>Ga0181566_10004087_pt1 | contig 11881 bp, 8 predicted proteins | sample 101ome_15_FD_133762 | JGI IMG/M metagenome (GOLD analysis project Ga0181566, IMG submission 133762) | Coastal salt marsh microbial communities from the Groves Creek Marsh, Skidaway Island, Georgia - 101402AT metaG (megahit assembly) | ecosystem: Environmental > Aquatic > Marine > Intertidal zone... | reverse complement strand
GCGCGGCGTCGAGCGGCTGCGGGAGAAACGGGACGAACCTGTGCCAGAGCCGAACGACGAACGTCGCCTTGCGAATCTCAACCATCCGCCCTTCCTCCTTCATCAGGTCGTTCGCCTCCAGCCGCGCCTCGTTATCGTCCAAGATGCCCTCCCCGGGCTCGAGCGCGGAGACGAAGCCCCCGTTCGCGGCGGTGGGCTGCGGCGCGGCGAGCGCCGCGGTGGCCATCCCCGTCGCCGCCGCCATCCCAGCGGCTTTGAGCCGACGCTGCGAGAAGGCGGGCGCGGAGTGCTCCGCGCAGAAGAAAATCGCGGGGGAGTGGTTATCCTCCCTGTCCGGAACGAGTTTCTCCAGCCCCGCGGCTCGCGCGCACAGGACGTGGAAGCCCTGGAAGCAGTTCTTCATCGAGCACTGCACGCATCCGCCGGGCAAGCCGCACAGCCCGCACCCGAGCGCCATCCTCGAGTTCTTCACCCGGTGCATATCCACGACCGGCGCGCACGTCGTCGAGGGGGTCACGATCACCTCGGGCAGGTTTCCCGCGCAGCTCAGGTGCGCGTGCGTGCCGTCGCTTCCCCAATCGGTCGCCCAGCGGCTCGGCGGCTGGACCCGGGTCAGTGCGCCGCCGGGCACCGGGCACAGCGCGCACATCCCGGCGTCCGCGGGCTGGCCCTCGCCCTGCTTGATCCCGTCGACGCACCCCTGGCAGAACCACTCGCCCTCGGGCACCTCGGTCAAGCCGTAACATGACAAGTGCACCTGGACGTCGCATCCGTCGCACATGACGATGCAGTCGCCCTCGATGTGCCAAAAGTTCGGGTCGGCCTCGCCGCAGACGTGGCAGAGATCATCCTCCGCCGCCGCCCACAGCGTCGCGCGCTGGCCCTCGGGTCCCCCCTTTTTCCGCGAGGCCTCGGAAGCCTCCTTCGTCGCTTTCACGCGCGCATGCCCGCGCGCCTTGATCGCGTCGTTGTCGGGTAAGATGTCGTACATCTCGTCGTAGTTGATGGTGATGAGTTCGGGCACGACGTACTCCTTGCGGCGGCGATGCGGCGTCGGGCCGCCCATGCGCTTCCCCGCCCTCAGCTGCTTCTCGAAGTCGTCCAGCTGCTCGCGCGTCAGGCGGACGCCGTGCTCGTTCCACACGTGCTTCTCGAGCGAACGCAGGTACTTGAACGCGCGGCGATCGCAGCACGGGCAAGGCACCGCGGATTTATCCGCGGGCGCGATCGGACCGCCGTTCATCACCTTGAGGTACTCCTCGCGCATCTTCTCCAGCTCGCTCGCGCTCCACCGCACCTCCTTGTTCGAGCACGCCTCGGCGAGGTTGAGTTCCTCCACCTCGCCCTCCTCCTCGCCCTCCTCCTCTTCCTCACTATCAGTCTTAGCCTCGCCGTTCGCCTGCTGAGCCTCAGTCTCAGCCTCGCCGTTCGCCTCGGGCGCGGGGGCGTCCGCGTCCATCGGCGCGGCGCCTGAGGCGGGATCCTCTTTTTTCGCGGAAACGCCCTCGGCGACAGCCACCGCGCCGTTTTCCTTGTTTTCCTCGGCAGCCGCCGGCGACGCGTCGGTGTCCATCTTCTTCTCCTCGTCGTCGCCCTCCTCCACCACCCTCGCGTTAGGCTCGTAGAAAAGCGTGGCGTACCCGTTGTGCGGGTTGAGGGAGGTGACGCGCGCCTTCCACCACGTCCCGTCGTCCGGCCAGAGGACGTCGATGTATCGCCCCACGAGGGAGAGCGACTGCGCGTGCGAGGGGTCGAGCAGGCGCGGGATCTCGGGGACCTCTGGGGCGGCTGGCGACTCGTCGCCCGCTGCGTCCCCCCTCCCGCCGGGGGAACCGTCCCCGGACGGCGTCGACGCGTCACCCGCAGGCGCAGACGCGTCCGCGTCCGGCGCTGGCGCGGGCTCGGCTCCCGCCCCGGGCGTCGCCGCCTCGGCGGCGGGCGGCGCGACGGCTTCCTCGCGCGCCACCTCGTTCGCCAGCGATCTGGCCTCCACCTCGTTCGCACCGAGGGTCGCGGGGATCGCCGCCGGGGCGGTCGAACCGGGCGCCGCCTCGCCCGCGCCCGCCGGCGCGCCCGGCCCGGATTGGCCCTCCGAAGGGATGTGTTCGCTCATGCTCCTGCGACCTGGCCGGGTAGCGCGCGCGAGTGAGCACCCGAAGAAAGTTCGCGGCGGCCTCGCGCCTGCAGCCGCGACGGTCGACGCACTTCAAACCTCCGCGCGTCACACGGACCGCCGCGGCCAATCAGTGGCCACGCGTTCGGGGAAAGACGCGGACTGCGATCTCGTACGCATTTTTTGAACCCTCGACCCTCAGATCTCAAAAAAAACAGACTAAAAGATGCGTTGGCTCAAGACGCCTTGGGGAATTCGTCGCTCACGGTGCTCCTGAACCCGTCCTGCTGGACGTGGTAGCAGCTCAGGTACCTGTACTCCCCCCCCGCGCGCTCCTCCCACGCGACGAACTTCCCGTGCTTGTCGAACGCGGGCTTGACGCAGAGCTTGGACGAGAGCCACGCGTCCACCATGTCCGCGCCGTGCTCGACGATGTACCGCCGCATCTTCTTGAAGAAGGTGTCGGAGATGATGTACGAGCTCAGACCCGCCTCCTCGTTCGGCTCGTCCAGGTGGTACAGCTTGAGCTCGTTCCCGAGCGGGTCCTTGAACTTCTTCGCCAGCTTCCCGCCCTTCTCGCTGCGCTTGGTGAGGAAGATGAGGTCGAAATCTTTCGGCGCGTGGTTCACCACAGTCTGAATCGCGCTCAGCTCCACCCCAAGCAGCGACGGGTCCACCGCGTCCGATTCGAACAAGATCGTGTTCTTATACCCCGCGTCCGAGCTCATCTGCCAGTCGTACAGGTGCGCGAACAGGCACCCTATGTGGTGCGAGAGCGGGAACTCCTTCGCGCGGGGGGTCACGTGGCCCTTCTTATCCCGGTTCGTGTACGTCTCCAGCCACGGCAAAGACCCAACCTGAGATTTGGACTTCACCGCCAGCACCGACTTCAGCGCGTACTCCGCGAGGTCGATCTTCTTAGGCCAAGCCGCGATGTTGATGCCCGGAGTGAGGTGGACGTGGCGCTTCACCGCGTCGCTGCCGTGGAAAGAGACGAGCTTGCCCAGCAGCTCCGCTACCCGCAGCGCATCCTTCGTCGACTCCTCCATCGACACCACGTACACCGGCGTGTGAAGGACGTCGTCGCGGTGCCTCGAACCCTTCTTCTCGATCGAACCCTTCATCACCGCGGAACCGTGCCTATCGCGCCTGGAAATAAAACGCGGTCGGAAAGAGAGAGGAGAGATGAAAGAACCAGGCGTCAGTCGAAGGCAGACGCGCGGCGCCGAAAAACGAATTTGGGCACTTTTTCTCGGGTGTTACGAAGCACGAACCGGGGGATGACGGGACCATCGCGCGCGCGGTTGGGAGGGGGGGTCTCGGGGCGCACCTGGTGCGCTCTCCGCGGTTCTTTCCCAGCTTAGCGGAGAGCTCGCTGATGACGATATCGGGGACGAGGTACTGCCTGTCGCGGTGGGGCTCGACCGCGATCTCGCGGTGCGACGGCGCGGCGCGATGGGGCGACCGGCCGAGCGAAGCGACCGCGACGACGGGGTCCGCGGTGGACACCTCCACCTCCTGCGTCCGCGCCGGGCCCGAGCCCATGCCCGCGACGGGTCGAACGGACGTCGCGGACAAGTCCCCGGTGGAGGGCACGGGAGGTAAAGCCAGACCGGCGCCGAGCGTCGAGGCGAGCCCGGGGTGCGTCGCGAGCGTCGCCGCGACCGCCATCGTCCCGAGCGTCGCCGCGCCGGCCAACACCCTGGCCCATCCCCCAGTCGCGCGCGCGGGCGCCGCGCCCTCGTTGCCGAGGAGCGCTACCTTCTCCGGGTTCGGCGGGGCAACCATGGTCGACTGACGTGTCGCGCCTGTCTGAGCTCGACGCGCGCGCGGGTATGTACGTGGGGGACGGGAGGTGCCGCGCGACTTCAGGCAAGGCGGCAGCTCTCACAGATCGCCGCCTGACTCACCGCTCGAAAAAGTTCGGCACGCGCAGGTTTTTGGAAAAGTGGGTCAGATTTCTCTTCAGATTTGTCTCCGCGCGCGCTCGTCGGTCGGCACGATCGCCGGCACCGGGCCGCGCGCGCGATGTCGCCTCCGGGCGTGTTGTTCTCGCCGGCGGTGCTGGTGGCGGCGGGCGCGATCGGGTTCAACTACTCCTCCACCATGGCGATCATCTTCGTGAACAAGTTGCTCTTCACGAGGACGGCTTTTCCGGTGCTTTCCCTCACCGCCGCGCACTTGTTCATCACGGCGTGCTTCACGCGCGGGGCGCTCGCGGCGGGCGTGTTCAAGGCGCGCGAGAGCAAGATCGACCGCGTCATCTTCCTCGTGGCGCTTCTCCAGGGCGCGGCGATCGCCCTCGGACAGGCGAGCCTCAAGCTCAACTCGGTGTCGTTCTTTCAGCTCACGAAGCAGATGCAGGTCCCCGCGGTGGCGACCATCGAGTACTTCGCCCTCGGCCGGACCCTGACGCGGCGCAAAATCGGGCTCCTGATCGCGATGACCTTCGGCGTGTGCCTCGCGAACGTCTCCGACGTGCGGTTCACGATCCTCGGCGCGATCGTCGCCATCGCCGGCACCGCGTCCACGTCCTTCGAGATCGTGCTCTACTCGAACCTCCAGCAGCAGCACGGATGGGAGACCCTCCAGCTTCTGTACATCACCATGCCCTACTGCACCGCCTTCATGACCGTCATTGCGATGTACGTCGACGCGGACGCGTTCGAATCCACGGGCGGTGGCGCCCCGTCGATGGATTCCGCGGGGGTCGCGCTGTTCGCCGCGAGCTGCGCGTTGGGCATGTGCGTCAACGTCTCGTCGTGTTTCGTGGGGGGGAAGGCGTCCGCTTTGGCCTACGCCATGCTGGGCCTGGCGAAGACGATCACGGTGCTTCTTCTGGGCGTCGCCTTCTTCGACGGCGTGCCGACGTGGCGCGTGGGGCTGGGGACGTCCTTAGCACTCGTCGCGATCGGCGCGTACGCCTCCGTCTCACTCGCGGAAAGAGAACGAGCGACGAGGGAAAAAAACACGCACGCGAAACCGGGAGAGGAACTGTTGCCGTCGACACACGCCGACGCCAACGCGCAAAGGCGGTGACGCGGACACTATCATATCGTAGGGGACTAACGCGGGGATGAGGAGAGACGCGCGAGCAGAGTGCGGGGACATGATCTGTAGGAGCGAATCCATACCTAGTCGCGAGTGATGGCTCTGTTCGAGTACATACATCACGTCGTCGCGGTGGTGCGCGCTGCCACGCGTAAATAAGGTTTACGATACCTACACAGCTCCCCTTTCACAGCTCCCCTTTCACAGCTCCCCGTCGCCGCCCGGCGTCCCGTCGTCCGCCGCGTCGCCCTCGTGGGTTTCGGGGGACTCTTCCCCCCCTCCGTCCTTCGCGCTCATCCCCGTCGCCGTGGGTGTTTTGAACGTCGTCGCGGCGATGATTGAGATTTCCTCCCCCGTCTCCCCGAGGACGTCGCGAATCTCCCGGGTCTCCCCCGTGAAGAGCGCCCACGCGTCCACCGCCACCGCGGCGACGTCCTCCTCCGCCACCTCCACCCAAAACCGCCACGTCTCCGCCGCCGCCCCGTTCCCGGCGTGCCTCGCCCATCGCACCTCCTCCGCGTCACTCTTCCCTCCGCGACCCCGCGTGAAGAACTCGCGAAGAGCCGAACCGAAATCCCACGCGGGCGCCGGCAGCGTCGGCGACAGCGACCACGCGAGAATCGGTCCCGCGACGCGCGCGCAGCTCCACGCGGGGGCGCGCGAGCGGAAGACGATCGCCAGACGCGCGACGCCGCGTGATGACACACCCTCGTTCGACGTCCCATCATCATCCACGACGCGCTCGATCCGGAGCGTCGGCACGGTCGCTCCCCACGGCGGCGCCGCGGCCTCGGGGACGCCGGCGAACGCGACGCCCTCGCCGACGAGTTGGTTCACCGGGTGCATGGCGGCGAAGTCCCGACGCGTCGTCGCGCGGGTCGCCGCCGACGCGTGCAGGCGCGACATCGCGCTCGCCGCGGGAACGGCGTCGAACGCGCCGACGAACACCTCCGAGCGCATGAACGCACCCCCACCCGCGGTGGTCGCAAACGACACGGGTTCGTGCTGGTGCAGCGCGGCGAGGCGCTTGGGGTTCTGCGCGGTGTACGGACTGCCGACGGCGACGGAGGCGACGAGCGCGGCGACGAGCCACGCCAGCGCGAGCAGGCGCGTCATCTTCCGCCCCTCCGCCTTGGTGGCGACGGCGGCGAAGGGCGCGACCGTCATTCCGACGAGGTGGACGCTGAACCCGACCGCGAGGCCCATGACGAGGTCCCCGAGCGGGAGTCCGAGCGGCCAGGGCTCCGAGCCGGCGATGCCCACCTTTTCGGAGATGAGGGTCGTCGTGACCGCCGCGACGGGCGCGGCGAGCGCGACGCCGGGGGAGAGCAGCGCCAGCGTGACGAACGGCGCCCGCTCGGCGAGGCGCGCGGGGAGGGCGAACACGACGATCGCCGCGCTGAACGCGTGCGCCGCGAACTGCGTCGCGACGGCGGCGTTCGCGAGGCCGAGAAGCGCGGCGAGCGCGGAGGCGAAGAGCGTCGCGCCGCGCGCCCCGTCGAGGCGCGCGATGGGGCCGTGTTTCTGCTGCGCGTCGGCGTACGGAAGAAGGGTCGCGACGAGCGCGGGGGGCGCGAAGAGCGCCGCCGCGAGCGCGGGTCGCCCGAACCACGCGAGGGGCTTCCCCGAGACGACCGCTCTGGCCGCGCCGAGGAGCGCGGGCGCCGCGAGCGTGAGCGCGAACGATGTCGCGGAGACGCGGACCCCCGAGGCGTACGACGCGCGACGCGACGCGCCGCCGAGCGCGAAATCGACGACGCACGCGAGCAGCGGCGCCGCGTGTAGGAGCGCGGAAGCGCCTCGGGAGTCGATCGCGAAGCCCTCGAGGAAGTACACGTCGAAGAACGCGCCGGATTCGCCCGCGCGCGTCGCGGGTTCCGCGCGCGGGTCATGCCGTCGCCCTTCCGTTCGCTTCAGTAACGCCCTCGCGACGGCGTCGGCGCCCTTCGCGACGTTTTCGCCGTACGCCTGGACGGACCCCTCGCGGACGCGAGAGACGACGTCCTTGTCCGTGTGGTAGGTCGTCCCGCCGAGCATGCTCGCGATGTCGACGCCCGGGAGGTTCCTGAGCGTCGGGTCCGCGAAGACGCTGAAGTCCGTGTCCACGGGGAGGGAGACGAAGCGCACGAGGTCGCGGACGGTCGACGTGGCGGCGAAGCGCGGCGCGGCGCGCGCGTACGAAGCCGCGGGCCAGCCCCCCGTTTCGCGAAACAACACGTCCGGGCCGTGGCTTCCCGTCGCCTCCACGTTTATCACGACGCCGATCGACGGCGCCCAGGGGTGCTGGTCAACGAACCCGTGCGCGGCCTGCATGAACGACTCCTCGCCGCCGTTGAACAAAAACACGAGCGGGGCGGCGGGCGGTTCGCCGGAGCCGGCGGCGTTTGCGGCGACGAGCGCCCGCGCGTGCTCCAACAACACGCCGACGCACGACGCGCAATCCGCCGCGCCGGGGGAGCCGAGCGTCGTGTCGAAGTGCGCGCTGAGTAAGACGCTCGGGGTGTCCAGGCTCGAGCCTCTCCGCGCGATGCGTATCGCGACGTTCGTCAGGTTCGTGTACGCGTTCGCGATGTCCGAGTTCAAGAAGTTGAGCCTGAACGAGCCGCTCGGGCGGTGCGACACCACGTCGACGTCGAGATCGTGCCGATCGCGGGTCGCCCTCGCGAACGCCGCGACGGCCTCCGCGGCGTCCGAGACGTACGTCTCGGCGAGCTCGATCGCGGGGGTGCCGACGACGCGGGGGCCGATGTCGGTCGCGAGCGCCGTCGCGTGCGCCATCGCGCGAGACTCGGAAAACAACGCGGGGTCCGCGGCCAGGGGGAGAGGCGAGGGGAGGTTGTGCACGAGCGCCCATCGCGCGATGAGCACGAAAACGCCGCACCAGCTCGCGGCGAGGAAAGGGTGGACCGAAGCGACACCCTCGATCGTGGGACGCCGCCGCCGCTTCCGCGCGGGCGGCGGTGATACCCCACCCTCGGGCGCGGAAGAAGTGCGCCGGCGCATCGCGAGAGTGAGGCGGGCGAGGCGCGGAGGCGCGGGGAGGGCGGTGCGATCGTCCGCGTTTATTCCCACAGCACGTGCGGCGCAACCATCACGGGTAAAAATTTCGTTCGTCGCTCGGACGCGACGATCGTTTCGAGGCGTCGCCGTGCCGGTCAGATCGCCCCTCGCACGCGCGCGTGAACCCACCCCGCTCTTCTCCCCGAGCCCAACCCCTCGCCCGAAGCACGATGTTGAGCGCCCTGAACAAGGTCAAGGACTGGGGCGATGAGAAGATGCCGGAGCTCTCCAAGAAGATGAAGGAACTCGGCGACAAGATCGCCCCTCCGAGCCACGCGTCTTCCGCCGCTCCGGAGGACCCCGCGCTGCTCCCTCTGCGTTCGCTGCAGCGCCCGCGCCCGCCGAACCCCGAGGGCACGCCCGAGATGCGTCTCCTCGTGGTCCTGCAGCCTCCCGAGGAGCTCCCCGCCCCTCCCCCGCCCGCCGGGACGTACGACTTCGTCACCGTGGTCGGCAATCTCGTGTACGTCTCCGGCATCGGCCCGCTCGCGCCCGCGGCGGATTCGCACTGCGCCAAGGTGGGCACGACGCCGGATCCCGCGAACGGGATCATCGGCGTGGAGGACGGAAGGAAAGCCGGTCGCGCGTGCGCGCTGACGATGCTCTCCGTCCTGCGCAACCAGCTCGGGAGCCTGAACCATCTCAAGCGCCTCGTCAACGCGAAGGGCTTCGTCAACTCCACGCCGGAGTTCACGGGCCAGCCGGAGGTGATGAACGCGTTCAGCGAGACGATGGTAGAACTTTTCGGCGAGAGGGGGAAGGCGACGCGGTCGGCGGTCGGTGTCGCGGCGCTCCCGCGCGGATGGGCCGTGGAGGTTGAGGCCGTCTTCGAGCTTCAAGACGAGCTCGTCGCGAAGACGAAGAAACGGTGAGAAACGGGGCGGGGTAGATTTTGCGAAAGAGACACCTTGACGAGACGCGACGGAAACCAATCAATGTCGCTTCCGCGCCGCGCGACTACGCGAGCGACCTCCGTCTCACTCATCGTCGAGGTTTTGGTACATGAGCATGGCTTGCGGCGCGAGCCCCCCCTCCGCGAGCGTGACGTCGGCGTCGCCGTCGCGCGTGAAGACCCTCCGCGGGAAGTTGCTCACCAGCGAATACGCCGCGCCTGCCGCTCCCTCGAGGGTGTCCACGAAATCGAACACCGCGCCCACGGTGTCGCCGCTCAAGAACCTCCGCTCGCACCGCGACCCGTCCGGAAGCTTCACCGCCACCTTACACAGACCCGGCGCGTCCACGGGCGGCTCGGTTCGCGCCGCGAGCGCGGCGGCTTTCTCCTCGCGTCGTTTCTGGACCGTCGCGAGTCTCGCGCGCTCCGCCGCCTCCGCCGCCTCGCGCTTCGCCTCCGCCTCCGCCTCCTCTCGCGCGATCCGCTCCGCCTCCTCCCGCGCGACCCGCTCCGCCTCCGCATTCGCCGCCTCCCGCCGCGCGTCCGCCTCGAGCGACTCGCGGAACGCCGCGTCCTGTTCTTCGCGGAGCGTTCGCGCGAGCACCGCCTCGTCCCTCCTCGCGCGCGCCTCGCGCAGCGGCGCCTCGTGCGCGTCCGCGGCGTTCGAGAGAACGTCCACGAGCTCGGCGGCGGACATCCCCGCGCCCTCCACCGTGGCCACGAGCGTCGGGCGCCCGTTCTCCTGCCTCAGAAGCGCGAGGTAAGGGAACGTCGACGGGTTCAGGCGGGACGCGAGCTGGTACGCGTCGGTTTTCCGAACGTCGCCCGCCCACGGCACAAAGCGCTGCGTCGCCAGCTGGACGAAAGCCGGGTCGGTCAAGACGCCGCGGACGAACTCCGGCGTGTCCTCGTGGTCGGGGGAGTGGAGGTACACGAGCGCGAGCTTCAGGGCGCTCTGAGCCTCGCGCAGAACCTCGCGGTGGGAGGCGAGGCGGAACGAGGGGAGGGGGCGGGGATCGTCCGAGGCGAGGGCGCGCAGATCCGCCGCGACCTCCTCGGCGCACGCCGCCGGGTCGTCGACCTCGCCGCCCATCGCATGAGGCAACGCGCGCGCGCGGCGGGCGAGGGCCGGGGGAAGAATCGCGCCCAGAACCCCGCCCGCGATCCGGAAACCCAAGCCGACCACCTTCGCGACGAGGCCGAGGGCGGTCTTGACGACCGCCGCGGGGAGGGCGACGATCCCGGGAAGGGGCGGGGTCCCGGCGTGCACCAACCCGGGGCCCGGGCGCGGGCGCGGGCGACGCGCGTCCGGCCGCGCGCCGCCGCGGTCGGACGCGGCGCGAACCTCGTCGGGGTGCGGGGCGACGCCGATGGCCACGTTCACGGCCGCCTCGAGGTTCATCCCGGAGGCGCGGAGGAGGCTACGGCAGTGCTCCAGATCCTCAGCCCCGGAGACCGCCGCGAGCGTCGCCACCATCTCATCCTCCGACATCGGCTCGGACGCGTCCATCGCGCGTCTCGGGGGCGGACCGCGGGTGGGCGCGAGACGACCGCTCGAGCGCACGACCGTCACGGGACGCCTGACGCGAGAAGAAACGCTATGGAACCGGGAGAACCGGCGTGGGAGACGGGCGCGCGCGTCGCCGAATTAGGGCAGCGAGCAGACAACGTCGTCACGGAAAACGAAGGCGACACCGCGCGGCCGGTCAAGCGCGGCCGCGGGACGTGATTCTTGAGTCGGACAAGAGTCGGGCCGGGCCGGCACAGAAGATACCTTTTTCCTGCTTCTTGCTCCCCGCGGCGACGCCACAACACACTCCCCGGTGAGTGCGGAATGAGGCACGTCGTGCTTCGTCTCGGAGACGTCGCCGTACGCAAGAGCTACTGGGCTCGCTCCCTCGGCGCGCGCTCTACGCAAGGCCGGCACCTGCATCTGTCCCCGCCGACCATGGCGAAGGTCACGAAGAATGATGAAGGCAAGGAGGTCGTCCTCTCGGACCCTGAGGAGCTCGCGGCTCTTACGAACCCCACGGTCATCGACGTCCGCAGCGAGGAGGAAGTCGCGAAGCGCGCGGCTGCGCCCGGTGCGATCAACGTCGTGTGGAACAGGGCGGAGGAGAACTTCTTCGACCCGTCCAAGCTCCCCGGCGACAAAGATACCCCCATCATCGTCAACTGAGGCTCGGGGGGACGCGCTTCCAAAGCGAAGGCGTTCCTCGAGGCTGACGGCTACACCAACGTCCACAACGGCGGTGGCCCCGAGCGCGTAAAAGATGCGCTGGGGCTGTAAAACGCATCGCAGGCTCTTCAGCGCGAGCGTGCGTGGCGTCGGCGGTGCTACACTGTCGGCGCTGATGTTTCAACACTCGGCGACCCGCGTCGCCGAGACGGAACGCCTCGCCAACGTCCCCGCGCCGCGACCGATCCACGGGACGGCGTCTCGCTCCATTCGCGACAACGCGAACGCGAGTTTGCCCGATGACAGATCGGTCGCCTGCGCGACGTGTTCATTCGTGAGAGAGCTCACTGAAGGAAGAGAGCGACTCGGAGGACTCGAGCGAGTAAAGATTTTACGATACTTTCGTAGAAGGTAAATGATATGTGTGATAAAAAACTCAGGTTCACAACAGACGTCTCGCGACTTCAGCTGCGACATTGTGCAGTCACGGAGATGTCGCGCGGTGCTAACCCGCGCGTCGCGTCCGCTCTCCTACCTCTCGTTTTCCGTTCGTCTTCGTCTCGGTCCGAGGGGTGCTAGTCCTCCG
>Ga0181566_10004078_pt1 | contig 11896 bp, 9 predicted proteins | sample 101ome_15_FD_133762 | JGI IMG/M metagenome (GOLD analysis project Ga0181566, IMG submission 133762) | Coastal salt marsh microbial communities from the Groves Creek Marsh, Skidaway Island, Georgia - 101402AT metaG (megahit assembly) | ecosystem: Environmental > Aquatic > Marine > Intertidal zone... | reverse complement strand
TACACCAGATCTCGAGCGGTGACATCCCAGGTTCCGCGTTAGTGATCTGACGCAATTCGAAATCACCACCGACACCACCGTCTTTGACCAACTCCGGCAAGGCATTGGAGAGGCCACCGGCACCCACATCATGAATAAACTGAATAGGGTTATCGTCACCCAGCTGCCAGCACTGATCGATCACTTCCTGGCAGCGATGTTCAAGCTCGGGGTTACCACGCTGGACACTGGCGAAATCCAGGTCAGCCGTACTGGCTCCAGTGGTCATGGAAGAAGCAGCACCGCCGCCAAGGCCGATCAGCATGGCAGGACCGCCAAGCACTATCAGCGCGGCACCAACCCGAATCGCATCTTTTTCCACGTGGGATTCACGGATATTGCCCATGCCACCGGCGATCATGATTGGCTTGTGATAGCCCCGCACTTCGCCGTCCACTTCCTGCTCATAGGTGCGGAAATAGCCAGCAATGTTCGGCCGGCCAAATTCGTTATTGAAGGCTGCACCACCGATGGGTGCTGCAATCATAATATCGAGGGCCGACGCAATCCGGTCTGGTTTCCCGTAAGGCTTCTCCCAGGGATTGACCGCATCGGGCAGGTTCAGGTTGGACACGCTGTAGCCGGTCAGACCCGCCTTCGGTTTGGCGCCCAGCCCCGTGGCGCCTTCATCACGGATCTCGCCGCCGGAACCGGTTGCCGCACCCGGGAACGGGGCAATGGCTGTCGGGTGGTTGTGGGTTTCAACCTTCATCAGGATGTGGGCGTATTCCTTGACCTCGCGGTACTCTCGCGACTCAGGATCGGGATAGAAACGAAGGGCTCGGGAACCGCGGATCACAGCTGCGTTGTCTTTGTAGGCACTGAGCACACCCTCACCGTTGGTCTGCTCAAACGTGTTACGGATCATATCCATGAGAGACCGGGGCTGCGTTTCACCATCAATCTCCCAGCTGGCACCAAACGTCTTGTGCCGGCAGTGCTCGGAGTTCGCCTGGGCAAACATCATCAGCTCAACGTCAGTCGGGTTACGCTCAAGGGTATTGAAGGCGTTTACCAGATATTCAATTTCATCTTCGGTGAGCGCCATGCCGAGGGCTGCATTAGCATCGGCAATAGCAGCAGCGCCCTGGCCCAGCACGTCAATAAAGGAAAGCTCCGTCGGTTCGGCAGAATCAAACAGGAAGTCCACTTCGGTCGTCGCAACGACTTCTTCGGTCATGCGATCATGAATCAGATTATCGACTTCTCCAACCGAGTCCGTTTTCAGCCAATAACCAATGCCGCGCTCGATCCGTCGAACCTTGTCGAGACCACATATAGCGGCGATGTCAGTCGCCTTTGAACTCCAGGGTGATATGGTGCCGCGCCGCGGTATCACCAGCCGAAAACTTTCATCGGCGCCGACATCGGTGATGACACTGCGCTGATCCGCGACCGGCCCGTATTTCAACAACTCGGTCAGCAGCTGTAATTCTGTCGGAGTCAGCTGGCTGTCAACGTCGACCAGGTGCAGGTATTGGGTTTCGACCACTTCGGCGTTGACCGCTGCTGCCTCGATCTCTGCCGAGAGCTTCTGCCGACGAAAGTCCGAGAGTGCTCGAGGCCCGGCGAGAACGAGCAACATGCTCAATGCCTCCTCGACTGAAAGAACTCAGTCATGAGTCGGCTGCAGTCTTCGGCAAGCACGCCCCCGGTCACCTCAACCTGATGGTTGAGCTGCTGATTATCGAGTACCGTTGCCGAGGAGCAGACAGCACCAGCCCGTGGTTCGCGGGCACCAAAGATCAAATGGCCGACCCGGGCATGGATTAACGCACCGGCACACATGGTACAGGGTTCAATCGTAACGATGAGAGTCGAACCAGGCAGGCGATAATTACCAACCCGCCGCGCGGCATCCCGCAGCGCCTCAATCTCAGCATGGGCAGTTGGGTCGTGTCGGCTGATGGGTTGATTAAAACCGCGCCCGACAATTTCGTCGTCAATCACGACCACAGCGCCCACAGGCACCTCGCCCGCCTCGCCTGCCTGTCGGGCGAGATCCAGGGCCGCTGACATCCATGATTCCCGCATCCTACTCCCACTCAATGGTGGCTGGCGGCTTCGACGAGATGTCGTAGGTGACCCGTGAGATGCCGTGGATCTCATTGATGATTCTGCCGGAAACCCGCTCAAGGAACTCGTACGGCAAGTGAGCCCAGCGCGCTGTCATAAAATCGATGGTCTCGACTGCTCGCAGCGCAATGACATATTCATAGCGACGCGCATCACCCACAACGCCAACGGACTTCACCGGCAGGAACACGGCAAAGGCCTGGCTCACTTTGTCGTAGAGGTCCGCTGCCCGCAACTCTTCAAGGTAGATATGATCCGCCTGACGCAGCAGGTCAGCGTATTCTTTCTTCACCTCGCCCAGTATTCGGACACCCAGACCCGGGCCAGGGAACGGATGCCGATAGACCATCTCGTGACTCAGGCCCAGCGTCATGCCTATGCGTCGAACTTCGTCCTTGAATAGCTCACGCAGGGGTTCCACCAGTTCCAGTTTCATGTAGTCAGGCAATCCACCGACATTATGATGCGACTTGATAACGTGGGCCTTGCCGTCCTTGTGGCCGGCCGACTCGATCACGTCAGGGTATATGGTGCCCTGTGCCAGGTAATCAGCCCCTTCAATCTTGGCTGCTTCCTCATCAAACACGTCGATGAACGTATTACCGATAATCTTGCGCTTCTCTTCGGGATCGGTGACACCGGCAAGTCTCGACAGAAACCGTTCCTCGGCATGCACCGTCACCAAATTGAGTGCGTAAATGTTTTCTGTGCCTGCGCCCACCATGTGCTGCACCTGCTCAACCTCATCTAGCCGGAGCAGGCCGTTGTTCACAAAGACGCAGGTCAGTTGATCACCGATGGCACGTGCCAGGAGCGCCGCGACCACACTCGAATCCACACCGCCAGACAACCCCAGGACCACTTTGCCATCACCGACCTGGGCGCGCACTGAATCAACGATGTCATCGACAATATTGCTGGGTGTCCAGAGTGCCTTGCAGCCGCAGACGTCTTTGACGAACCGATCAAAGATTGCTGCGCCCTGCAGCGTGTGATTCACTTCCGGGTGAAACTGCACCCCATAGAACCGCCGTTCTTCATCCACCATGAAGGCGATATCAGAATTGTCGCTGCTGCCCGCAACCGTAAATCCAGTCGGCGCCTCGACCACTTTATCGCCATGACTCATCCAGACGTCGAGATAAGGCGCATCGGCATCGCCATCCTTCAGGTCACCGATCAGCTGACTTGGCGCCACCAGGTTGACCCTGGCATAGCCGAATTCACTTTTGTCCGAGGACTGCACACGACCACCCAGCTGTTTTGCCATGGTCTGCATGCCATAGCAAATACCGAGGACGGGCACGCCAGAGGTGAAAACATAGTCGGGCGCTGCCAGGGTGTCATCTGCCGTCACTGACTCCGGCCCGCCAGAGAGAATAATTGCAACCGGCGCAAATGCGCGGGCTTTCTCTTCTGCCAGGTTGTGAGGAAGAATTTCGCAATAAACGCCAGATTCCCGGATGCGGCGCGCGATGAGCTGGGTGTATTGAGAGCCGAAATCCAGGATAAGGATCTTTTCCTGGTGAATATCGGGGTGTGGTGAAGGCATAAATTTTAAGGCAACACGCAAAGGCGGATTATAGAGCCCTCAGCGATACATGGCACACATTTTATGAAATCTGACCAACTCATCGGGTAAAGCCCGATCAAGCGGCAGATGAAGAGACGCGAGAACGTTTGAGGTAAAATTTTGCTATGCAAGGTCCCAACCGACAGGTCATTTCCGTCTCTGAGCTGAATCGCGATGCGCGCCGACTGCTTGAGACCGGTTTCCCCATGCTTTATGTCGAGGGTGAATTGTCTAACTTTGCCCGGCCCGGGTCGGGTCACTGGTACTTCACTTTGAAAGACAGCAAGGCACAGCTCCGCTGCGCCATGTTCCGCAACCGCAATCACCTGATCAAGTTCAGCCCGCGAGACGGACAGCAGGTCATCGTCCGTGGCCGTGTCAGCCTTTACGAGGGCCGCGGTGAATTCCAGATGATTGCAGAGTTCATGGAAGACTCAGGTGATGGTGCCCTGCGCCAGGCCTTCGAGCGGCTGCGGGCAGACCTGCAGCAGGAGGGCCTGTTCGATGAGGCAAGAAAGAAACCATTGCCAACGGTGCCGAATCACGTCGCCATCATCACCTCTCCCACCGGTGCGGCCATTCATGACGTACTGACCGTGATGCGCCGGCGCTTTGCCGGCCTGCGCACCAGTATTCTGCCAGTGCAGGTCCAGGGCGAAGGTTCAGTACCCCAGATCGTCGAGGCGCTGCAGTTTGCCAACCGTTACGCGGATGATCCGTTCGATTTGATTCTGCTGACACGCGGTGGCGGCTCGCTGGAGGACCTGTGGTCTTTTAATACCGAACCGGTGGCCCGGGCCGTGGCCGCCAGTGATATTCCAGTGGTTTGTGCCGTCGGCCATGAATCCGACGTTTCCATCGCCGACTTTGTTGCAGACCTGCGAGCACCCACCCCTTCCGCTGCAGCTGAACTGATTACACCGGACGGCGAAGTCTGGCAAGACAGCGTTAACTACCTGGCGCAGCGCCTGCAACAGGGCATGATGCAGTCCATCGAACGCCAACAGCGCGAAGTCAGTCACCTGGCACGTCGGCTGCGCCATCCGTCACGCAGCCTTGATGATCTGAACCAGCGCCTGGATGAACTCGAGCGGCGCATGCAGACCAGCGTCAACCGCCAGATCGCCAGCAAACAATCACGACTAAACGCGACCCGGCTGACTTCTCCACTGGCCCGGCTGGATGCCTGGCAGGGCCGACTTGCCTACCAGCAGGAAAAACTCATCTCGCTGGCAACCGCCGGGCATCAACAGCGCACAGCGAAAATGGGCACCCTGGCAGCCAAACTGGACGCACTCAGCCCTCTGAATACCCTGAAACGTGGTTATGCCATCGTGACCGATGCTGACGGCCATGTCGTGACGAACTCAGCGGACGTTGAGTCTGGTGACATCATTCATGCGCGGCTGCAGTCGGGATCAGTGACCGCGGAAGTTAAGACCAAGGAATCTGAATGAGAGCACTGCTTCTTCTCACTATTACCCTGTTTGTTCAACCCGCAGCGGCGCTGCCTCAGCATGACCCGGTTCCCGGTGGTGTCGCCCTGGTGCCTGTCCCAATCACGACAGTCACTTACAATGACAGACCCGTCTGGGTCAGTGCTGAAGGCGACAGTGCTGTCGCGGTGGTCGGCATTCCACTTTCGGCAAAACCGGGCATGCATCGAATCAAGACCCCTGGAGGCGCCGCCATTACTTTCGAGGTGAAAGCAAAGGAATACCAGGTACAGCGCCTCACAATTGAGAATAAGCGCAAGGTCAACCCGTACCAGCAGGACCTCGAACGAATCGGACGTGAGCGCGCGGCGATGGACAGTGCGTTTAATTCCTTTTCAAGCGGCATCGAAACCGACGCAAGTTTTGCAGCCCCGGTTGATGGGGTCATGTCGAGTTCGTTTGGGCTGCGCCGCATCCTTAATGATCAGCCGCGCAACCCGCACAGCGGTATGGATATCGCTGCGGCCGAGGGCGAACCCATCCTCGCCCCTGCACCTGGCGTCGTCGCGACGACGGGGGACTATTTCTTTAACGGCAATACTATCCTGATCGACCATGGCAACGGCCTCATCACCATGTACTGTCATCTCTCGGCCATTGATGTTGAACCCGGTGACAGGGTGGATCGCGGTCAGTTGATCGGCAAGGTGGGGCAGACCGGGCGTGTGACCGGACCGCACCTGCACTGGGGAGTCAGCCTCAACAATGCCCGGGTAAATCCTGCCCTTTTCCTTGAGTAAGCGGTTTCTGCAGTAGAAGCTTCAGGCCCAAAGCGTAGCGTATGCTGCCGGCATAGGCGCTACTTCTGCTTCTTTTTGCCCTTGCGAACGTGATTCATCATGCGGCGCCGACTCTTAATCTGGCGATCTGTCAGCTTATTCCTGCGCCCTTTGAAGGGGTTATCACCCGTCCTGAATTCAAGCCTGAGCGGCGTGCCCTTGATATCAAGCGCCTCGATAAAGCGATTAGTCAGATAGCGCTTGTAGGGTTCCGGCACTTCTGCCGTCTGGTTACCGTGAATCACAATAATGGGCGGGTTGCTGCCACCCAGGTGAGCATAGCGGAGTTTAATGCGGCGCCCCCTGACCAGCGGTGGCTGGTGTTCAAACACGGCACGTTCGAGGATCGCGTTAAGCTTTGCCGTCGAGATCTTCAGCGTTGCCGCGGCATAGGCCTCGTGGATCGAGTCGTATAGATTGCCGACACCACTGCCGTGCAACGCCGAGATCGTATGAATCCGGGCAAAGTCAATAAACGTCAGGCGGCGGTCGAGTTCATCGCGAATGAACTGCTTCTGCTCCTGGTCAATGCCGTCCCACTTGTTGATCGCAATGACCAGCGCACGCCCTGCTTCCAGCACATGACTTAACAAGTGCAGGTCCTGGTCGACGATGCCTTCCCTGGCATTGATCATCAGAATCACGACATTGGCATCACCGATCGCTTCAAGGGTTTTGATGACGGAAAATTTCTCGATCTTTTCCTTAACCCTACCACGGCGTCGAACGCCAGCCGTGTCGATCAATGTGTACTGGCGGTCGTCACGCTCATACGGGATATAGATGGAATCCCTCGTGGTACCGGCTTCATCAAATACCACGACCCGGTCTTCACCCAGCAAACGGTTGACGAGCGTTGACTTGCCAACGTTCGGTCGACCCACTACAGCAATCTTGATACCGCTCGCTGTTTCCTCCGCTTCATCTTTTGGTGCTGTGCCAATCTGCGGTGCCAGCACATCGTTCACCAGCTGCTTCACGCCGGTGCCATTACTGGCCGAAATCGTCAGTGGTTCACCGACACCCAGCGCGTAGAACTCAGCCAGCACGAAGTCAGGATTCTGGCCGTCGATTTTGTTGGCGATCAGCAGGGTTGGAATTTCATGTTCGCGCAGAAAAGCTGCGATGTTCTCATCACCGGCAGTACGGCCGCCCTTGGAATCCACCATGAACAGCACGAGGTCAGCTTCGCCAATGGCCTGACGAGCCTGCTCTGCCATGGGGCCGTCAATACCTTCCTCATCGCCTGTGAGGCCACCGGTATCGACAACAACATAATCAAAATCGCCCAACGCACCCCGACCGTACTGGCGGTCACGGGTGAGCCCGGGGAAACTAGCTACCAGCGCATCGCGCGTCCGGGTCAGGCGATTGAACAAGGTTGACTTGCCGACGTTGGGTCGACCTACCAGCGCGATGACAGGGAGCATGAGGAGTTACCGGATCTCGATGGCAACCAGGGAGCCGCCATCCGTCAGGGCATAGAGGCGACTGCCTGACTGGATCAGGCCAGCCTGGACACCACTACCGTCGATCTTGCGCCGACCGACAAACCGGCCATCAGACTGCGCCATGACATGCGCATACCCCTCGAAATCAGTGAAAACGATATAACTCGCCAAACTGACCGGCGCTGTGATGTCTCGATGCAGGAGTGCGTCCTCGTGCCAGACCTCGCGGCCGTTGGCCGCATTGTAAGCGGTGATCTTGCTGTCCGCGCTGGCGAGATAAACATTACCGAAACCCTCGCCGACGCCTGTGACACTGGACGCATCCTCTGCCCACAGCATGCGACCACTGGCAATTTCAATCCCGACAACACGTCCCTGGAAACTGGCAACAAACAGGCGCCCGTCGGCAATCGCCATAGCACCATCAATATCAACCAGACGTTCCAGGTCTGAAGTCCCCTGCGCCACAGCGACCCGCTGGTCAAAGGCAGCAAGGCCACGCTCCCGGTCGAGGAAAGCCACCCGGCCATTAGCAAAGGCGGTTATGACAATATCACCGAAAATAATCGGTGCAGCAGTACCACGCAGGGTCAATGCCGGCGTGTTCATTGTGTAGACCCAGCGCTGGTCTCCGGACAGAGCGTCGTAACCCGTGACCTTGCCGTCGATGGTCTGGACAACAACGATATCGCGATCAACCTGGGGCGGCGCCAGCACTTCGCTACTCGCCCGAACTTTCCACGCCAGGCTGCCGTCACTCTGGTTCATGGCAACGACATCGCCAGAGCCGGTACCAATTACCAGCAGGTCACCACCGACACCGACGCCACCAACGATGGTGTCCAGATCCTTGGTAAAGCCCTGCGCCAGTTCTTCCTTGGTGTAGAAGCGCTTAACCTGCGCCTCCCAGAGTTCCCGCCCCGCATCCGTGGTCAAAGCTTTGACCTGGCCGTCTGCCGATGCGGCAAATATTCTGCCACCCGACACAGCCGGTTTCAGTTTGACCGCGCGATCACCGGCGCCACCACCGATCTTCTGGCTCCAGATGACATCAAGTTTTACTTCCTCATTTATCGATGGCAGAGGATTCGGCTTGATCTCTTCGGGTTCGTCGTCGTTACCAAACCAGCTGCAGCCAGCGAGAAGCTGGCCGATGAGCAATAAAACCGGGAGGCTGCGTCGCATCAGGCGTCCCCTTCCGCGTCCGCAGCGGCAACAGGTCCGCCCTGCAGCGGTATATCAGCCAGCTTCAATTCAAGAATCGGCTTGGACTGGCCCTCACCCAGGTTCTCGAGCGCGCGCTGGTAGGACGCGCGGGCATTAGCGTCATCGCCCAGTGCGACAAAAATGTCACCCCTGACTTCCTCCCAGGAGGACACCTGGCCGGAGGCCGGCTCATAATTCTGAATATAAGAAAGCGCTGCGGTGGGGTCGCCCTTGGCGACCATGACCCGGGCGAGACGCATACGGACGAGCGTATCCACATTCAGTGCCGGGTTCTGGCTTCTTGCCCATTCCAACTCTGCCTGGGCCTTGTCCAGATCGCCCTGCTCAACCGCTGTTTTGGCGAGGTGCAGGGCCGCGAAAATCGCGTAGGTTGAATCGGCATAGTCCTGCTTCAGTTCTGCACCCAGGGTCTCAGCGGTGGCACGCATGTTCTCATCAGCAGCGCCGGCTGCCGCCTGCACCAGATTCTCGTACTTGGCAGAAGCCGCCTCGGCTGTCTCCCGCACGTTATCTTCCCAGGCCCGATAACCAAACGTCACACCCAGGGCGAGAACAATCGCGGTGACCAGCGATGTGCCATTTTCCTCCCACCACTTTTTGATGAGCTCTAGTTGTTCTTCGTCAGACTCAACCAATGTTCTTCTCCTTATCGAAATAGGCCAGGCACCAGGCACCGAGGCTTTCGTTTTGTATCTGTTCCTGACTGCCGTCCCGTCGCAGTGATTTTACACTGACTGTACCCGCCGCGACTTCATCTTCACCGAGGATCAATGCGAGCTCGGCACCAGAGGCATCCGCTTTTTTCATCTGCGCCTTGAACTTGCCCGCTCCGCAATGCACCAGCACTGTATAGCCAGGCATTTCATCCCTCAGCCTTTCTGCAACCTGCAGCGCCGCATTGCGAGTGCTGCCGGGCTGCGAAACCACATAGATGTGAGCCGCCGGTGCCGCCGCTTCCTGCTGCGCCTTCATCAGGGCGAGTCGATCAAGGCCCATGGCAAATCCGACGCCGGGCGTTGGTCGACCACCAAGTTGCTCAACCAGGCCATCGTAGCGGCCACCGGCACAAACCGTACCCTGGGCACCCAGAGCCTCAGTGACCCACTCAAAAACCGTTCGATTATAGTAGTCGAGACCGCGAACAATCGAGGTGTTGATCCTGTATGCAAGCCCGAGGTCAGTCAGCAGCTGGCACAGTTCGTCAAAGTGCGCGCGTGACTCTGTATCAACAAAGTCAGCGAGGTTAGGTGCTTCGCGCAGAATCTCCTGCGTCCGCTCTACCTTGCTGTCAAGAATGCGCATCGGGTTCGAATCGAGACGGCGCCGACTGTCTTCGTCCAGTTCTGCCGCATAAGTCTGCAGGTAGCTGACCAGCTCCGCGATGTAACGCTGACGTGATTCGGCGTCGCCGAGCGAGTTCAGTTCCAATGTAATATCGCCATCCAGCCCCAGGCGCTGCCAGACCCTGGCGTTCATCAGCAGCAGCTCGGCATCAATATCAGGCCCTGCCATACCGAAACATTCGGCGCCGATCTGCTCGAACTGCCGATAGCGCCCTTTCTGCGGCCGTTCATAACGGAACATGGCACCGCTGTAGAACAGGCGCTGGACCTGGTTAAAGAGCAGGCCGTTTTCTTCTGCGAACCTGACACAACCCGCCGTGCCCTCAGGGCGCAGGGTCAGGCTCTCACCGTTACGATCGTCGAAGGTATACATTTCTTTTTCAACGATATCGGTGTTTTCACCGACCGAGCGCTGAAACAACTGCGTCTGCTCAAGCTGCGGCAGGCCAATTTCCTGATATCCATAGCTACCCAGGACATCACGGGAGATATCTTCGATCAGTCTGAATAGGCTTTTTTGGGCAGGCAGGAGGTCCTGCATGCCTCTGACGGATTTGATATTCATGGTGGTTTTCTGGCGAACGTCAGTGGAGCTGGTTGTTACTCGCCGATCGTCAATTTTGCCGTTCTGTCGCGGCCTGTATAGGGTTCAAGATCAACTGGGCGGCCATTGTAAATCATCTCGACGCCAGATGCTTTCCCCAAAAGCACCTCGAAAGGTGCGCTGCCACGGACCGTCAGGATGTCGCCGACGCGACGTAGATCCTGGTAAACCAGCCCATGCAGGGTGTCGTTGACCTCAACCCAGCATTCATCAGTAAAACTGAGCTCTATCTGATCCGAACCGGCGGCATCGACCGTGATGTAATTTCGCCCGTTTTCCGTGGTGCGGTCGATGGTAATTTCTCTTGGCCCCGCTGCCTCCGTGGGCTCATCAGCTGCCGCCTCTTGCTCTTGCGCATCAGCCTCTGCCTCTGCCTCAACCATGGCAGCAGCCAATTCGACAGCGGGTTCCTCAACTTCCGATGAGAAGCTCAGAGCATCGGCGGCATCATCAATCGGCATGTCTTCTGCATCAGGCACTTCGGGCGTCGTCGCTGCTGCGGACTGAGGCACTTCGTCTTGCTGCAACTGATCGATCACAGGTTCGGGCGATACAGCAATCTGTTCAAGGCGCGGGCCTTCCAGTGACCGCTGGGTTACCTGGGGTGGGGCCTCATCTTCACTATCGGTGACCAGCCACCAGATCAGCGCAATGACGAGGCCGAGTAAGAGGAGGCCAACGATGCCGGTCTGCAGAACAGGGCCGGTAATGCTCGCGGTACCCACCTTTTCTTCCGTCACATCCCTGATTTCCGGCGTCGGGTCAGCAGCCTGCAACGCCTGCTCATAGAGCTCGACGATTAAATCGCCACTCAAGCCTACGGTGCGCGCATACGAGCGCAGGTAGCCCTTGATAAAGGCCGGTTTTGGAATCCGTTCGAACTCGCCGTCATCGATATATCGGATAAACGTCGTTGTCAGGAACAATTTGTCTGCGACGTCTTTCTGCGACAGACCCTGCTTCTCCCTGGCTTCGGCCAGCACTGCGGAGGGCCCGCGCACAGGCTCCTGGATATCCGGCGCTGCTGCGTCTTCGTCTGACACTATAGTGACTCCCGATATTCCTTGTATTCGGGGCTGGACGGGAAGATGCCCTCGAGTGCCTCAGCACAACTGGCTTCTTCATTCTGATCACGGAAAATACGGGCAAGCCTGACACATAGCAGCAAAGTCTTCGGCGTTTTCGGTGAAAGCCTGGTATGCCGACGATAGAGTTCACTCGCCTCGACATAGTTGCGTTGCTCGTACCGGATACTGGCCAGCTCCAACAGGGCCCGGGCCTGATCGGGGTTCAGCTTTGTCGCACGGG
>Ga0181566_10004074_pt1 | contig 11900 bp, 9 predicted proteins | sample 101ome_15_FD_133762 | JGI IMG/M metagenome (GOLD analysis project Ga0181566, IMG submission 133762) | Coastal salt marsh microbial communities from the Groves Creek Marsh, Skidaway Island, Georgia - 101402AT metaG (megahit assembly) | ecosystem: Environmental > Aquatic > Marine > Intertidal zone... | reverse complement strand
GCACTCGCGAGGGTGGCGGTCTTTGTATCACCACGAATCACGGTGACGTCGTACGTCCCGCTGCTTTTCGCGGGTGTATGTGCCCGGAATTGCGTACTGCTCACGTACGAGGTGGCGGTGGCATTCGTCCCACCGATTTTGACGATGGAAGACGGTGCAAAGCCGCTGCCGTTGAGGAGCATATACCCGCCCGTGAGGGCCACTGCCGTATCGTCCACTACGTTCCATCCACTGTCCGTGATCTGGACATTACTGATGACCAACGGCGTACTGATACCGGACCCACTCACGCCGTTCGTGACGACGACGTTCGACGAAATATTGACGACACCGTCGACGGTCGACAAGGACGCCGCGCCAAGTAAAATCGACGACCCGGAGACGTATAAATCGCGGAACCGATTGGACGTCGATCCAAGATCATAGGTCGCGTTCGCCGTCGGGACGATGTTCCCGCACACCAACGATCCATCGACCGCCAGCGATCCCGAGACGTCAAGATTCGACACGGTATACGTCCCACCAAACAGACCGTCCGAGACGGTTCCAGACACGAACGACGACGCGTTTGCGTTCCCAACGAGGGACGATGCGACGACGAGATTGTTCACTGTCCCCGTTGCAACGGAGACGTTCCCGGTCGATTCAAATGTACTGACAGAGACACCATCATCGAGTTTCCCGACCGGCGTGTACAATGTATTCGCATGCAGATCCGTATACCCGACCCCCGGTTTCCCGAGTGAGGAGATACTGTTCCCAGCCGGGATCACGTTCCCGGTTTGTGTAATGGCCCCGTTGGTGATACGCGTCGCGACCGTTCCGCCGACCGATACGTCGACACCGCCGGGCGTCGTCCCGTCCACGAGCCCGAGCCCCGTCGTCTCGTCCGGGAGAAACCGGAAACTGACCGGTTCGCTTTTGAGGGTTACGCCATCGAGTGCTTCGATCGTCCCGGTGAAGATATCGAGTTGGGACCAAACGTCACCGACCCATGCCCCATCGACCGATCCTGTGATATTGGACGCAAAGACATTCGACCATGGTTGCGACTCGTTCCCGATCGTGGCGGCGTTGGTTGACATCAATGCCGTGGTGATGGCGTTTCCGCCGAAATCGCCGACAACGAGTGCTGATGCATCGATCGTTTCCCATGGCCGGTCATTGGTTCCGATCCACTGATCGCCATACCGCGGGAGCATTGTGGTGTCGACGTTTTCGAGGTCAAAGCCGACTGAATTGCCGGACGGGTCCGTCACGTTCCCATCGATGATCAACGAATTGGCCACGTGGGCCGTCGTTGCGTACACGTTCGACCACGGTACAGACGGTGTACCGACCGTATACGACGCGGACGACGCGACGATATTCGAGCTCGTAGACTCGAGATCGAGTTGCATCGAGACCACACTCGGTTGTGTCGACTGAACGGACCCGCCTGGTCGAATGACGATATCATCGACGGTTCCTGAATTCGCGTAGACGTCGTTCCATCGGTTCGACTCTGTTCCGAGTCTGTACCCTGCCGAAACGACATTTGACGAGACGGATTCGAAATTGAACCGGCCGACCGGGATTTTCCCGGCGGTGAGACGCGACGCATCGAACGCGCCGTGGACCCAATCGGCGTTCGCCGTCGTGTCCAACTCCAGCGAATCGAATGCGTATGCGCCGTTCATACGCGCATCTGGGACGATTCCACTGACGAGATCGTCCGCATCGAGTGCTGCGTCGACGACACTGGTTACGAGCGAATCGAGTACCGTCAGGATACCAACATCATCGTAATCGGCCGCGGCGAGCCGTCCGGGGTCGATCAACCCGGTGGTGAGATGGCTGGCGTTCGCGTTGGCCGAGATACTTTGTGCCGTTTGATTGGCTGTGAGTACAAGGTTTTGGAACGTATACGATCCCGTCAATCGCGCGTCGTCGAGTGTGCCCAGTGTCACGTTATTCGCCACGAGATTATCGAGTGACGACCCGGCGACGGCACCGGCATGGATATCGTCGAGTTGCGTTTGGATTGAGCCGGTCGTGTCATTGATGTACCCAAGCTCCGTTGCCGTGGTCACTGATGACGAGACACCGGTCCCGTCCGAGACGACGGCCCGATTTGGTTCGAGACTGGGGACGCGGACCGTGTCCGAATCGACCACTGGCGTCGACGCGGCGTCGATCGTGTACGATCCAACCAGTCGATCGTTCGAGAGGACTCCGGTAGTAACGACCGAGGCATCGACGTTCCCAATCCCACTGGTCGCATCGACGTTCCCGCTGAGCGAGAGTGTATCGAATGTATACGACCCGGCGAGTCTCGCGTCATTGAGTGTTCCGCTCGTGACGTTGATCGCGTCGATATTACCGGTCGCGTTGGCCGCGGTTACGTTCGCATTGAGTGAATTGAAAGCGTACGTACCATCGAGCCGGTCGTTATGCATCGTCCCGGACGTGAGGAGCGGTGCATCAAAATTGCCCGCTACCGTATTCGCGGTGACCGTATCGGTGATCACGATGTTCCCGAAATTATAATCCCCAACGAGGCGTGCATCGTCGACCACGCCGGAGATGAGCCCGGACGCGTCTCCGACCCACGCGCCGGGGTACGTCGACGCCGTGATGGTATTCGCACCACCCGAAATCATCACGCGTTCTGCAGCGCTCGCGCGTAGCTGTAACCCAACCGCCTCGACGTTCCCGTCGATTTCGAGTCGCGCGATGCTCGTTCCATTTTGATCGATATCGAGAATCCCCGCCTTCGTCGGTTTGATGGCATAGCCTGGAAGCGTTGCGTCACCGATCGTGACGTTTGCCGTGTTGAACGCAAACTCTTCGATCGTATCGAGTGACAGAACATTCGCCATGATACCGATCTCTTACTCACAGACAATAAAAAAGCAATGCCGAAATTCGAGCAAATTGCACTGAGAATCTTCAATGCTCGCACGCTCCCGTTGATTTCACACAATCGCCGCGCCCCGGGCTTGCGGTACCGCCCCGACTTTGTTTTTCAACGAAACGACAACCTCGTGATCGTCGAGTGCGACGAGAACAAACACGCATCGTACTGCCCCCGTCGCGAACGCATCCGTGAGGCCCGTATACTCGCAGCGTACCAACGAGAGTACGGGATCAGGCCGAAATTGATCCGGTACGACCCCGCACCGGATGGTGTCCGCGCGTGCGCGCGTGCGGCACTCGTCGCCGATATCATCTCACGTGAGTTGTACGATGTCGGCCACACGCCGACCGCCGAGCGAGCGTGTATATTTGAGGATAATAAGATAACATGTTACTGATTACTAACATTTCCAGCGTTTCCCACAGTTTAGACAATTGACGAAATTCGTCATCGGTTCGTCCGCGCTTCGCGTTTGAAGTTGGTAGTACGTCGTCTTCTTCGATTTGCATTTACTGCACTCGAACGCGCCGTCCGGTACACTCGCGGGATCGATCGACGCGGATTCTTTCTTGAGCCGCGCCAACGCGACGGATTCAAACGCCTCTTCCCACCGCTCTGGAAACAGTTCTTCGGGTCTCGACTGTACGAGTTTCGGCAACGATAACGTACCTCGGCGCAATGCGTCTCGTACTCTCGCATTCTCGGGGTTGTTGATATTGAACGCGACCGACATCACGCGCTGCGTGTACAACGACCGGAATCGAGGACACGACCAGTTCAACGGGATCTCTTTCCTTCTCGCCCACCTGATGAACTCGTTATAGATAAAGTGCTCGAGATTGGTTGCATTCTCGAGTGCTGACTCGGGACCGTATGGTGTCAATTTGTCGAGCAAAAAGGATCGTGCTCGATCACGAAACATTGATTTTATTTTTTCAATCCGACGCGTTTCTTCACCGCCTTGATGACTGATTTCAACCCGGTATACCGCCGATCGTATTTCTTCACATTCAGCTCACCGTTCGTCGTTGATCGCACGACCGGTGCCTTCATATCATCTCGTTGCTTTACGCAGAACGCCGAACAGAACACGGTATAGTTCAGAACGCCATAATCAAATGTCGCCGTCCGGGGGTCCTTGATGATGGCCCCGGTCGAGTCCTGGAGCGTGGGAGGAAACGCAGTGCCCCGCTTGTGTGACCAGCAATTTGCACCGCGGACCATGACGCTGGATCCTTTTTTGTATGACTTCTTTTTCTGCACGCACGCGATATCGACATCGAACCTCTTGGCGATCGAGTCGCGAGTTTCGTCGTTGCACGTCACGAGAAAGTTGACGTCGTTATGGAACACCAGGAAATGGTAATCCATGCCGGGTGCGAGGATCAGTGCAATTTTGTTCTCGTTCCTCCCGCACTTCTCGGAGAACTTGATCGCTCTGCCTTTCAGTACCTTCAAATCTTCCTTTGTTCGCTCGACGACTTCGTCGCATGTATCGAGTTCAAACGGTTTTCCGGTCGACAGGTCGCCCGGTTGGAGCTTATACGGTTCACCGTCCAATTTGAGCACACCGACGCTGTATGCATAGCAGTTGTTCCTGACGATACCCCGCTTGGTTTGAAAGCCTTCTTTTTTGCACACACGCACCATCGGTACCGTTTGAGTAGACCAACATTTTGTAGCAGTACTGTACAGTAGCGATGATACCAGACGCTTGGGTTACCCAACGCGATCTCCTCGAGATTGCGATCACGGGCGACGCGACGAAATTCGCCAAGACCGCGGCACACGTGCCCAAGTTTGTCCTCAATACCCCGATCTGGGCGACCGAGCTCATGAAATTGAACCAACTGAAACCACTCGTCGACGAGACCCGGACCATGTCCGGCGGCGCGTCGTGTCCACTCGCCTCGATCCGAATCCCGTTGATCATGGCGGTCGCGTGGACCGGTCACGCGAAGATGGTGTCCGCAATCGCCGATCGTGTCGACGTCAACCGAGACGCGTACTGTACGGGTAAACGCGGTGTGTACTTTACAATGATCGATGCGCTCATTATGACGAAACCGAGGAGGGCGACGCGCCGAGCTACTCTCTTGGCGTGTATGGCAGTGCTGATTCAGCATGGGTACACGCTGAACAGAACCGACCGCCCCAAGAACGCGAGCGCACTCGAAGCGGCGGTACTCACCGAAAACGTCGATGCATTCAAACTGTTTTTGCGCCACGGTGCCGACCCGGCTGCACGCGATATCAACGGCGAGAACGTTGTCGACACGATACTGAACGAAGCGCACGAACGTGGCCTCAGGAAACTCGGTCCAATGCTGGCCTGGATGATCGACAACGGGTACATCACGAAACGGATGCACGCGCTGCACCGACTGGTCCGTTTCGGCGACGTCTCGCTCATTCGTCGCGCCATCGCGCGCGTTTACGACGGGGAGATTCCGACGACGCGAGACGCCTCTGGCATGCGGGTTCTCGACATCGTCCAACGTGACGCGTTCGACGATCACGTCCCAAAATCAGCCCGGAAACGGATCTTCGACACCATCACCCGATCTGCACGCAATGCCGCTACGATTTCCATGTTCCTCGCGACCAACCTACCGGAAGAGCTGCGCCAGAACGTACTTCACAAGGCTGGATTGTCGAGGTACCGAGCGACGAATCGACGCAGGGACCGCCGGACTTAGAACGCCGCGGTCGCGTCATCGACGATGGACCGAACGACCGACTGGTCGAGCGTCCCGACCTCGATATCATTGGCGCGCCGCCTGAGTTCGTCGGTCATCGATTGAACAACCGCGGGGTGGTGACCGGCCTGATACAATTGGGCGTCCTCACTCGATAACCGCCCGAGAACATCGTCACGGACCTTGGACGCGAGACTGAAGACCTCTTGTCGGACGGCCCACACCGGGACGTGCTGTCCGGGGTCGACGACGTCCATACACCCGGCCAGCCTCGCCATCTTTCCCGAATGACAAACCGGGACGCCGTGCTCAATCGCGCTCGCGAGTTGCTGAACAATCACCGTCTTGTCTGGAACTGCTTGCCACACACGCGCGAGCGCATCCACTTCGCTGATTCCAATATAGGGTGAATCGATTTCGTCACGGATCGATTCAAGTGCCACGATTGCCTTTACCTTTTCTTCGTCATCGACATCACACGTCGTGATAAACTTGGCCACACGCTCGCGAACGGAATCAACCCCTGCCTGGTCGACTTCCTCCAGGCCACGAAGCGTATCACGCGTCGACGCAACGACACCGCTATCGTGTGAATTTTGCGGATCAGACTCGACGACGACGCGCTGCGGCTGCGGGTCCCGCGCGGCAGCTCTCGCCCGTTCGAGCGCCCTACCTGGTTGCGCAATTGACTGCGCCCGCCGGATCGCAGCTCGAGCAAAATCGAATGGGAGCGGCGGTGCCGAATGGTCGATATCGATATCGTTCACGTTCTCGACGAACATGAACGCACGCGCTTTCGACTTCACCACCGGATCTGACGACGTAAAGAGGACGCACCTGGCACACGCGACCGCCGCGTCGTCGTTCGGTTGAGCGATCCCGTATTCTCCAAATTTGTATATTGTCGCGAGCTCGAGTAAGCTTTGGTGCGGATCGCCCGACGTTGTGAGATCGCTCATGCGCTTCGCCAACGCCGCGCGCCTGGTACGAGTTGCTTCGTACCTCGCGGCTTCAGCGCGATCGGTAAGGTATTGGAGTCGCATGAGCTCACGCTCCGCATCGATACGACCCAACCTGTGCCGTCCGGGTCGGTTGTACAAGTACAGGATTACGACAAGTAACCCGATTCCTAAGAGTGTATACTGGAAACGCGTGAACTGCATCGTCGTTCTTGAGAATCAGCAAGAAAATGAAAATGGGAAAAAACAACCGGATGTTTGAAAACTCGTCCCGAACAGAACTGTTTGACCGAGACAACGCGCCATTGGAAACGCACACGCGAGCCGATACCATTTAGTTTCAACTTCCGTCCAAAACCTGACGCGTTTTTTCTCCGAAATGCCTTAGCTCGTCGACAGAGCCGTTTGAAACCCCCCGAGCCCCGGCCCCATCCGGGAAACCACCGGTCCTGTCCGAAAAACTAGGGTTTCGTCCGATTTAGTTTCACGAAACCCCTTAGCTTGTCACTAAACCCGGGTTTAGTGACCTGCGTGTGAAACTAAATCGGATATGGCCGCGTAGTACGCATATTTCCCCTAGTTTAATGACGCGGGGTTCATTTGAACTTACCTATAGGCCTCGAAACCAATCAATCTAGGTAATAGGGTACCCTATACCCTATACCCTATACCCTTCAAAAGCTTGGCACTCGAACTGCACCCCAACAAGGGGGGCAATCCGGAGCAGTTCAAGATGATGAAGAGCGAGTACAACAATAGAAGAAAGTGAATCCATTGGTCGTCGCTCTCGTGGCCGAATGAATGTCGACGCGCACGTTACATCGTGTCGAGGAGGAACGAAAATTCCGTCGGATCGACGGCATTCATCAGGTCCCATGCGGCTCGTTGCTGCCGCATCATCAGCGCTCTCAGAAGTTTCTGTGTGTCGTCGGGAGCCGGATGGTAATGAAAACCCATACATCCGAGTGACGCCTTGGTGCGTCCGGACACGTCCATGGGAAAGGATTCGTCCGTCACACGATGACCCGAATTCAGAAGACACAGCAACACTCTCGGTCGAATCACGTCGTACACTCTCCCTTCGGCATCTTCCAACCAAAAGTAGGCGTCGATGTTCTCCTGACCATCGACGAGCGTGACGAAGTCGGGGAACCGCGTCCAGGCCGGGTTGCCGTACTCCCACCAGACACTCTCGTCGTACTCGCCCGGTGCACCGGTCAAGATGCCTACGCCGAGGGAACCGATCACGGGACGGCAACCGAGGTCGCGAAACGTCTGCAATCCGGCGTTCACCGCCATATCGAACCAGGCGTGGCTCGTCCACGGATACGTCCAGGTGCTGCGATTGTCGAACCACTGCAAGACGATGTCCTCGCTGTGACCGAGCAAATCGTACGTCGGTTCACACTTGATCCGTCCGAATCTGGAGAGCTGCGTGGTATCGACCATGAGCAGGACGAGGATCTTCGGGTGACCGTGGACGTCAGACGTCCCGACGTCCAGGTACACCTCCATTCCTTTGTGCGTCGCAACCGCCCCGCGCATCCGCAAGCTCTCGGTCGTGTACTTCGTCGCCACCGTTCCCACGCCGATCATCGGACACATACGGTCCGAAACGGACGCTCGGACGACGCGGGAGGAGTCGGACAGGTCGCGGACATTCGTAAACACCCGCACCCACGACAACTCGTTTTCCTCGCGCAACTCCATCATCAGTTTTCGGAAGACGGCGACCAGTCGCGATGCCACGGGAGGAGAGAGGTGTGCACACACGACCGGGTCGTTCGCGAAGTCGGCGTCGGTGGTGTCCTCGTGGAACACGACACATGCTGGCCACACATTCGCGAATCTGGTCCGCAACATTCGTTCGAAGTGTCGTTTCCACGCCTCCGGCAGTTCTCCGTGCTCGTACGAATCGTCGACGACGACGTAGTCGTACGTTTCCGGCGCCATGACGGTCGAACGATGCGACGTCTTGCAAATACAAACGTTCCAATTTTTTCCAATTTTTGTGTTTTGTGTCCGCGAATTTTCGTCCATGCCTGTCGACCTTCGACACAACGCACAGATCATGTGCTTCGACCGACGTTTACAGCGAACGCACGTCGCTTTCGTGTCGGTCGAAACCGTCGATCCCGACGACCGGGCAGTCGATCCCAAAGCGGTTGCCGCGTCTTTCCTGTCGGACGTGCGGCTCCTCCAGGCCGTGGACTGCAACTGCAGCGGCAACGTGTTCGCCAACCTGCCCGCTCTTCGAGATCTGTTCGGCGTCGAGTTGCACATCGGCCCCCCTTGCTAGGACTGCCCGTGCGACCAAGAGGGGTGAATTGTCAGAACAATTCGCTGAGCAGTACGCGACGAACCCCAGCACGTTGGCATCCGCCACCGGACTCTCCCCACCGATGGGTGCGTCGAGGGAGACACCACGCGATACGAGGTAATCGACCACTCGATCATACAACACGTGGTCGTCGTCGAATGGATGTAACTTTGGCGTCTCGACCATCGACATGTGACACAACGCCGCTACCGTGAGTGACGCGCCATGGTGTATCAGTACGTCCGCGACCTTGAAATCGCCGATAATCACGGCGTAGTCGACCATAGATACGTCCGGTCGAAGCGTCGTTGGAAGAACCACACCTAGGCGCGCCAACCGATACGGTATATTCACCGTCACGTCGATTTTATAAGAACAAATCATCGCGTTGACGATCGATGGATCGAGGCCAATCTGTACGACGTGCATCAGCGTGATCCAGGCACGCCGAGGGTCCAGAACCGAATGACGTAGAACGTCTTCGCTGCGTTCGCAGAACAACCACCCGTATTCGTATCGAATGAGTTTCAAAACAGCAGAGCACGTCTGCATCAGCGTTTTCAACCCACCGGGTCCGTATTGAATCTCAGCGGGCTGAAGGAACAGTTCATATACATCCTTCTTCGATATCAGTCCGAGTGCCATGAACGAGTACACGGCTTTGTAACGATAGTACCCACTCAGAGAAGTCAACACGTTCAGCGCAACGAGATCGATCGAGAGGACGTCGACGGCCAATTTGCCAGCGCATGCGTCTGACACAACAGACGCGTCAGACGCACCAGATACGTTGTCGCTCGCGTTTTCCATGGCTCACCCGTGGGTGTATGCATAAATGTATACACGTGGCGTGTGGTGTGCATACGCGAGCGCGTGGTTGAGTAGAGTTTGATAACAGAACAACTCGGGGTGAAAAGAGTTTTTTTTTGCACACACAAATTTCGATCCGCGACGGCGTCTAACACACGCGGTCGCGTATACGATGCTCGATTTGGATGAAGAAGGACAGCATGTCCTGATCACCGCTGCTGTGAGGGAGATGCGGCGAATGTGCGACGCGTTTCAGCTGCCATATTCGGACGTCCAGGCAGAGTACCAAGAAGACCCGAGAAATCCAGGAAAACCACCGGTTCTATACAAATATACCGCACCGGACGAGAAGCGGGTCGTGACGTTTACGTCAAACACGATCCGGCTGCGTCTACCGGACTTGGCGGCCGAGTACCACGCCGAGCATGTTCCCGAGTTTGCGGACACACTCGGTCCCGGCATCGTTCAGTTTCCACCGGGTGTCCGGTTGATGCTGTTCCTCTTCGCGAACGATATGACAGCGAACGAACGCAGTGTGCTCTCCGGGCTCTTATGGAACGACCCACACCCCGACATCGCGAGCGCGATGTACGAGTGCTGGGACCGGTACGAGGCCGACACGGCGCAGAAGTTCGGTACCATCATCCGAGGGTACTTGTGCTCGGCGGTGTTTGATAAGCGCTCGATCGTCCTAGACCTGGCCCGGTCGTCACCCAGTGCCGGGCGATTCTGGGGCGAGATGCGACGTCTCGTCCCGTTGTGGGGAAACTATTTGCCGTTGGTACCGAGTCATCAGCACACGCCGCAACTGGCAATGTGCGTCACAATGACAGTACAGGCGGTCGCGAACGGTGTCGATGAGTTGAAGCAGATAGTACAAGACTCGACGCGGTCACATTTTTCAACAGTGAGAGTGTCGCTGACACCAGTAGGTTGAAATTAAAATGACGTTCGTTTCATTGAATCGATTTGCTCCTGTAATTTTCGAAACGTCTCGACCGCGTCGATATACTTCTGCAGTTGTTCGGTCGAGACATTCCCAACGAACTTCCCGTCCAGTGTAAACGCAACGATGTGCTCCGCATCGAGCTTGAACTGCGAGTAGTCGCCCGCCATCACCTTTTTCAGTTGTTCGTGGTCGCGAACGATCGTACGCAATTCCCGGCGGACTCTGAAGATGTACGGTTCGTCAACCGCCAGTACAGCAACACGCGTCAGCAGTTCGGTGTCGAGGCTATCATCACCGTCGTCACCGTCGTCACCGTCGTCGCCGTCCAGGGTCAACACAACGCCATGTAAACCAGCGGGCTCTGTCGTCTCGCTATCAGGTCTCGTGGGCCCGTCGGTGGTCTCCGCGCTCCCCACCGTCCTCGTCCGCTTGTTCGGCCACCTGCCCCGATGACCGACGACATGTGGACAAGTCACGGCGTCGTCCCGTCTACACTTCAGGAAGATTGCCCAGTCGGGAGCATGACGCGCGATCTCCCTCCAGAATTGCACTGGACTCTTCGACTCCTTCGCGAGCTCTACCACCACGCGTTTCTTGTCGAAGATCGTTGATTGGGTGTACCCATGGCAGATTTTCGCAAAGTGAGCCTGGAGTGATTCCCATCCCGGATGGGAATCAGGGGTGGGGCCGTGATGCGGGTGTTCCTCGTCCCAACACGTCCACATTTGTTGCGCCAGGGAATTGCCAGTGGCGTCGTCCTTCGCGAGCAGTGATGTGACCGTATCAAGCTGCGTCTTCGTCATGTCGTTGGCAAAAAGGAAGATCATCAGTTGGATACTCGGTGGGAACTTCGTGATATACCCACCGAGTCGTTTCGGAAACGATTCGTCCATATTTATCGCATGATACTCCGCGGCGATGATCGATAACTTCTTCGTATACTCAGTACCAGTGAAGGATATCTTCGTCTTCTCGTCCGGCGCGACGTACATATACGTCTTGGCGGGCCGGTCTTGACGGTCCGCCTGGTTTTCTTCAGAATTCTCCTCGACATGGATTGACGAATACGGGAGATGCAGCGCGTTGCACACGTGCATCGCCTTCTCAACCGTCATTTTAGTAGGCTCTTCGGTCATTGTCGCGCGTATATGTGCGGGAGTGTCTGTATACGATCACACGAATAAAGATTCGGAATGTTCTGCGGATAAGGTCGGACGAAGAGTCTCCTACTGGTAGGCTGCCGAAACACGCTTCCTAATCGCAG
>Ga0181566_10004051_pt1 | contig 11936 bp, 9 predicted proteins | sample 101ome_15_FD_133762 | JGI IMG/M metagenome (GOLD analysis project Ga0181566, IMG submission 133762) | Coastal salt marsh microbial communities from the Groves Creek Marsh, Skidaway Island, Georgia - 101402AT metaG (megahit assembly) | ecosystem: Environmental > Aquatic > Marine > Intertidal zone... | reverse complement strand
TAGATCCAAAGTCTGAGACATAGGTAAACACTAGGCCTGGGGTAACATCTAAAGCGCCATCGCCTAATCGGATTAGCTGCTCGGCAAATAGATTGACAATATCTCTTGAACGTTCTCCGAGATTGTTGCTTTGTATACTGCTTCGAGACACATCGATACCCAGTCCACTGGTTCCGATCTTGGAGTCGTGACTCATATCTACAGCCGCTCCCACTTTATGCGTGATATGCATATTGCGATAGATATCAGGCCGATCGCGGACATACTCGTACATGTCTTGCCCTCTTCTCCAGTAGATTCTTGGGGTAATGCGCGTATTGTTCTGTGTAATGCGCTTAGTGATCGCAATCAAACTCGCTTGGGTTTCTTCGTATTGATCTACGGCCGAAGGGCTGGCATAAAATCCGTTGGCACCAAATTTTCGTGGCGAAAGGAATCCCAATACCCGCAGCGCATTTTCAGCAGATCCTTGAGAAAGAGACACCAGGTACTGTCTTTGAGTAAAATCCGTGTTGTAGCGATAGCCGGCAGAGCCTAAACTTGAGGCTTGAGCGAGCAATCGGGTGTTGGGAGTCTGATAACCCGCAAGAACTTCGGCTCCTTTGGTTTCAAACGATCCGCCATTCAATTGAGCTTGAAGCGTAGACTCTACACTCGTTTTGGTAATGATATTGATGGCTCCAGAAAAAGCATTTTGCCCGAAGATTCTAGCCGCTGAACCTCTTACAATCTCAATGCGTTCTATAAGCGCTATGGGCGGAAAGAAATTTGATAAATGGTGACCCGTTTGAGCATCCTCGAGAGGAATTCCGTCGATTAAGAGCAGGGTTTGATCAAAGCTACCCCCTCTTACATTAAGATCAGCCTGGGTTGGCCCTACTCCTCTTTTTCGCACATCGAGACCTACCACGCGTTGCAAAAAATCAACGAGATGGATCGCTCCGCTTTGGGTAATCTCTGCACTGCTAATGACCTGTATTGATTTTGAGAGGTCGCGGTAACTTTCAGCAATCCTGCCGCTCACTACGACCTCATCTAATAATTGAGTGGATAGAGTGTCTGGATTTGATTGAGCCCAAAGGCCTATTGGTCCTAACGCAAAAAAACTAAAAATAAATGCCCTGACAATCCCAACCATGAACGTTACTTTTGTAGCCACAAAACTAAGCAAGCTATTTCAACTGTAAAGGATTCCCATAACCTTTACCAATGATCTGGGTTAAGCCCAACAATTGACGCACGGTTGGGGCTATTTGATTCGTGAAAAGTTGCTCAGATTTTATCACCTCTCCGAGAGGTGCCACCTCATTTCCGAAGAGGATCAGCCAGGTTTGATCTGCTCCCTTAATTGAATTACCATGGCCTCTCCAGGTTTCTAAAGGCACTGTACCCCTCCCGTGATCTGTGGTGATGATAAAAGTAGTTTGGTCTTTGTAATAGGCGTCGTTCTGCACAAAACTCCATAAATCTTCGATGAGCTTATCCGTGTTGTGTGCCGCTTTCAGATAGGCTTCGTAGTCTCCATCATGAGCAAAATCGTCGGTCTCACCGTATGAGATATAGACCAGATCAGGATGGTGCTTCTTTAAGTATTCTTTTGTGTATTGATGCGTGAATCCATCAAGACGTACGCTGCCCCATGGGCTTGGAATCTGCGGCTGTAATTCATTGAGCAATTCTTCATTTGCAGAAAGCGGAAGGTCAGTAGACAAATCAAATCCGCTATTGGTATAAACCCCTGAGCGTTCTTCGTTGACGATGAAATCAAAAACATCCCAGCTTCCAAAAGCAGCCACCTTATGAGCAGCATTACGCTCTTGAACAAACTGCTCTAGAACCGTGGTGTTAGGATTTGGGAGTTTATCGTTGCTGCTAATGCGCTGGTCGTCTGCCCTCCCCGTAAGAATCTCGTTGTAACCCGGATAAGAGAACCACATACCGTTGGTTAGGTTGACCTTGCTTGCTCTGGCACGATTGCCATGAAGTTGTCCAATGTTGGCCACAGTGCCCCAAATAAAGGGAGTAAGGGCTTGCCGACGTGCATCGGCAGACGGCCTCCAGAACAAATGAGTGAGTTCGTCCGTATTCGAAACATAATCTTTATTCGCAACTAATAGCGAATCTGCCCCACTAAAGAGCTCTTGCCAACGGTATCCGTCTAGGGTGATGAGAAAAACCTTATTGTTCTGCTGCGCACTGAGATTTAGCCCTAGTAACAAGGCGAAAAAGAGTATCTTTTGTGACATAATCTTAAAGATATACGGAAAAGCGCTATGATACGTATTCACAGCTTGCCATTTGCCGTTTTGGGGCTCATCTTTCTCATTGGCTGCAGCCCGTCGCACCCCCTAGAGGCTGTTTTTGAATCGGCCTCTCCTGAATTTCATGAAATACTAAACGATCCAAAGCACGAAGTTCAGATCCGTTACACCCAAATCACAAGAGACAGTTTGGGCCTTCCCCTATTTAATACTACCAGTTACAAAGAAAATAGCGCGGCCTATTTTTATCCGGCAAGCACCGCAAAGCTCCCCATAGCTGCATTAGCGCTTCAAAGAATCAATGAATTAAAAGCTCAAAGGGTAGCCATTGATTTACATACCCCATTTAAAATATATACCGATCAGTATAATACTCCCATAGCTCTTCAAGACAGTAGAAAAACTGATAATCACCTAACCGTGGCACATTTGATTAAAAAAATATTTCTAGTGAGCGATAATGATGCCTACAATTACCTGTTTGACTTTTTAGGAAAGGACTACATCAATGCTTCTCTGAAAGAAAAGGGTCTCAATCATACCGACATCCAGCACAAGTTTTTGTTTGGAGCAGACAACACCCACACCTGGGACTATGTGTTTTTAAAAAATGGAGATACGGTCTACAAACAAGCGTCTATCACCAGTGAACTTGAAGTACTCAATACGGCAACCATTGGGGTGATAAAAGGAGTGGGGTTTCAATCGAATGATAGCATTGTAAAAGAGCCCTTCGATTTTCGGCTAAAAAACAGAATCGCTCTAGAAGATCTAGAAGGCATCATGAAGCGATTGGTATTTCCGGAGGTGTTTTCTGAAAGCCAGCGCTTCCATCTGACCGAAGAAGATTATGTGTTCATGAAGTATTGGATGAGTCGAAACACCCTCGAAAGTGACGAACCCAACTACAACAACGACGAAGAATACTACGACAGCTACGGAAAGTTTTTCATTTATGGCGATCGCAAAGGAGAGATGACCGATGCCATTCGAATACACAACAAGGTCGGATACGCCTACGGCACACTCACCGATGTCGCTTATATCACCGATCGCGAAAGCGGAGTCGAATTTCTATTATCGGCAACGATTTTAGTCAACGAGAATCAAATCTTTAATGACAACCAGTACGAATACGAAGAGAAGGGTATTCCGTTTCTAGCTGAATTAGGGCGTCTGGTTTTATCTGCAGAACAAAATCATTAGCAACAGTTCCGGAAAATAGCTTAGTGCTTTTCTACAGACAAATATTTGCAGCACATGGGTAGTGCATCGTAAGCAGCCTTGGGTGCCTCGATATTAGGCGTATTGTGACCTACCTCAGCTATCTCTTTTTCTATTTGGGTCATCGAAACCTTTGCACGGTCATAAACTACATTCAACTGATGTGTATCGACACTCCATTGTGCTGATTTCACTCCCTTTGCACTAAAGGCAGCCTTTTCAATTCGTGTCTTGCACATAGAACAAACACCATCGACTTTGATCTCTTCTCTCACTAATTCCTTTTTTTGATCAGCCATAAATGAAGTTCCATTAAGAACAAGCGATAAAAGGAGTAAGGGTAGAATAGTTTTCATAAGAATTATTTTATTTCTGGCCTCCAACGCATACCTATATAGGCCATTCTTCCAAAGATGGGAGCATAAATAAGACTCGCGTCAAAGTCAGGTCCAAAAGGATTTTGAGCATCCACAATAGGATTCTCTTGTTTAAAGTTAGCTAAATTTTCTCCGCCTAAATACACTTCAAAGCCCTCAGAAAACACTTTCGTGATCTGAGCATTCATAAGCCCATAAGAAGGGGAACGGTACCCTACCCCGTCTCTCTTATTCTCAGGCAGACGTTGTTCACCAATGAAATGATAGGTAAGGTCAGTACGCCATTGTTGGTTTTTTGAATTCGGCTTTGTACGGTAATCTAGATTCAAGAAAAACCGGTTTGAAGGTGTCAACGGTTTGTCTAACCTGCCAATTTCGTAGTCGGTTTGCACCGAATACGTTTTCAATGCCGATCGCATCGCAAACTGATCGGTAAACGAATAATTCAATTCGAGTTGCAAGTTCTCAGCATAACTCTTACCCTCTAAATTGTAGAACTTGATGGCTCCCGGTGTTTCCCAATCAACCACAACTTGCTCTCTGAAGTCTGTACGGTAAAAATCAATAGCGATATCGCCTTGTCGACTGAACAAACTGAATCCTTGCAAAAAGCTAAGCCCATAATTAGTAGCACGCTCTGGTCCAAGCCCATAGAAAGCACCTGAACTTTGCATGATCTCAATGCTACGCTGTGAAAAAAATAAAGGTTGATTCTCAGCAAAAAAAGACGAGGCTCTTCGGCCTTGGCCGGCCGCCATCCTGAAGGCTGAACCCTTCCATGGAGTAACTCTCAGGTTGAATCTGGGGGTAATGAAGGTTCCTAAGTTATTATGTGTGTCAAGTCGAGCACCCACAACAAACGAAAGCGTTTCTATATCGTTATACGTGTATTCGAAAAACAGACCTGTTGAACGGTCGATACGCTGGTAATCTATGGTGTTTACGTTTTCATCGTACCGATCGTATTGCAGTGATACACCCGTTTTAAAGGTGTTCATTGTATTGCTAAAAATAGAATTCAAGAGAAGCGTACCATAAAAACTTTCTTGATCTATTGAATAATTAGAAGGGCCAAATACCGAGGATTGTGTATGTGCGCTGTACGCAGCTTGCATGCCGATACTCTGATAAGTGCGTAAGGGAAAAATATAACCCGTTTTAAGGGTCGCGTCGAAGCGCTGAGTATCGATGGTACTCGTCCAGGTAGACTTCATCTGTTCGCTAGACTCAATCTCACCTGCTAATTTAGTGTCGTTCAAATACCTCAGCGTTAAGAATCCAACCCATCCCTTTTCAGCATTGGTGTACTGCAAACGAGCCATAGAATTGAGCTGTTCGCCCCTAGGCATATCTAAAAACCCGTCGTCATTCATGTCGGTATTTAAGCGTCTCTGGTTGCCGTGTAAGTAAAAACCAGCACTCCATTTATCGTTTAGACGATGGTTGAAGTGTGCATTAAGCTCATATCTTCCGTTTACTGAGGCATAGGTATTAAAAAACAGAGAAGAGGCCGTCAATGGTTTGTACAACTCCGTATTGATTTGACCTGCAATACTTTCAAATCCATTTACAACACTTCCGGCTCCTTTAGTAATTTGAATACTTTCAATCCATGGCCCTGGAGTAAATGTCAAACCGTAAGCCTGTGCTGCACCTCGAACAGTCGGTATGTTTTCTTGAGAAATGAGAATGTATGGACTAGATAATCCGAGCATGCGTATTTGCTTGGTCCCTGTTAATGCATCTGAAAAATTGACATCGATTGAAGGGTTCGTCTCAAAGCTTTCAGAGAGATTACAGCAAGCTGCTTTGAGAAGTTCATCGCTACTTATCGTAACCACGTTTTGCGGTTTGAAATACGATTTTTGAACCGAAGCCTTCTTCTTGGTGACGATAACCTCTTCAAGATTCTCTGTAATCACCTCTTTTTCGGTCGGTTCTTCAGTTTGCCCCCAAAGATTTCCGAGGGATACTGCTAAAATCACTACAAACAAATGGTACTTTCTCACACCGCAAAGATACGATACGGGCTACAGAAAATTCAGCCATGAACTCAAAGCCTTAATTATGAGCTGGTTTCGCTGGATTCTTTTTCGGAGCAGCCCAAAGAAAATAACCGCTTAATGAAAGCGCAAGCAATCCAAGGCCTACTAGAGTAGAGTAAATCATCTTTACGGTATCGGTCTGTTGAGCGTAAAACTCTACGATAGATCCGTCATGAATACGCTCTATAAAATGATCACCGCGCTGGCGCACCGATAGAATTTCTCCAGTAGATCCGGCCAACTGTAATTCAGTGAAATGACGCTTAAACAGCACCTTAGCAATGCCTTTGTCGATCCGCACGTCAACCCGGTCGATAAGGGTGTCCAATTGCTGGGCCTTAGCATAGGCGATGGCGTTAGTATTGATCTGTTGAAGCGAAACCCATTCGTTCAAAGAAACCACCTCAGCCTTTGCTGTGCGAGGTTTTAACCCTAAGATATCTTTGAGTCCGAGCAGCACACCCGTCAGTGCCATTACAAAAAAGAACACCAGTAGGCTGACCCCAATAGTCTTATGCCATTGCCGAAATGCGCGAATGCGCTTCGCTCTTTTTTTACGACGTTGAATCAATGGCGACACGAGACAGAGATTATTGATTGAAAAGTTGAAAAACGAAGCTAGCAAAAATTCTAGCTATATTCATGTGTTCAAATGACCAAAGATCGCATGAGAAACACCTTCACCTTAGCCCTGATCGCATTTAGCTTTTTTGCCTATGCTCAGAAAAAAACCATCGATTCATTAACGATGGATTACACCGCTGATAAAGGAATACTCACCACTTACTTCAAGCCCGAAAAAGGCAAGTTATTACTGGCCTTAAACGACAGTGTGCTTGAAAAGCCATTGTTAATGGTGACACGATATGTGAAACTTCCGGCCAATTACTCCGCGTATCGAAACGCCGGATCGAAGACAGCCGAAAGTGTCATCAGCTTTGAATTAAAAGAAGGTAAATTACTCTTGCGGCAGCTTTCTTATGTGAACCTCGCAGAGGATGCTGATCCCATCGCTCAGAGCGTCGTCCAAAACAACCTGCCGCCCATTCTGGGGATGTTCGAAAAGATGAATAGCGAAGAAGGGTTTCATCTCGTCGATGTTTCGGATTTCTTCTCAAAAGACTCCCCTGGGTTTAATGCAGTAGGAGAAACCGAGAAGAAGAATTATAAGATAGGGTCTCTAGACAGTAAGCGCTCGTTTATCGACCGCGTGAAGAGCTTTCCGCGCAATACAGAAATCACACATACCCTCACCTATCCGGCTGCAGCTGCTCCACGTTCAAACCGAAGCGAAACGCTGAGTTTTCAGCTCAATCATTCGATCATCGCCTTACCCGAAAAACCAATGAAATCGAGAACGGTTGATCACCGCGTAGGATGGTTTTCACTCGAACAATACAACTACTCTTCTGAAGCGCTGAAATCAGACAATTACCGCATAGCCTCTCGGTGGAAGTTAGAGCCGAAAGACAAAGAAGCCTATGCGCGTGGTGAATTGGTAGAACCCATTCAACCCATTGTCTTTTATCTCGACCCAGCGACGCCTATGAAATGGCGACCCTATTTCAAAAAGGGTATAGAAGATTGGAAAGGACCTTTTGAAAAGGCCGGATTTAAAAACGCCATAGTAGCAAAAGACCCTCCGACAAAAGAAGAAGATCCTGATTTTAGTCCCGAGGATGTGCGTTACTCTGTCGTGCGCTATGTGGCCTCAACGACAAGAAATGCGACAGGACCAAGCGTTAAAGATCCGCGCAGCGGAGAAATCATCGAAAGCGATGTGATTTGGTATCACAATCATTTGCGCTCGTACCGCAATCGTTACCTCCTAGAAACCGGAGCTGCGAATGAGAAAGCGCGCACGCTGAATACGCCTGAAGAAGAGATTGGTGAAATGATGCGTCGTGTCATCGCTCATGAGGTAGGGCATGCATTAGGACTTCCTCACAATATGAAGGCCAGCTCGGCCTACCCGGTGGACTCATTGCGCTCAGGAAGTTTCACCCAGAAAATGGGAATCGCTGCGACCATCATGGACTATGCGCGCTACAATTATATCGCCCAACCCGGAGACAAGAATATTCGATTCGTTCGCCAAATGGGGCCCTACGACGATTATGCGATTGAGTGGGGCTACCGCTACTTCGAATCAGATGCAGCAGAGAAGAAATGGTTAAAAGACTTTGTTGACACCCACAGTCTAAACCCGATATACCAATTTGGGTCAGGAGGGAACGACCCCAACGCGCAAACAGAAAATATTGGAGACGACCCCGTCAAAGCCACGGCATATGGGCTGAGTAATCTAAAAATTGTTGCAAAAAATTTAGAAGAGTGGACCACCCAAGACGGGCAAACCTTTGACGATCTTCAAGAACTCTACATGGGGCTTATTGGTGTGTACCGCCGTTATATCTATCATGTGGTCGCTTTAATTGGAGGGGTAAACGAAACGCGGATAGTAAAGGGACAAGAAGCTATTCCGTATTACAATGTTTCAGTTCAAAAACAACGAGAAGCCCTCGCCTCTTTAGAACAAAACCTATGGAAAACACAAACATGGCTGTTTGAGCCAGAGCTGATTTCTAGGTTTGTGAATGAGGGACATCTCGATCTTATCGCGAACCTGCAAAAGGCTGCACTCTACCGCATTCTGAATCAAGAACGCCTGAATACCATGCTGTCTACACAACTTACTGTAATGGGGCAGGGCCTAGAGCCGTCAGAGCTCATCGCTTCATTGGCATCTTCGATTGTCCTCAATAAAAAACAACCCGACCTGCTAGAGCGTCAGCTTCAGATTGCCTTTATAGAGCGTTCTAAAGAGTTGCTTGAAGACGAAAAGACCCACAGCGATATACGGGCAGCCCTAAACCAGACGAATCAAAACATCGAACGTTGGCTACGAAAACAGAAAAACGCATCTTCTGAAACACTTAAGAATCATTTCAGATTTGCACATGCAATGCTAGAAGAAAAGTAGGCTACTTCTTGGCCTGTTTGTACCAGGTCTGAGTGCGTCCTAAAAGGGAAATTCCGAGATAGCCTCGCACGTTTAGCGTGGTCGGATCTTCTAAAGTTAGGGTGCAAGAATACTGCTTTCCGTTTGCAGGATCTAATATCTTTCCATCGGTCCAGGCGTCACCATCCCATTCGAGTCCTTCGATAATGGTCAACCCTTCGATGGGCTGATTCTTTTTAGCTCCCTTGCACTCAACACACAGTTTACCTTGATCCTCTTCAAGCAGCAGTCTTGAAATTTGTCCGTACAGTTTTCCGTTCTCCACATAAACGGTAATCTCTGACTTGCGCTGATTGGTGACATCATCAACAGAAACCCAATTTCCTTCAAAATCACTTTTTGATACGCTTTGGGCTCCAAGGGGTAGCGCACAGAGCAGCACAATTGCAGTTATGACAATTCTCTTCATATCTCTTTTATTTCAGCAGTTGATTTAAGGTGTTCATCACAATGGGCTCCATCACCTTGTATCCTTCCTCATTCGGATGGACCGGATCGTAGCCCCACTCAGGTTTCAGCCCCTTCTTATCGTCTACCATCGGGTTGTAGTAATCGACATAAGGCACCTGATAGTGCTCAGCCATTTCCCGAAGCATGCGATTGAGCTCGATAACACGCTCTGTCGGAGTAATTCGTTGTCTCCACGGGAATGAATTCGCCGGTAAAACGGAGCACAGTACTGGAGTGATCTCATTGGCGAGAGACAGCTGTACCATACTTTCGAGATTCTTTGCAATATCTTCTAATGAAATCGGTCCGGTGTTCTCAGCAATGTCGTTGATTCCGGCAAGGATGACAACCGCCTTAGGATTGAGATCAATCACGTCTTGCCTGAATCTTAGCAACATTTGAGGAGTGGTTTGTCCGCCAATTCCTCGATTGATGAATTGATTGCGGCTGAAAAATTCGGGGCGCATTGAAATCCATCCTTGTGTGATTGAATTGCCCATAAACACCACCGAAGTTTGGTTGGTAATTTGCATGAGCGAGTCATTTTTGGCCTTAAAATATTCCATTGCAGGCCAGTCTTGGGCCTGAAGGGGTGCGGCAGCGAAAAAAAGTGCTACAAAAGCGAAAGCTATCCTCTTATTCATACATATTGGTTTGATCAAGCTTACATAAATCGCACATAAGCTCTGAAATTTTATCGGTCACATCTTCGATATAACGTTGGCCCTTTTCAGCAGTAGATCGACGTGGATCCCCTATACCAGTATCGGCACTTACTGCAGACCATTTACGCTCTGCCCACGCCCAACGTTCTCGAATGGCTTTGACTTTGTGCTTACGCTCAGCACCATCTCCGGCTTCTTCTAGTGGCAGCACTAAATCAGGATGAAGGTGCATCATGATCGAGGTCTCCATTTCATCGGCATGGTCACCCTCCTTTTCAAAGTAGAGACGCTTGTCGAGCATTTGAAACCAACTGCAGGTGACTAACATCATCTCAGGAAATAGCAGGCCAAGCTCTCGTAACATGGTCTTAAAATCGTTTCCACCGTGGCTGTTAAAGACAAGAAGTTTCTTAACTCCTTGACGATCTAAAACGGTGATCAGGTCTTTTAAGATGGCAAATTGAGTGCTAGGGTTTAGATTCATGTCGAGGTAAATATCACTCTGACCGGTATTGACTCCGTAAGGCATGGTCGGTAAAACCACAAAATTGGCCCCTTTGGTGTGCGCTTTTTCTCCGGCTATTCGCAATAAACCATCGGCCTCGTACACATCGGTTCCGTAGGGTAAATGATAATTATGAGCTTCTACGGCACCCCAACCTAAGATAGCGAGCTCAAAACGGTGTGTTTTGAGCCGCTTCCAGTTACTCTCTTTCAGATCAAATAGAGAAGCGTTGGTCATCGATTAGAAACTTCGGTAATCGCCACTCAAATACTGGTTGGCCTCTTCTTCTTCAAAAGCCGAGGCCTGCTTATTGTAGTGGAGGGTTTTACCCGGGAACCTTCCTGCAATGACCCCTAATAAAATGGTCTCTGTAAGTCGGGCAGAATAATCAAATGGCGCTGAAGTTTTTGCTGTTCCTAGACAAGCGTTTATGAATTGATGGTAGTGTTTAGGCGATTCAGCCGCGTAATCTCGTACGGGCTCTCCCATAATGCTATCGGTATCGTAATCTGCTATGGTGTACTCTGCATAGGCCCCATCTACAATCAGTTTAGGAAGTTGCTGAAAGTGAGGTAACAACAAACGCTGACCGTTCTCACCAATGAACATAGCGCCTTGATCAGGCAATACATCTCCATTAGGCAATACCAATTCGTCGGTAATCACTGGACCCTCAACGCCATCAAACCATACCCACTCAAATTCAGGAGTCGTATAGGCAGTACCCTCGAAGGTATAATGAACCTCGTTACGCTCGGGATAACCGTATCCGTTTGACTCACGGCAATAGGTAGTGATGGTATCCGGAACATCAATATCTAACGCATTGTAAGGGGTATCAAAAATGTGAACACCCATATCGCCAAGTGTTGCACAGCCGTAATCCATTAATTTTCTCCAGTTCATAGGATGGTAGTAACCGTCTCTATAGGGACGCTCTGACGAGGTTCCTAACCATAAGTTCCAATCCAATCGTTCAGGGACAGCGTCTGCTCCTTCTGGAACGGGGCCGTCGTATCCCCAATTCTTATTCGACCAGGCGATGACTTTACTCACTTTTCCGATAATTCCCTTGCGAATCAATAAGGTAGCGAGTTTGTAATCGTAGAAAGAGTGTACTTGAATTCCCATCTGTGTAATGAGGCCTTTCTCGTTTGCAACGCGGCGCATTTCACGCGATTCAGACACATAGTGTGTCAAAGGTTTCTGACAATACACAGGCTTATCGTATTCCATGGCCAACAAAGAGGCCGGAGCATGGGTATGATCAGGTGTTGAAACTACGACAGCGTCAACCTGGTCAGCAAACTGTTCCATCATGGTTCTGTAATCGGCAAACACCTGTGCATCTGGGAAGAGGGCATGTGCGGCCTTTAAGTGTTCGCTG
>Ga0181566_10004045_pt1 | contig 11941 bp, 8 predicted proteins | sample 101ome_15_FD_133762 | JGI IMG/M metagenome (GOLD analysis project Ga0181566, IMG submission 133762) | Coastal salt marsh microbial communities from the Groves Creek Marsh, Skidaway Island, Georgia - 101402AT metaG (megahit assembly) | ecosystem: Environmental > Aquatic > Marine > Intertidal zone... | reverse complement strand
CTCGCTGTGAAATGGATCCTTGAACTCGCCGGCGGAGAGGCCGAAACGGAAATCGTCACCTGTGGAGAAATCCCAGCGCCGCCCGCAGCCGTTGCTTTGGATAACGACTACACCCGATCCGTGATCGGAAGTGACATTTCCGATGAGGAGATCGCCTCTATTCTCGGGTCACTCGGAATGGAGAATACGAGTGGAGAATGGTCGATGCCAACCTATCGCCTCGACCTGCCACGGCCCGTCGACCTCGTCGAGGAAGTCGCTCGCGTTCATGGACTCGACAAGGTTCCGTCCAATCAGCAGTCGTGGTTTTCTCCAGCCTCGAAAGCCGATGCCTCCTTCGATTTTGCGGCGAAAATTCAAACTCGCTTGAGCGGACTCGGATTTTTTGAAACTCGAAACCTCAAGCTCATCTCAGAAGCGCAGCTTGCTGATGATCTCGCAACTAATCACCGGGGAATGAGCCCGATTCGATTGAAGAATCCTCTCAACGACGAGCAGGATTATCTGCGTCCGGGCCTCGTTCCGGGATTGTTGGCAACAGCGGAAAGAAATGTGCGTTTTGGAAATTCTGACCTGAGACTTTTCGAGATGGGCCGCGTTTTTACTGCAACGCCCAAAGGCGGTGAAGTGGAGCATGAGCATCTTGCTCTCTTAATCTCAGGGGTTTCAGCTCCTCGAAGCTGGGCGAACAACAAATCAGTGGATCTCGACATTCATGATCTTCGCGCTGCTCTCGATCAGATCTGTCCTGCGGGTCTGAATTTTCAACCGATTGAAGATGACCGTCTCCTCTGCGCTTGCAATATTGAGATTGGGACGGGAAAGAAAGCAGCGAAGCTGGGTATAGCGGGAGTTGTTTCTCCTGCCCGAGCACGTGAGTTGGATATCGAAGCGCCGGTAATGGTGGCTGAGATCAATCTGAAAAAGCTGATGGCTGCTATCAGTGATGGGACGAAGTATGAAGAGTTGCCACGCTTTCCCGGGAGCTCGCGAGACATCGCCATGCTTGTTCCTTCGGAAATGGGAGCTAGCGAGGTAGCCGCATTTTTCGAGGCTCACAATGAACCGCTGCTTCAGTCTTTCGAACTCTTCGACGTGTTTCAGGATCCGTCCGGTGAAAAGCTTCCTGCGGACAAGAAATCGCTGGCTTGGTCGATTTTGTATCTCTCACCCGAGAGAACCCTCGAAGCTGCCGAAGTCGAGGCTGCACATTCGGAACTTTTAGATTCCCTTAAAACGGGATTAAACGTAGACTTCCGGTAGACATAGAACTTTGCAGAGGTCTGCGACGTAAGTCGTGATCGAAGATTTTCGGATTTTCCTACAGTGTTCGACCCTTACCGATTACAACAGGCCCGGACCGTTACTACGTTAACGGAGGCTTAGCGAATCGTCGGCTGTCAGGCCTTCACTGGAAGGCAAAAGTCGATGCGCGGCTTCCCCCGTATTGAGAAACGGGAACGTGAGCCTCAATATCGGAGACGGCACAGGTGGGTTCCATCAAAGCGCCTCGATTTCCTGCCATCAGTGAAACTCGGGGCGCTTTTCTTGTACTCCTTATCCTTTTCTCCGGGGTAAGGAATAGGAGTGTTTACTCGTACTCCCACTTCATGATCCAGGGGTCCTTCATCTCCTTCTGAAACTGCTTCAGCTTTTCCTGCATCATCACCAGCGCATCGCGATGAGCGGGATCGCTGACTAGGTTCTTTGCTTCGTAGGGATCTTCGTCGATTTTGAACAGCTCAAACTGCTGGCGGTGGATGTATTCTCCGACTGTCTTCTGGCCGTAGGGTGCATCGAGCGATTGTTGAAACTGTGCTTGAAAACTACTCGCGACCCAGAGGTCGGAGGCGAAGGGGTAAGGCAGTGGATGGGCGATGTTCCAGATGAGTTTGTATTCGCGATCGCGAACGACTCGCATCGGATAATACATCTGAATCTCGTGAAAGGTGTGGGAAGCAAAGATGGTTTCCCAGTGCTCCGCATCGGGCTTCCCGAGAATCGGGATCCAGGATTTTCCGTGATAACTCTTGATTCCTCCGCGAGGCCCACGGTTTTCTTTTGCAGCGTAGGGCTTGTTTTTCCAGTAGTTCTTGGCTTCGACAAATTCCTTGGGGCGGTTTGCTTTTCGGTTCAAACCTCCACCGAAATCGAGAAGGGAAGGAGCAATGTCGACGTGTGAGATCATGCCGTCGTGCTTCACGCCGCGATTCTTTTCGTAGGGATTTCGGACAACGAAAGGAACGCGGAGTCCGCCTTCGTAGACTGTCGTTTTTCCGCCCGCGAAGGCCATGCCATGATCGGCGGTGAAAACGATCATCGTTTTGTCATAGAGGTCGGCTTCCTTGAGAATCTCGACGAGTCGAGCGACGCCCCGGTCGACCCGGGAAATACTTTGGTAATACTGCGCCAGCTCTTCGCGAGTCTCCGGTGTATCTGTAAGAAAGTGGGGGATGACCACATCGGCGGGATCGTAGAACACTTCATCGACGCCCTCATGGGAACCGTCGTTCGGTTTGTTGCCAAAAAGGTCCGGCTTCAGTTCTCGTTCGGAAGTTTCGTCTTTGCCTCCACCACGGTGAGGATCAGATGTGGCGAAGTAGAGGAAGAAAGGCTTTTCGCTATCTGCGGTGATGAATTCCTGCGACGCATTTGCCATCTGAACTGCATTACGCCCGTCGCCTTTCATGTAGGTCTCGTAATGGTAGACCTCCTCCGGCGCGACGTGGTATTTCCCGATGTGACCGGTGCGGTATCCCGCATTGGCCATGACCCGCGGCAGGCTGTAGCTAACGACGTCGAGAAAGCTCGCGAATTTGTGATAGGAATGCTGGTGCCCATACTGCCCATTGAGGTGGTTGTGCAGTCCTGACATCACCACCGACCGGCTCGCGGAACAACTCGCGGTCGTTGCGAACGCATTCAGGAAAAGGGTCCCATCTGCAGCAATTGCATCGATCGCAGGGGTCTTCGCGACGGGGTCACCATAACAACCGAGCGTCGGCGACTCGTCATCCGTGATGATGAAAACGACGTTTTTCTCTGCTGCGTGAGCAGCAATAGAAGCGGCAAAGATCAGAAGGAAAAGAAGAAATCTCATGCCCGCAATCGTGCGGATGGATAGGCATCCGGTCAAGGTTGCGAATGCGTGATGGGCAAGTCCAAAACTCGTGGGATGATATTACGTCCGCCGCCCGAACTTTCGTTCCAGTTCCGCGTAGTCGATCTGGATCAGGGTGGGCCTGCCGTGCGGGCAGCAGTAGGGCATGTCGCATTCGAGGGTGTCCTCGAGAAGTTTCTGCAGCTCTTCGTTGTGAAGCGGGTCGTTCGCTTTCACAGCGTGGCGACAAACGGTGGTGGCGATCATGTCTTCGCCGAGGCGGAGTTCGGACATGCGATCACTGGAGGTCCGGATCTCGTCGATGACATCCTGGAGAAAGCCCTCTGGATCGTCGCTCTTCAGAAAGGTAGGGAGGGAGTCGATCTTCAACGTAGTTCCACCAAATGGTTCAGCGGAGAGACCAAGCTTGTTGAGTGTTTCGAGATTTTTCTCGATGAGGTCAAAGTCGCGAGGTGGGAGATCTACCATGATCGGCGTGAGAAGACGCTGGCTAGGAACGCCCTCGGTCTCCATGCGGCGCTTCATCTCCTCGAACAGAACGCGTTCATGAGCGGCGTGCTGGTCCATGAGGACAAGACCTTCTTTGCCTTCGAGGAGAACGTAGAGCTTTCCGAGTACGCCCATGAGTCGGTAGTCGCTCGCTTTGGGTTTTTCTTTTTCTGGCTCAACCTTACCGGGTTGCTCATCCAACTCTTCGTAGCCTTGGCAAAGAAGGGTCGAGTCATCGGTTGCATCCTGTTGGGCGCCGCTCTCCTGAGTGTCTTCTGTTCCTTGCCCGGTTTCGGCTCTCTCACGTTCGATTTGAGTGAAAAGTTTTTCGGGTTCTTTTTCTGACTCCGCTGCAGCAGAAAGATCGCTCCAGTCATTTCGCAGCGAGCGCTGCTCGGCTTCCGGGATGAGATTTTCCTGAACGAGAGAAGGAGAGGTCACCGGGTTTTGTGCAGTGGGGGGATCCGACTTTGCTCCGGTTAGACCAACTCCGGAAACGGGCCGGGTCATTCTTTCGCGAAGTGTCGCCTGAACGGCCGAGATGATCGCATCCTGAACGCCGAACCCATCGTGAAAGCGAACCTCTCGCTTCGCGGGGTGGACGTTTATATCAACGGCGGTGGGATCCGTTTCGAGAAAGAGAAAGGTGACTGGATACTGCCCTTTCATGAGGGCGGTGTGATACCCTTCGCGAAGTGCCCGAGTGATGATGGCCGCCTCGACAGGGCGACCGTTGAGAAAACTGAGCTGCTGACGCCGGTCGCTTCGTCCCATTCCGGGAGGGCCGATGAATCCACAAACCTTTACGCCTTTGTGCTCGGTGGGTTCGATTTCGAGAAGTCGACTGGCGAGGTCGTTGCCGACGAGTCCGCCGATGCGTTCGCGGAGACTATCGGTTGCCGGAAGCTGGAAGGCTAGTCGATCGTTGCGGACGAGAGAGAAGCGAATCCTCTCGTGTGCGATCGCCTGCGTTTTGATGACTTGTTCGAGATGAGAATATTCGGTGTTCTCTGTCCGCAGGAATTTCCGTCGAGCCGGGAGATTGTAAAACAGGGAGCGTACTTCGATTTGGGTGCCGGGCGGTTCGCCACAGTCCTTAACGCTGACGACTTTTCCTCCGTTGATGATGATTTCGGTTCCGGTGAGGGAATCAGGTTCGCGGGTTGCGAGTCGAAATTTGGAGACGCTCGCGATACTTGGGATTGCTTCCCCTCGAAAGCCGAGAGTGTGGATCGCGGCGAGGTCCTCCTTCGTTTTGATTTTCGAGGTCGCGTTTCTTTCGAGGCACATCAGGGCGTCGTCTCGATTCATCCCGCAGCCGTCATCGGTTACGCGGATCAATGCGATGCCGCCGCGCTGGATGCGTATCTCGATGTTGGAGGCACTGGCGTCGATGCTGTTTTCGACGAGCTCTTTTGCGACAGAGGCAGGGCGCTCGACAACTTCACCAGCGGCAACCTGGCTGGCGAGGGATTCGGGTAGGAGACGGATTTTTCCCATAAGAACGAGGGGGCGGACTGGAGCGAGGGGACTCTCTCAACTGAGAGCGGGGCAGGGCTGAACGCAACTTGAAAAGATTTGGGATTGCGCGTTTCCGGCACTATAGTTCCGTCATGATCACGGTCACAGACTCAGCTGCCAACCATCTTCGATCTCTGTTGGAGGAAAAGGATTTTTCTCCAGAGGAGAGGGGACTTCGCCTCTTTGTCGAGAAAGGTGGCTGTGCGGGAATGTCCTACGCAATGAAGATCGATGCGTCAGTGGACGGCGATGAGGTCATTGAAAAAAATGGCGTTAGAGTTTTTGTTGATCCGGAAAGTTGTGAATACCTGAAGGGTATCCAACTCGACTACGTTGATGCCCTCAACGATTCGGGATTCAAAATCGAAAATCCGAACGCGGCACGCAGTTGTGGATGCGGGACTTCCTTTGAGCCAACGAAAGAAGGTCAGGAGCCGGAATATGATCCCGAAACGATGGACGGAGAAGTCTGCGGCAGTACAAGCTGATCCAAAATTATTCCAGAAGATGGAGGCTGTTTCAGAAGAGAGTTCTTTTTCCCGTAATTCAAGGGAGCAGGACGAGGGTCGTCACCAGAGTGGCAGTCCGATTCTCTGGATTGCAGCGATTGCCGTGCTTATCGGGCTAAATTTTGCTTCGTGGGTCTTTTGCATGATTGTGTTTGGCAAACCGGAACGCCCGTTGAATTACAAGCTTCTCACGAAATTGGAAAAACTGGATCCGATCCGTGGATTTATGCCAGTGACCGCACCTCGGGGGAAATTTTATTCTGCGAAGGACCTCTATGCCAGAATTTTCACGTTTCGCCCGAATGAACTCCGAGTCTACAACGGCATTCTGAAGCGCAACTACCTTAAAAACTACATCGAAGTGGACGACATCGTTTTTCTTTCGGGAGAGTTCGTGGTCGATTCTGTCCAGGAGATGAGGGAGGACGATGTTTTTACCAGCGGTCTCGTGGTGCGGGGACGCTCGACTACGTTTCCTGATGTGATTCTCGATTTCGCGCTGCCTTCCGAGGAGCCGCCGACAAGATTCGAATTGGTGAAGGGCGATGTCATCCAAGTTCCCGAGTCCTCCACTTGTGCCGCCTTGCTCAATGTCGAACGCCTTGATGATGCTGTGATGGTTTTTACCGTTGCTCCCCTTGTGACGAGGACGCCGGCTACGACGAAGGATCCGATCCTGATGAACCGGGAGTTTGAATTGGCCGAGAATGCGGTGATTCGTCTTTTTACTCCGCCGCAGATTCAAGTCGATCCCGAAAGATGGCCGATCAGTGAGGAAATCGTGCCAGTAGAAGAGGATGAGATCGAGGAAAAGCCCGTTGAATTGGGCGTGAGCGAGGAAGAAGAAGTGAAAGCGGAGTGACGAAGGTTGACCGAGGTGGCTTTTTCCTCATTATCAGCTTCTATCAGCAATCGTAACCCAAGTTTGCAGAAGCCTTGTAGTTTGGGAAGTTTTTGCTGAGTTCCTGCTGCAACTCCTGCGCTTTTTCGCGGTTTCCCAGCGACTGATACGCCTTGATGACTTTGGTCAGGGCGAGGGGTGTGACTTCGGGGTCCGTGAAAATTTGACTGACGACGAGGTATTCGCGCGCGGCATCTTCAAGTCGACCATTGGCAACGGCTATGTCACCGAGCAGGATTCGAGCTTCGGCATTGGTGCGGCCTTCTTTCTGAGATCGCAGACTTTCCTGCGCGCTATTGCGGGCGGCCTCGGAGTCTTGCATACAGAGTTGAGAAATGCCGCGTTGCAGATATGCATTGGCTCGCTCGCTCGGGCGCTCGGTAGCGAGTAGGAAGTTGTCCCATGCGGTGATGGAGAGAACGTGCTTTTTCAGAATCTTGCGTGACTTGGCGAGTTGTTCCCAGATTACTTTCGTTGTTTTCGATGGGTCGTCCGGAGTGCTGATGAGAGAGAGAAAGTATTCGGCGCGCTCGTGGTCACCATTCGCAGCCAGTTTCATGCCGAGATATTCGATGACGGGTGGAGGAATCGAAGCTCGTTTTTTCTTCGCGTTGGCGTTCTCGGGCGGAGCACTCTCGATGTAGCGCTTTGCTTCGGTGGCGAGTGCATCAATGTTTTCGAGTTGGTAGTGGCAAATGACGAGCCGGAGGGTCGCTTTGTCGCCGTATTCGGCATCCATGTCCCGGGCCTTTTCCAGCTGAGGGACAGCTTGCTGGTGTTGTTCGAGATCGAAGTAGCCTACACCAATCCAATAGTGGGCCTCGCCTGCTCCGTTCGTATTCGGGAAGCGTTTTAGAAGTTCGTAATAGGCGTTGATCATCTCAGACGTCTTCTTCTGGTGAGCAAAAATCAGGGCGACTTGCTGGAGAGAAAATTCGACTTCCGGTGCCTCCGGATGTTTCTCGGCGAGTTCCTGGAAGTCGGCCAGAGCGTAGTCGTAATCTTCGTCTGCCTGGTAAGCGACGGCCCGCTTTGCGAGGGCGGAAGAGGCGAGTGAAGTCTCGGGGTGCTCTTTGAGAAATTTCGTCAGGCTGAGAATGCCATCGCGGCGGTTGCCGGATTCGATCTGCGCCCAGCCGGTTTTGTAGAGGCTTACTTCGCGATACTTTTCATCGACGTTATCGAGGCGGACACGGCTGTATGCCTCGGCGGCATCGCCAAAATGCTTCTTCGCAAATTCGGATCCGGGGCCGCTCGCGGAGTTTTCGGCTTTGCTGAAATGCCACTCGGCGACCATGAGCCAGGACATGTCGATGTATTGGCTGTTTGGCTCGATGCGGCGTTGCTTTTCCGCAAAGCGAGACGCCAGTTCGGGCAGAGTATGGTCGCCTTTCTGATGAAGAATCTGAAGGCGGCGATAACCGGATTCGCTTCCTTCCGTGCGATCAGGGTACTTCCCCTCCACGAGCGCGTAGAGTCGAAGCGCGGAATCAAGATCGCCTTTGATGCGGTAGGAATGCCCAACGATGAGCAGCATTTTGGCGCGGGAGTCTTCTGGCGACGAGTAGGCTCCAGTCTGGTAGAGGCTAATAACGCGATCGTAGTCTTCTGCAGCGAAAGCATTAAAAATTGCCCCAATTTGAGCGAGGTTTTTCCAAGGGCTGGTGTCGGAAAACTTCAGTGCCTGATTGAGGAATTTTTCAGAGAGCTCAGTCTGGCCAGCCTCGGCTGCGAGTAGTCCGGTGCGGACGATAGCCTCCTCCTTCACCTCTTTTGTTGATGCTAATTCAGCGAGCTCTGAAAAGGTTTTGAGCGCTTTTTCCGGGGAGCCGAGTTCGAATTGCAATCGTGCTTTTTCCAGCATGCCTCGCTCGTAGAGAGGATTGTCTTCCTTCGGCTTTTCCTTCACGAGGCGATCGAAAGCGGCAAGGGCTTCCTTTGGCTGATCGGTCAGCTGGAGGCAGCGGGCGTGGTAGTAGCCAGCCTGCATCTTGGCCTTGGGGTCATTGAGCTGTTTTCTTGCGACGTCGAAATAGGTCAGGGCATTTTGGTAGTCTTTAGCATTGAGCCGCAAAACGGCTACGCGGTAGGCGGCTGATCCTACGAAAGGACCCGTCCGGAAATTTTCGATGAGAAAATTGTAGCTCGTGACGGCGTCATCGATTTGATTCACCTTCAGATAACATTCGCCGAGGCGGAACCATGCGATCTGCAGATTTGGACTCTTGGAATTTTCCTGAATGAAGGTGCGGTATTGCCCGGCGGCGACTCCGTATTGCTCACGACTGAAGAGGAGATTGGCGTATTCGAGCAATTCCTCGAGCTTTGCGCCGCTCGCTTGTGCGGGTGCTTTGGTCGTGGAGAAAGAAAGCAGGCCCAACGATACCATCGTTGCACAGAGAGCAACGCGGAGAATCAAGGGCTGATGCAACAGAGTCATGTGTGAGGTTCAGCAGGGGCTAATCAGTGACCGGACAGGGATGGATTGGGAGGGCTTTGCGGGGTTAGGTCTAGGGATTGGTGGTGGCAAAAGCCACATTCCAGATGCCAGCTTTCTTGATTTCATCCAGCACATTGATGATCGCCTGAAAATTTGCTTCGGACGAGCCGCGCAATATCACGGCTTGGTCTGGGTAGGCCTGTGAAATCGATTTCAACTTGGCGAGCAATTCGTCTTCGCTCACTTCGAGTCCATTGAGAACGATGCTTCCGTCCGTACGGACGTTGACGATGATTTCGCCGACGTTTCGAGGTTCGTCGGTGGTTTCTTCCGCGGCGGGGACAGAGATATCCATGTCACGTTCGAAACGAGCGAACTGCCAGGTGACGATGAAGAAAATGAGGAGCAGGAAAACGACGTCGACCATGGGGGCGAGTTCCAGCTCGGCCCCCTGTTGAGCATTGGTATCTCGGAATTTCATTTCGAGTCGGTGTGTTTGAGTTTATTCCCTGTCGTTTCCTTCGCGGCGTGCACTGGCGCGATAGTTGGCTCGCTTATATTGGGCGGCAAGCAGAGCCATGATGTGGGTCATGGCAGCCTCTAGCTCGGCGATGAGTTTTTGCACTTTGCCGCGGAAGATGGAGTAGAAAATAAGGGAAGGGATTGATACGACGAGGCCTCCTGCCGTTGTGACAAGAGCCTTCGCGACACCGGGTGCGAGCTCCATGTGCTGCACGCCGGAGGAATCACCCATGGACTGGAAAGCTTCGATCATTCCGATCACAGTTCCGAAAAGTCCGACCATCGGAGCGACGCGGCTGATGTCGTTCAGGTAACTGATTCGGTTGTTGAGAATACTGGCTTGCCTGGTGCCCTCGGCCTCGGTCACTTCGCGCACTTCATCAAAGCTCGCGGTGGGGTTTTTCGTGGCGAAATCCAAGGTTTTGTAAACAATGCGTGCAATGCATTCGTTTTCACGGTTGCAGACAGCGATCAGGCCGAGGTAGTCCTGTTTGCGGATCAGGGCGTCGGCTGCGTTCATGAATTTATCACTGACGACTGTTCCCTGGCGAATTGTGAAGGTGTAGAAAATGATGAGCAGCACGGCGATAAAGGAAAGGACCGCCAGTGGGCCCATCAGCCAGGGGCCGCCTTCCAGTAAATAGTCGAGCAAGGATTGAGCATTGGAATCGGTGGACTCCACAGCTGTTGGTGCGGCCGGTGCAGCGGGTGCGTCCTGTGCGAAAGCGGGTCCGCAGAGAAGCAGCAGGGCTACAGTTAGAAGAGGGGCAAGATGGAGTTTCATCCGAATCGGAGAGGCGAGGGGGAAATGCCGGAGCATAGCGGGAAGGGCAACGAAGTGTAGCCCCCGTTGTATTGAGGCAACCAAAGCTTACTCCCTCTGAAATACCTTGCAAACGCTGGCTCAAGCATTTCCTGCGATTTCCCATTTTATAGATATCCAGACTATCGCTAATTATTCGGTATTGTAATTATTATAATTAGATAATTTCCCTTGAAATTAGCTTTTCATGATCGTAAATTTAGAAATATCATAATTTTCCGATTTAATGGGGGCGAAATGTCTTCGTCTGGAATGGAGAAACGATGAATCAATTTGGCGCAGGCCCCTCTCAGCCGACCTCTACGGAATCCCTGTCCTCAGGGCTTCCTTCGTTCCATATTGGTCGGTTACTTCGAGTCATTCGAAAACGCTTCTGGCTCGCAGCTGTAGTCGCAGCTGTTTTTGTAGTCCTTTCCATCGCCTACGTTTTGACGGCAACGAAGATCTACCAATCTAGCGCCGTAATTTATGTGGATCCGAAAAACGAAGGTGCCGCTTTCAATGGATTGAAGGGTGCCAACCAGGCGAGTTGGCAAACGCCCGATGCTCTCAAGTCTGTGGCCGCAGGGATTCGAAACGGCTCCGTGATTCTGCGGGTCGTCGATACATTGGATTTGCGCAACAACCCGGAATTTCTCAGTCCGAAAGAAGGCGGCTACACCGACTTCGAGATCGTGATTTTGGTGAGCCAGAACGTGAAAGCAGAGCTTCGCCGAGGTACGCGACTCATCGACATCAGCGTGAAAGACAAGTCGCCAGTCCGTGCTCAGCAGATGACGGCCTCCTTTATCGAAGAGTTTCAGGCTATGATCCGGGAGCAAAACCTGGCTTCGGCTGACAAGTTGAAGGAGGAATTGCAGGAAAAGGCAAAAAACCAACTTGTCCGTGTCCTCGAAGCGGAAGACGCACTTCAGGCATTTCGATTGAAGCACGCTGATATCGCGTTCGATGAGGATAAATATTTGATCGGCAAAAAGCTTGCTGATCTGGATAAGCAGCTCAGTTCTGCTGCGAACGAGACGCTGATAAAGAAGGTGGAATACGATCAGTATATGAAAGTCGCGGAGGCCGATGTGGAAGGGATTGTCGCGATCGGCCAATTCGGGAATCAGGATCAAATTCAGAAATTGCTTCTTCAGAGAAACCAGAAGCGGGCCGAATTCTCGAGAGTGAAAAATCAGTTTCGTCCTGGCTACCAGACCTACGATACGATAAAACGGGACCTCGATGAGTTGGAACTGCAGGTCCAACTTGCCGCAAAGAAAGTCGGGAACTCGATCGAAAAAGCCTACTACCGGGCGAAAGAGCACGAGGATCAGCTGCGCATCTCGGTGGACGAGCAAAAGCAGCGCCTTTTGACTGCCGATGACGTGGGCAATGAGTTTCGCACTCTGAAAGGCAAAGTTGCCGCTGCCTCCGCGATTTACCAGACTTTGCTCGATCGCATCGATGATACCGATGCGACAAAAGGCGTCGATGAAACGGTGATTCGCGTTTTCAGCAAACCTCTCGTGCCTTCCAAGCCCGTATCACCCAAGAAAAAGCTCACCGTAGCAATAGCCGGTGTTTTAGGTTCCGTTGTAGGGATGGGATTAGTGATTCTGTTGGGCCTGTT
>Ga0181566_10004024_pt1 | contig 11974 bp, 12 predicted proteins | sample 101ome_15_FD_133762 | JGI IMG/M metagenome (GOLD analysis project Ga0181566, IMG submission 133762) | Coastal salt marsh microbial communities from the Groves Creek Marsh, Skidaway Island, Georgia - 101402AT metaG (megahit assembly) | ecosystem: Environmental > Aquatic > Marine > Intertidal... | reverse complement strand
GCGCTTTGACGGGGTGCTTCTGGATCTGATTATCGATTATCTGACCTATGTCTTTATCCCGGCCTTTGCGCTTTTTAAATCGGGGCTTTTGCCAGGGTGGACGGGCTGGATCGCGATCATTATCATCACCTTCGCCTCGGCCATGTATTTCTGCGATGGCAATATGAAAACTAAAGACAATAGCTTTCACGGGTTTCCGGGGTGCTGGAATATGGTGGTTATCGTCTTATTCGCGCTCTCTCCAAACTTTTGGTTTATTCTGGCACTGATCAGCCTCTTGGCTATATCGATGTTTTTACCAGTTAAATTTGTGCATCCCGTACGTACGCTGCGCTGGCGGGCGGTCACGCTTCCAATGGCGATGGCGTGGGTTGTTTTCGCAGGATGGGCCGCTTGGGTGGATTTCCATCCCCAAAGCTGGGCCCATTGGGGGCTGGTCATCACATCAATTTACCTTGCAACGGCAGGATTGTTTCAGCAAATCACCCCAGCCTCTAAGGCTTAAGGCGATACCCGCGCAACAACATCCACCAGGCTGCAAAACCCGTGGCAAAAAAACATATCAGCGAAATCATCAAACCCGGCAAAACGGGGGTATCCGAAACCCCCAAAACCGAAAACCGCAGGCCATCAATCAAATAGAAAATTGGATTGAACAAGGCGATTTTTTGCAAAACTTCGGGCAAGGCAGTGATCGAATAAAAACTGCCCGACAAAAAAGCCAATGGGGTGATAATGAAATTTGTAATCGCCGACATCTGATCATATTTCTGCGCATAGATACCCGCAAGCAATCCCAAGGATGCCAAAAAGCCCGCCCCTGCAATGGTGAATGCCAGCGCCAAAAGCGGATGCGCCACCTCAACGCCCAGCACAAACGCGCATCCGAGCCAAAGCCCGATCGCCACAAACAGACCCCGGGCAATCCCGCCAAGCACATAGCCTGCTAGCATTTCCCCCGCTGAAAGCGGCGGCATAAGCGTATCGACAATATTGCCTTGAATTTTCGATGTCATAATCGAAGATGAGGTATTGGCAAAGGCGTTTTGGATGATACTCATCATCACGATTCCGGGCACCATAAAGATAATATAAGAATACCCCATCACCAGACCACGATTGGGGCCAACCGCGATGTTGAAAATCAACAGAAACAAACCGGATGTCACCATGGGCGCTGCGATGGTTTGGTTCCAGACGGCCAGAAAACGCATAATTTCGCGTTTCACCAGCGTCGTAACCCCGATCCAATTCACCAAACCGAAACGCCGGACGCCAATTTTATTGTCAATCTGCATGTAAACGCCTCAATCTTTGATTCTGATGTCTTGTAACTCGGGACCCAATGCTTAGAATAGGGGCTTGTTGAATTTTTAAGGGCGGCCCCAGTTTATGGCCGCTTTTTGCATAGGAAAAACTGATGTCGTGGACTGATGAGCGGGTAGAGCTGCTGACTAAAATGTGGGGCGAAGGCCAATCGGCCAGCCAGATAGCAAAAGAACTGGGCGGCGTCACCCGCAATGCGGTGATTGGCAAAGTGCACCGGTTGGGGCTCTCGAACCGCGCCACGAGCACGCCCAAGCCGGATGCAAAAGTAAAATCAGCGGCCAAGGAAGAGGTGAAATCTGCGGCACCGAGCGAAGCCGCGATCAAAGAGCCTGAAGCCAAAGCCCCGATTTCACCAGCACGCCGGCAGATCATTCCGGCCGGCCAGCCTTTGCCACCGCAACCTTCTGCCAATGAAATCAGCCCGGAAGCTTTGGCAAAAGTATCCGAAGTTGAAAAGAAATCGAAAAAAATATCTTTGATGGAATTGACCGAGCGTACGTGCAAATGGCCCATTGGCGATCCTGCCACCTCAGATTTCTGGTTTTGTGGCCTGCCCACCCAAACCGGCAAACCGTATTGTGAAGCGCATGTTGGCGTGGCGTTTCAGCCGCTCAGCACGCGCAGGGATCGCCGTCGCTAAGCCGGACTTCGCCGGCTTTAGAGAGGCAGGAAAAGCATACGCTCTCAGAGGCTGAACACGCGATGACGACCGCCGTTTAAGAGCGGTCGGCGCAGAGAGTGCATCACTGAGCACCAACGGAATGTCCAAGCCAGCTTTTCAAGCCCGTTGGCATAGGCTATAGGCGCGTTATGTCTGCAAACCCCCCATCCTTGCGACCTGATCTGGTCAGTGCAAAGCTGCAAAAAAATCTTCGCGATGGTCAACCGACCATCGGCATGGTGTCTCTTGGTTGTCCAAAAGCGCTTGTTGATAGCGAGAGGATTCTAACCCGGCTGAGAGCCGAGGGCTATGGCGTGTCGCCCGATTATTCCGGCGCTGACGCGGTGATTGTAAACACCTGTGGTTTTTTGGACAGCGCCAAAGCTGAAAGCCTCGAGGCGATCGGGGAAGCGCTGAACGAGAATGGCAAAGTGATCGTGACAGGCTGTCTGGGTGCCAATCCTGAATATATTTCGGGAGCGCATCCCAGCGTTCTGGCAGTGACCGGCCCCCATCAATATGAGCAGGTTTTGGACGCAGTTCATAAGGCGGTACCGGCAAAACCTAATCCTTTTATCGATTTGTTGCCTGCCACCAATATCAGCCTAACGCCGCGGCATTACAGCTATCTCAAAATTTCCGAAGGCTGCAATCATCGCTGCAAATTTTGTATTATCCCAAATATGCGCGGAAAGCTTCAAAGCCGTCCAGCCCATGCTATTTTGCGCGAGGCGGAAAAACTGGTGTCAAATGGCGTAAAAGAACTTCTGGTTATTTCCCAAGACACCTCAGCCTATGGCGTGGATATCAAACATGCCGAAGCCAAGGGCCATCGTGCACATATCGTAGATTTAGCCCGCGATTTGGGCGGGTTGGGCGCTTGGGTGCGCTTGCATTACGTTTACCCCTACCCGTTCGTGCGCGATTTAATCCCGCTGATGGCAGAGGGCCTCATCCTGCCTTATCTGGATATTCCATTCCAGCACGCCCACCCAGATACTTTAAAGCGCATGGCCCGGCCGGCAGCGGCCACCAAAACATTAGATGAAATCGCTGCATGGCGCGAAATATGCCCAGAGATCACCCTGCGCTCTACTTTTATTGTCGGCTATCCCGGTGAAACCGAGGCCGAATTTCAAACCCTATTGGAGTGGTTAGAAGTCGCACAACTCGACCGCGTTGGCTGCTTTACCTATGAAAATGTCGCGGGCGCCCGCGCAACTGCCTTGCCCGATCATCTGCCCGAAGAGGTCAAACAAGAGCGCTGGGAACGGTTCATGCAGAAGGCGCAACAGATTTCAGAGGCCAAATTGGCCAAAAAGCTCGGCACAGAGCTGCAGGTGATCGTGGATGAAGTTGATGAAGAGGCTGCAACCTGCCGTACAATGGCTGACGCGCCCGAAATTGATGGGAATTTGTTTATAGATTCAGATTTTGAAGATTTAACTATTGGCGATATTATCACGGTAAAAGTGGATGAGACGGGCGCGTATGATCTTTGGGGCCAGCGGGTAAAGCCGTAACCTGAAAGGCACGCAAAAAGCTGCTAGCGTAAGCTCATGCGCTCACCTGGCCCTTCGCGCAAGCAAGCTGGCCTTACTCGGCGCGCTGCGCCCACCAAATTCCATACAAAGCCGACCCTCAGCCACTTGCGCGACCTGCGAATCGCCGCAACGGCGGCGCGGGCTTAAAACACCTACAGCATGGCACTCTTATCCTAGGGTTGGCGCAGACCAAGCAGCTTTCGAAGCATGAGCTAAAGGGCCTTTGCCCGCAACACCGCGCCTGGATTCATAATACCATGGGGGTCCAGCGCGGTTTTTATAGCGCGCATGGCCGCCAATTTAGCTGGGTCGCCATAGCGTTCCAAATCTTCAATCTTCAGGCGGCCAATGCCATGCTCGGCGCTGACCGAGCCGTGCATTTCATGCACAAGATCATGCAGGTCAGTTTTGATGCGCGGGCGTAGATTTTCATAATCCTGCCGCGTTTTTCCCGGATCTGGAAACACGTTGTAATGTAAATTGCCATCCCCCAAATGGCCAAAGCAATTCACCCGGAACGGACCGATACGGGCAATCGTTTGATTGGCCGCTTCGATGAATGCGGGCAAAGCGGATAACGGCAAGCTAATATCATGGTTTGACACCGCGCCAACCAAACGATTGGCCTCGGGCATCCGCTCGCGAACCGCCCAAAAATCCGCGCGTTGCGCTTCAGATTGCGCGATTATCCCATCCTGCACCAATCCTTGATCGCACGCGCATTCGAATAAATCGCCCAGTATCTGCTGGGGATCTTCGCGCGCGCTGAGCCCCAAATCAATCAGCACCATCCATTCGGGCGCAACCTTGAAAGGCTGGCGCACCTCGGGCAAATGCTCTGACAGAAAATCCAGACCCTGCCGGTGCATCAATTCAAACGCGCTGAGCCCCTCTCCGATTTGAGCGCGGGCCAAAGACAGCAAACGCAACGCAGCGGCGGGTGATGGCACGGTGAGTATCGCTGTGCCCAGCATGCGCGGCCTGGGGCTCAGTTTTAAGGCGGCTGCAGTGATTATCCCCAAGCTGCCTTCTGAGCCAATCAACAGATTGCGCAGGTCATAGCCCGTATTGTCTTTATAGAGCCGCGTCAGGCCTTGATAGATCTGCCCATCGGGCAGCACCGCTTCGATCCCGATGCACAGATTGCGCGCATTTCCATAGCGTAAAACATTCACGCCGCCCGCGTTGGTGGCCAAATTGCCACCGATGCGCGATGATCCCTCAGACGCCAATGACAAGGGAAACAGTCGCTCCTGCGCCGCCGCTGCAGCTTGAACATCTGCTAGAATCGCGCCCGCCTCGACAACCAAAATATTTTCTTCGAGATAGATGGCGCGAATAGCATTCATCCGTTCAAGCGACAAAATCAAAGGCGCCGGACCCTCGCCTTTGACCTGCCCGCCAACCAGACCCGTGCCGCCTCCAAAGGGAACAACCCCCACGCGTGATCGATGCGCCGCCGCGATCACAGCGCTCACCTGCTCGGTGGTTTCTGGCATGGCCACAATCGCAGCCTGCCCGGCCCAACGGCCACGAGGTTCCTCTAAATGCCGCGGCTCAGCCTGCCGGAACAAATGCGCAGGCAGCGCCGCGCATAATGTTTTAAGAAAACCGTGATCGGCCGGGTTCAACTGCATTTTCATTCCTTTTTGCTGGCTTTCCAACAGATAGCTCGCCCGGCGCCAGCCGCCAGCTCAACCCGCGGTGCTGCGCCCGCGCCGATCGCCGCGCAACGCGGCATATAGCACATGGTTCCGCCAGCGCCCATTGATCTGAATATAGGATTGCGCAACCCCTTCATATTTAAACCCAGCCTTTTCCAGCACGCCACGCGAGGCAAGATTATCGGGCAAACACGCGCTTTCAACCCGGCTTAAATCCAAGGCCCCGAATGCATGCGCAACCATCGCAATAATGGCTTCGCTCATAAAGCCTTGCCGGGCATATTGCTGGCCCACCCAATACCCGATTGTGCCCACCTGAGACGGGCCACGGCGAATATTATCCAAAGTGATGGCTCCAACCAACTGACCAGCCTCTTTATGAAAGACAAAAAGCGGCACCGCATTGCCATTTTTCACCGCCCGCTGCGACCAATAAACACGATTGGTAAAAGAGGCACGCGACAGATGATCAGGCGCCCAAATTGGCTCCCAAGGCGATAAAAAAGCTTTGCTCTCATGGCGCAGTTTTGCCCATTCTCGAAAGTCACGATGTTCAGGAAGGCGCAGGCTCAATCGCGCGGTCAGGATCGAAACACTGCGCCGCCTGAATAACATTAGGCAGCGCGCCGTTTCTCAAGCATGTCAAAGCTTGGCGCCTTTGCCACCGGTCCGTAAAGCGCAAGCGCTGCCGGCGCCGCCACCGCCATATGTTCTGCATAGGCTTTCAAATCGGCCAGCCCGACGGCATCAATACGCGCAACGGTTTCATCCAAACTGGGCACATAGCCCCAAATCTGTACCATTCTGGCCAGACGCTCGGCGCGATTTGACGCGCTTTCCAGCCCCATCAACATACCAGCCTTCATTTGCGCTCTTGCGCGATCAAGCTCTGCCACGCTCATATCCTCTGCCGCGCGTTTCAACTCATCAATCGTTAAAGTCGCCAAATCGGGCAATTGTTCGGCGCTGGTGCCCGCGTAAATCGTGGTCATACCCGTATCACTATAAGCACCGGCCTGCGCAAAAATTGTATAGCACAAACCCAAATTCTCGCGAATTTTCTGGAACAACCGCGAGGACATGCCACCCCCAAGCGCCAGCGCATAAATTTGCGCCGTATGGATTTGTTTATCCAGATAGTTGGGGCTTTCAAAGGCCAACGCAATATGCGCTTGCTCAAGCTTTTTCTCACGCCGCAGATCACCCGCTTGGAAGCGCGCAGGCATAAACCCATCTGAGGTTATTTTCGCCACTGCGCCGAAACTCGCCTCCGCCATGCGCACCAATTGATCGTGATCAACGGCGCCCGCCGCCGCGAGGATCATCCGGTCAGGGCTGTAATGTTGTGAAATAAACGTCACCAAATCTTCGCGCTGGACGCCGGTGATTTGTGCGCTTGGACCCAAAATGCTGCGCCCCAGAGCTTGATTGGGATAGGCAATTTCTTGCAACCAATCAAAAATCACATCATCAGGCGTATCAAGAGATTGCCCGATCTCTTGCAAAATCACCCCGCGCTCTATCTCGATTTCTTTGGCATCCAAAATCGAGTTTTGTAAAATATCTGCCAAAATATCAAAGGCCATGGGGACGTCATTTTGCAAAACTCGCGCATAATAGGCCGTGACCTCGCGCGAGGTGTAAGCGTTGATAAACCCGCCTACATCTTCGATGGCTTCGGCAATGGATAAGGCGCTGCGCGTTTTTGTACCTTTAAACGCCATATGCTCTAGGAAATGCGCCAAGCCATTTTGATCTAAGGTTTCATGGCGCCCGCCCGCCTGCACCCATATTCCAATCGAAGCCGATTGCAGCCCCGCCATAGGCTCGGTAACGATTTGAAACCCATTTGCAAGCGTGGTGTGTTGAACCGTCAAAGTGATATCCGTTCTTTGATAAACTGTTTCAGCGCGCCCAGATCATTGGCAACCCGGGCGATCCGCTCGGGGCGCTCGAAGAGATCTGCCATATGGGGCGGCAAATCAGGGCGCAATCCCGTAGCGGATTCAACCGCGTCTGGAAATTTCGCCGGATGCGCCGTGGCCAGAGTGATCATCGGCGTCTCGGGCTGTCTTTGTTGCTCGGCCACATGCACGCCGATCGCCGAATGCGGGCAAAGCAGTTCGCCCGAGCCTTTCAAGGTTTGCCCAATTTGCGCACGGGTCTGCTCTTCACCGCAGCGCCCCGATTGAAAATCGCGTTGCAGTGTTTCCAAAACCCCTTGAGACAGGCTGAAACCACCCTCGGCTTTCAACGCCGCCATCAATGCACTGACCGCGGCCCCATCACGCGCATAGGCCTCAAACAAGAGCCGTTCAAAATTCGAGCTCACTTGAATGTCCATCGAGGGGCTGATCGACGGCATAACTCCGCTGGTTTTATACTCGCCCTGCGTCAGACATCGATGCAAAATGTCATTCTGATTTGTTGCGACAACCAATTTGTCAATCGGCAACCCCATTTTTTTGGCAATATAGCCCGCAAAAATATCACCAAAATTACCCGTTGGAACCGTGAAGCTAACCTGACGTTGCGGCGCGCCCAAAGCCAGGGCGGAAGAAAAATAATAGACCGCTTGCGCCAAAACTCGCGCCCAGTTGATCGAGTTTACCCCCGCCAAACGCACAGAATCTCGAAATTCAAAATCGTTAAACATATCTTTCACGCGTGCCTGACAATCGTCAAAATCACCATCAACCGCAATCGCATGCACATTGCCCTCGCGCGGCGTGCTCATTTGGCGGCGCTGCACATCAGACACTCGGCCATGGGGATAAAGAATAAACACATCCACGCCGGCAAGCCCGCGGAATGCCTCAATCGCCGCACTGCCGGTATCGCCGCTCGTTGCCCCAACAATCGTTACCCGATCGCCGCGGCGCTGCAAGGATAGTTGGAACAATTGCCCGATCAATTGCATCGCGAAATCTTTAAAGGCCAATGTCGGGCCGTGAAACAGCTCGAGAAGAAAGTGATTGCTGTCTAATTGAACCAAAGGAGCCTTGGCCGCATGCTGAAACCCTGCATAAGCTTTGCCAATTATTTGTTTGAACTCATCCTCAGAAAAAGCATCACCCAAGAAGGGCTGCATCACTCGAAACGCAATCTCTTCATAAGACAGGCCTGCCATTGCGCCAATCTCATCCGCCGATAGCTGCGGCACCGTTTCGGGTAAATATAATCCACCGTCGCGCGCCAAACCTGTGAGCATCGCTTCTTCAAAGCTCAGAACCGGTGCTGCGCCCCGCGTTGAAATATACTGCATATGCTTTAGCCTTTTTTCTTTTTTTGCGAATGCCATAAGAACGCACCTGACATCATAATCCAAATAGCGGCCAAGGAGAACCAAGTCACCGCATATTGCAGGTGATCATTCGGAATCGCTGAAGAGTCAATTTGTAAGGGCTCTATATTCTGATTTGGCGGAGAAATTTGTGATGCGACGATTAAAATAGGCTGCGTTTTTAACGCCTCGGATAACGCGTGCACGTCGCGGGCAAACCAGATATTTTTCTCAAGATCGGGCGCAGGCGTAAAGCCATCCACCTCATCTGGCCAATGCAAGTTGCCCTGCACCACCACCTCTTGATCTGCTTGCACATCCAGGCTCTTGGACAAATCGATAAAACCACGATCCACCAAAATGCGATGCTCTTCGGTTTGAAGAACCGAGATCACACGATAGCCCGCTCCGACGCGCTTCTGACTGACCAAAACGCGGATATACTCTTGCCCAAACCGCCCCTCAGTGAAGACCGGCAAATACGTATCTTCAGACGGATCCGGTATTGGCGGCACCGGCATAGCCGGCGCGGCGATACGCTGATCTATCTGCTCAAGCACCGTTTGTTTCCAAGCAAGACGGTCCAATTGCCAATTCCCAAGCCATAATAAAACGGCAGTACCGGCAAGTGAAAAGACAGTAAATAAAACCCGTTTCACACCTTAAACCCTGCTCTTTTAAAAATAAAAGCGCCCGACATGCGCGCGCTTTTATTCAATCGATCAAGCTGTATTCGCACCGCTCGTGGTAAAACTTACCCGCCCCACACGTAAATTGCAGCGAATAAAAACAGCCACACCACGTCTACAAAGTGCCAATACCATGCGGCTGCCTCGAACCCCAAATGGGATTGAGGGCTAAAATGACCCCGCCGTACCCGCATCAGGCAGATGAAGAGGAAAATCGTTCCAACCAAGACGTGAAAGCCATGGAAGCCGGTGGCCATAAAGAAGCTCGCGCCATAAATATTGCCCGCAAAGCCAAAGGCGGCATGGCTATATTCATAAATTTGAAACACGGTGAAGATGGCGCCCAGCGCAATCGCGATAATCAGGCCCATTTTCACATCTTCACGATTATCCTCATGAACCAAAGCATGGTGCGCCCAGGTCGCCGCCGCACCTGAACATAACAGGATAAGCGTGTTGATCAGCGGCAAGTGCCAAGGATCAAAGGTTTCAATACCAACGGGCGGCCAGACCCCATCAACGATCGGGCTCATTTCTCCCATTGGGTACATTGCATGTTTGAAAAACGTCCAGAACCACGCCAGAAAGAACATCACCTCTGACATAATAAACAGAATGAACCCGTATCGCAGGCCGATCAGCACAACGGGTGTGTGATCGCCTTCTTTATTCTCGGTGACCGTTTCGGCCCACCATCCATACATTACGTATAAAACGCCAACAAAGCCGATAAGCAGCAGATAGGGGCCTTTGTCATGAAAGAACAACACCGCTCCAAAAAGCATGATGAACCCAAACAGCGCGCCAACAAGCGGCCATAAAGAGGGGTTAAGGATGTGATAATCGTGATTTTTTGCGTGTGCCATTGGGTTCCCTCGTTGGCCTTCTTAATAAACAGGTTGTGGCTGATCGTTTCCTATAGACGCAGAGCCTAATGGCAGATCAATTTCGTAAAACGTATAAGACAGAGTGATCACCTTTGTAAATTGCGCATCGCGATCTTCTGCCAGTTCCGGATCAATATAAAAAGTTACCGGCATTTGCACCCGTTCCCCAGGTTGCAAAATCTGCTCTTCAAAACAGAAACAAGCAATCTTGTTAAAAAACCCACCCGCCTCATATGGGGTAACATTGTAACTGGCAGATCCGGCAACGGGCCGGTCGGTAGGATTATATGCTTCATAGAATGCCAAGCCCGTTTCACCGATCCGAAGCTCCATTTCGCGCTCAACCGGCGTAAATTCCCAGGGCATACCGCGCTCCAAGGAAGCGTCAAACCGCACTTTCATCGTGCGCTCTAAGATCACGTCAGAATCTGCCTCAACGATGCTCGGCACGCCGCCAAAGCCCGTTGTGCGGCAAAACCAATCATAAAACGGCACCGATGCCCAAGCCAACGAACCCATGACCACCACAAGCGCAACGGCTTTTGCTGCGGTTCTCTGATAGGCCCGCGACGACATTATTGATCCATTTGGGCGGTGGCGCGTTCAAAATCTCCGCGCGTGACTTTTGCAACCGTCAACCCAAAAACCAAAACCACGCAGGCCACCAGAATAAGACCCACACCCAGATTCCGCCCGAAACGGCGTTTGTGCAGCTCATGTTCTTTTTGAAAGCTCATGCCCACAACCCTATCCCAACCCGTGATAGAACGGCTTCAAGCAAAATTGCCCCAAAATGGGCGAAAAGATATATCAGTGAGAGTTTGAAAAATTTGCGTTCGACAAAGAAGTTGTCAAGCTCGCTATCCTCCTCATCGCGGCGCCAAATTTTCCAAGCTCCGGTCAGAAACGCACCGTTTAAAACCACCGCCACCAAAAGATACACAGCGCCGCCAATACTGGTAAATCCCGCTGCAATCGCCAAAATCGCAAGCAGAACGGTATAAGCCAAGATATGGTTGCGCGTGACCCGACGGCCATGCGTTACCGTCAGCATAGGCACCTCTGCCGCGTCATAATCATTGCGCATAAACAGAGCTAACGCCCAGAAATGCGGCGGCGTCCACATAAAGATCAACGCGAACATCAAAACGCTTTCAATCGATACCGAGCCCGTTGCGCAGGCCCAACCAATCATCGGCGGGAATGCCCCTGCCGCACCACCAATCACGATGTTTTGCGGGGTCCAGCGTTTCAACCAGATTGTATAGATCACCAAGTAGAAGAAAATTGTGAATGCCAGCAGCGCGGCTGCGAACAGATTGGCCGCCAAAGCCAGCATAACAACTGAAAACCCTGCCAGTGCAAAACCCAAAATCTTAGCTTCATCTGCGCTCACACGGCCAGAAGGGATCGGGCGCTTTTGGGTGCGCCGCATCACCCGGTCGATATCGGCATCCCACCACATGTTTAACGCGCCAGAGGCACCGCCCCCAACGGCAATAAAAAGAATGGAGGCAAACGCCACCACCCAATGTAACGGCACGGGGGCTGCAAGAAGCCCAACCAAAGCCGTAAACACCACCAAGATCATAACCCGTGGCTTGAGCAACGCGAAATAATCACCAAAGCTGGCTTCCATTTCATTTTGCGGTGCGTCAAGTGTTGCGTCGGTCATTGAAAACTCATTTCCATGGTTATGCGCCAGCTCGGCTTTTAAGCCGCTTTATCCTGCGATGACGCGCGCTGCACGCGGGGCGAGCATCGCGTATTCATCGATTGCACCCTTGAGCCATTCTTCATAGGCCTCCTGGCTGACCACTTTCACGGTGATTGGCATATACGCATGGTCTTTCCCGCAAAGTTCGGAGCACTGACCGAAATATACGCCTTCTTTTTCGGCCTTAAACCAAAGCTGCG
>Ga0181566_10004014_pt1 | contig 11995 bp, 9 predicted proteins | sample 101ome_15_FD_133762 | JGI IMG/M metagenome (GOLD analysis project Ga0181566, IMG submission 133762) | Coastal salt marsh microbial communities from the Groves Creek Marsh, Skidaway Island, Georgia - 101402AT metaG (megahit assembly) | ecosystem: Environmental > Aquatic > Marine > Intertidal zone... | reverse complement strand
TGCACAGAGAACTTGGATTTCACGCCTAGTTATAACAGACGATTTTGTTTCCATATCTCTTCAAACAGTCTATATACAGGGGGTGGGTAGATAATGATAAGGGCCAACAGAGGCTTGTCAAGCTTCGGGATAAGGCTCTGTAGCAACTACTTCCAGTTTATTTAGCTCAGATTCATCGAGCGGACTACCCACTCGCTCCCACGCTAACAATACGGCGCCTAAAACGGGGGGCAAACGAGCTGCGCGCAATCGCATGCTTACTCCCCTGTAACGTAGAGCCTCTTCTATATGGACTCGCAGCGAGGGAGAACAGGTGAGGAGGCCACCCGTATACGATAGGGCGTCTTCCCGATCTATGCCCAAACGCCGTGTAACCGCCGCGATCTGTCCAGCAAGCCCATCTGCTGCAGAGCGAACTACATCGACCGCAACTCTGTCCCCCCCTTCAGCACAGCGGAGAATAGTAGGTGCTAACCGTGCAAGAGCAGACCGGTCTAAATCTCCTCCATACACTCGGCCGACAAGCTCCGTCCACCCACGCAAACCCAATTCCGCAAGCAACGCCCTCGAAAGCAACGTTTCCGGTCCGCTTCCATCGTGTGCAGCCAGCACAGTTCGAAGGGCGCGCATAGCAATATCATATGCGCCGGCCTCGTCGCCTAAAAGTGGCCCCCACCCTCCTGCGCGCACCCAATTTCCGTTTTGCCCCATGCCAAACACAATTGAACCCGTCCCCGCGATGGCGATAACACCCCCCTTGCCACCGTGCGCCCCGGCCAATGCGATGCGCGCATCGTTTTCTACTCGCACCCTGTCGGCCCACCCTTTTTCAAGCAAGCTCTCTGTTATAGTCCGCTGCTCATCCGGACGCCCCGCCCCCGCTAAACCCAAACAGATACATGCAGGCCCCTCTCTATTTGCAGCTGTTAACCAGGGACTCAAGACCTCCTCGAGTAGTCCATTCAACCCTTCGATGCCCACGTCCTGATAATTACTGCCGCTTTTGCAAGCCGTTGATAGTATCTGCCCGTCCCTTCTAATCCATACGAACTCCGTTTTGGATCCCCCACCATCGATACCAATAACCGACTGCTCATCCATCATGACACTCCCTTGGGGAGATTTAAAATGATCTAGGATTGTGAAGTAACGAATATAAGCTACGGTTGGCTCTACACAAAAAGGGCGGCACCCGAAGGCACCGCCCTTTAAAAAAGATTTTACAAGAAGATCTTATGCTAGTTCATCAAGGACTCGATCGGCGGTCTCTCGCTGGACTTCACCCCGATCATAAAAGCCACTTTCCACCCGCTGCCGAGCTTGGCTAACCCTGTCTTCTCGCACATCAGGAACAGCACCTAATGCCTCTTGAGCCGCTTTAAAAACGGCTACGTCCGACACATCGTTTCGCACGCCGGGAGAGTCTAATAGGGCATCAGCAATCTGCTCGCGCACTTGGCGTGCATCATAGTACCCAGACTCAACGCGCTGTTTGATCTCATCGATTCTAGGGTTGGTCTCCGTGGGCTCAGCGCGCGCAAGCGCACTCAGTTCGGACACTTCTTGAGCACCCCGTGAAATCTCGACTACATCGTCTGCGCGTCCGCTCTCTTTGCTGCTGCGAACGGGCGCACTGCGCTGCTGAGACTGCGTAATCTTTGGCTGATGCGATAATTTGTCTATACGCATCTTACTGCCTCTTCTCTAAGTGATAAAACCCGCTATTACTGTAATATATCGGCACGCTAAAGAAAAACTTTAATATTTATCTAAATTCATCTCGGCACGCGTTCAATTCCGCGTTTTTCTAACGAGCCTATGGACCAATATAGGGAGGAGCCGTATAAATTACAACCTAGCGAGTACCGTCGTAGAGACGAGCATTGGGAGCCGTAGAAGACGCCGCTTTATATCCTCGAGCAGCGACGCGACCCCGTCCCATTTGTCTAAATTCCTCACGGCTATTTTTAAGCATTCTTTCAGCGACCGCCTGCGTTGTCACACGCTGGTCTTGCAGTCGTTCGAGCCATTCTCGCATCCGCACTACGCGCACCTCAGCAGCTTCGCCGCTGGCTGAGAGAGGAGCTATTTGCTGCTGACGTAAACGGACTTCGTCCATCAATCCGTGCATCTCAGAAAACGCGTCCTGCAGCGCTTCATAGTCTTCGTTCTCTATGCACTTTCGCTGCATTCTACCCACTTCAAACATGTGGGCATAGGACCGGCATTGCTCGTCGAGCAATTGTAGGATATCGGCGTTTTCTGACATGGCCATTTAGCCCGTTACGACAAGCCCCGAAGACACTGGTGCAGCGCCTGCAGACTCTCCACCATCGCTCTTCAGAATTTGCTCCCAGGCCTCTAGTAGATTCTCCATTAGGCCGATCACTTCTTGAATCGGTTCTACTTCCATATGAACGTTGGCGTGCACCAACCGGCGATATGAGTAGAGATAGAGCCTCTGCAAATTCAAGGCGAGTTCATCACCGCGATCCAAGGATTCCTGATCGAGTGCATACGTGAGTTCAAGAATAATGTCCTGGGCACGAATCAAGGCATTACCCTTGCCTTCCATGTCCTTCTGCTCTAGGTGTAGAATCGCTTTTTTCATAAAGCGGACAGCGCCTTGATAGAGCATGACGATCAGCTTACCCCGATTCGCCGTTTTTATCTGCACCTGGTTATACTGCTTGTACGCTCCCCTATTCATACGCTCTTAAACTTTCTCCCTCGGTCCTATCTCAAACCGGCCAACTGGCTGCTCAAAAAATTACCCTGTGACTGCAGAGTAGCAATACTCCCCTCCAGCGAAGCGAAACGCCCCACCAGATTGAGCCTCTTCTGCTCGATACGTCGTTCCATATCGGCAATCCGCGAATCAAGGTCGTCGATCGTATCGTCGATCGCACGCTCGCGGTTTTTGATCGTTCCGTCAAAGGAATCCGTAATCGCCCGAAGCTCGTCGGCCAGCAAACGTCCGACGCCAAAGATCAAATTTACACTGCCCTGATCTTCCACCTGATCGACGAGGTCATCATCGCTCAAGTTAACGCGCAACGACAGACCATCGACGTTGTCTGCGCCAATTTTTCCGGTCAAGATGCGGCCAAAGCCATCGGCCTCTTGTCCATCGATCGTGCCCTGGACATCTTGTCCCTCAACGCTTTCTGCACTCAGACCCAACTCGGCGACTTCCTCGCTTATGGTGAATCCGTTGCGATCGCCAAAGCCGTTGTGCTCAATGGCAAGCCGATTGTCCCGATTACTGGCCGTGATATCTAGGCCTAAACGCCCTTCGGTCTCAACCTCAATACTGCCAAAGTTGAGGCTGCCACCGCTTTCATTCTCTTCGATAAGCGTCAGCGTTAGGTTGCTGCTCCCGACCTGATTGTCCGTAATAACTATGCGGCCTTCTGAATCGATATTGGCACTGACATTGCCACCAAACATGCTGCGCACTTCGGACAGCAGATCACCGACCGTAGTCGTCGCAGCATCTTCGATTGTGAAAACGCGCGAGAGCGTTGACCCGTCGTGCGTAGTGCCGTTGATGCGAATCGTATCTCCGCTTTGGGAGCCCGCTCCAAATATGTCTGCGAAAGCCGTCGAGGCGAGAATTGCCGTGTTTCCATCAACCGTGTTGGCAATAGAAGCTCGGCGCACTTCGGCGACATCGCTTGAAAGTTCGGTGTTAATCTGCGTGATAATCGATTCGAGGTCATCACCCGCGCTCAGCTGGATTGAAGCGGGCTTGCCAGTGACCTTGTCGATAATCTCTAGCGTCTGGTCTTCAGTGAGCTCACCGTTGAATTCCACGCTGCCGACAAGTGATGCCTTTGAAGCTGCCTGAGTCACAGAGACGCTGTAATTACCAGCAGTCGTGCGTGAATTTGAAGATACGTAATCAATTCCGTCATCTGACGTATTGCCTTGGGCGACAAAGAGCTTACGCACGTCTTCAAGATTTTCGTTCAACACTTCCGTCAGGCGATCTTCGTCAATTTGCAAGCGCCCAGTGCGATTAAAGTTAATCCCTACGAGGACCAGCGCATTAAAGCTATCATCCAGGCCATCTACCTGCGAAGTAACCACTGAGCGCAAACGCGTCTGCAGCGAAAGCACGGTAGAATCACCGGCCATCGGCCCAGCTTTCTGCGTGGCTTCGTCGTAGGCAAACTGCTCATCAATCAGGTCCATCGCCGTGTTAAACTGGTCGACAAAGGAGCGAATATTATCGCGAAGAGCAGAAGTATCATCCTTGTCAATGGTGATATTGACCAGTTCACCCTGCTCGGCTTCCAGTAGATTCAGCGTAACGCCTTCAACGGCGTCAGTAATCGTATTATTTGCCCGACTCAGTTCGATGCCGTTAATCCGGAACTGGGCGTCCTGGCCGGCCTGTAGCTCAGAGGAGCGAGCGTCCGTCCCCGTCGTAGTTCGAGTGACGCTCCCCAGTGCGAGAGCGCCTCCCCCCTCGTTATTAGCCTGGAGATTGAGCGTTAACTCGCTTGTCCCCGCCTCATCATCGCGCAGCACTATGCGGCCTGCCGTATCGATTGAGGCCGACACCGAGTTGCCGTAAGCCTGCTCTATGCTGTTGAGCAAGTTCTGTATTTTCAGATTACCGGTGCTTATGGTGAACGTGCTCGAAACCTGGTCTCCGCTTCGATTCTCTCCGCCGATCGAAATGGTGTCACCGGCCTGCACGTTGGCTCCCAGTAGATCCGAGAAACGCGTATCGGCGTTTATGGCCGAAGCGTTTTCGACAACCCCTAGCGCATTCAGCACGCCCCCGTCGTCTACCACGTCTTGCGTACCGCTAATCTCTAGCTCGAATTCACCTGGACCGATCGCATTGACTGCGGCCGTTATGCCTTCCGGAGCCGCGAGATTAATTTTGTCCCGTATGTCGTTTAGAGAATCCGCTGCCAAGTCGATTTCGACTAGGGCCCCGCCAATGGTCACCGTGCCCGCGGCGGAAGAATCGATTTGACTGCCCACAATGTCGGCATCGCTCAGGAAAACGTTTGTCTTCGCCCCGGTGTTAGTCGCATTAATGAGGGCTCCTCTTTCCTGCAGCGCCACGTTGGAAGTCACGACTTGGGCCACGCTCTCAAAAGCGTTGTTTGAACCAACGAGTACCCCAATGGACTCAAGGACGTTTCCGTCGTCTGCCAAGTCCGTCGTGCCCACGATGCGCAGCTGCAGCGAAGCATTGCCCTCTTCGTCACTGGAGCTGATAATGGAGGCAGAGACCCCTTCGGGAACCGCCTCGTTGATTCGCGTTTGAATATCGCTCAGCGAATCTTCGGCCAGGTTGATCTGAATATCTTGTCCAGCAATCTGCACGGTGCCACTCGGACCACTTGCAAGTCCCATCAGCGATCCAAGCGCTGTGCTGCTGCTTATGAAAGCATCGCTCTCCGCGCCGGAAGTAATAGCTTCAGCGAGACTGCCCCCATTGGCCAAGACCCCCAGACTCTCCAAGACCCCCCCGTCATCGACAAAGCTCGTAGTGCCGTTGACCTCGAGTTGGTAGCGAGTAATCCCGTCGACATCACTGGATGATATAGACGCCGTAACACCTTCTGGCGCAGCGTCATTGATCTTATCGCGAATAGCTTCGAGCGAATCGTTAGAAAGGTCAACGCTCACTTCGGCATCGCCCACCGTAATAGTCCCAGCGGGTGGAGAACTCAGCGAAAGTAGTTCACTTATGGATTGGTCAGCAGCGAGAAATTGTCCACTTAGCGCCCCATTGGAAAAGGCGTTTTTGATATCGGTTCCGCTCGAGGTAAAGCCGAGACCCTGCAGCACATTGGTCGTGCTGGCATCCTGTATGGAAAAACCGTTGCTGCCCACCTCATCGGCCGTCAAGATCAACCGACTGTCTCCGGAAGAGACGGTTAACAACTGGGCGGTGACACCGGCATCAGCGTCGTTAATCTTGTCGCGGATTTCCAACAGGTCGTCGCCGGTATCGACCTCGACGCCCTTGCCGTTAACGACAAATTCCCCGCTTAGATTGAGTGGATCTGATAAATTGGAAAAAGAACGTGAAGATAGCCGACGTGCCTTGGCCCACTCTAGCACTTCCACGCTAAAGTTGCCGGCAGCGGCCTCGTTTGAGGCATCTACCGAAACGCGCGAACTGGCGTCCGAATTCGCGTTGACAATCGAAAACACGTCATCAGTGGCCAAGCTCTCGGCAGCGCCTTGGAGCGAAACCAAACTCGAGTTAATCGAGTTAAGCACGCCCTTTTGCTGCTCTAACGTGGCCTGACGTCTCTGTATCAGGCTAATGGGACGGCGCTCTATACTGATGAGCTGCGATATAATGCTATCGGTATCGAGGCCAGAGCCCAGACCTGAGAATGATACACCTTGGGACATCGCTATTCACTTCCCTGGTCCGTACTACGCTATGGTACTACAGCCTGAAGTGTCATTCGACACTTCAGGCCTGATCATTCACTAACAACCCTATAATTTTGTCCAGACTGACGCTGGCTTCCAACACCTGCTCAGGGGGCACCTGCTTAATAATATCACCCGTTTCCGTATCCGTAATGCGCACGACTACCAACCCCGTGTCATTGTCGACAGAAACCGAGTAGTTGCCCTCTACTTCTTCCAGCGTCTTGTTCAGTTCGGCGACCATGGAACGGGTCTTTTCAAGACTCAGCTGAGACTCGTTCGCCGTGGGGGCGGCGCCGTTTGTTTCAGCCGCACTATTCAAGCTCGTCTGAGGACGCGGATCCACAGAAGCCGACTGCACTTCTTTAGATCTTATATCAGAAACTGAAGCATTTGTGTCAATCATATTATTCACCTCTCAATCTGAGAGGAAGCGCTACCTCTTCCGTTGCGCTAGATGTGGAGCATATATCTCCACATCTAGCATCAACCGGTAGCCTATTTTTACTGCAATAGAGCCAAGGCGTTCTGCGGTATGACATTAGCCTGAGCCAACATCGCCGTAGAAGCCTGACTTAGGATCTGTGCCCGCGTAAACTGGGTCACCTCGGCCGCTACATCGGCGTCACTAATCGACGCTTCAGAGGCTTGAATGTTCTCAATCTCGTTCTCCGTGTAGGCAATGGTAAACGAGAGACGGTTCTGGAACGCACCCAAATTACCGCGCTCGGCGGCAACTTCGGTAATGGCCAAGTCGATCGTCGTGATCGACGAACGCGCATCGCTGATTGAAGCGACGCCCGCACTGCTCAAGTTGAGCTTGGAACCGGTCGCCGTCATATCACCGACATTAACTTCAATGCGGTTAAAGGCGCTGTCGGTCGGCCCCACCTGAAACGAACCACCGGTGCCGGAATCAACCTGAATCGTCGTTCCGTCGAGATCGCCGTCACTGTATGCGCCAGTTGCACCGTCAACACTAGCCCCGGCCAGCGTAACCTGAACGCCCAGACGGTCAAAGTTAGCCACAACCTGCGAACCCGTCGCAACGTCGCTGCCATCGAGCTGCGTTGCAAGACGAATCGTTTGGGTCGCCGTGCCGTTACCCAGCGTAACTTCTCCATCGCTGGCATCGTCATCTACAAAGGTATACGTGCCCGATTCTGCACCGGAAATACGCACGTCCGTAACGCCGGTGGCATTACTGGTCGATACAGCCGTAGATGAACCATCGTTGACCGTATTACCGAAACCGGTCAGCAGCGTCTGGCTGTTGTAGCTAGTCGCCTGAGCTATGCGGTCGATTTCCTGCGTCAGCTGCGAAAACTCAGCCTGAATCGACTCGCGGTTCTGGTCGGTAACCGTGCTCGAAGACGACTGCACGGCTAGCTCGCGCATGCGAACCAGAATAGCATTGACCTCATTCAGCGAACCTTCAGCAACCTGAATAAGGTTTGTTGCCTGTTCGGCGTTGCTAACGTTGACCTTAAGACCCGAAATTTCCGCCCGCATTCCTTCGCGAATGGAGAGTCCCGCGGCATCGTCAGCAGCCCTATTAATGCGTAAACCCGAAGCCAACCGCTCGAGCTTTTGGCCCAGCATGCGGTTGTTCGCGTTTAATTGCCGCTTAGAATTGATAGCGGCAATGTTGTTATTTACTCGAAGTGGCATTTAGTCGAACCTCCTTGTTAAACAAGCTCTTATACGGCATCCATGCCATGTGTTAGTAGCTCTGTTCCCCAACAGAACCTTAGTACCCGATCCTTCAAATTAAAACTCGTGCGAAAAAAATACGCTACGCACCTCCTTCTTTAAGACGCCAGGGTCTGTATACTATCTACAACAACTTATCGGCATCTTAAATATCGACCTTTAATATTTTCTACTTTTACCCGTACGGCGAAAGCTGAGGAACGCCCCCGTTCCTCAGTTTTCTCACCCGTTAATATTGTTTTGAGAGTAGACCTCTATCGCGATCTCTCTCGTTTACTGCAGCAGACTGAGCGCAGACTGCGGCGTAGCATTGGCCTGCGCTAACATGGAATTGGCTGCCTGACTTAGTATCTGAACACGCGTCAGGTGAGACACTTCAACGGCCATATCTGCATCGCGCAGCGTCGATTCGGAGTTCGTGTTGTTCTCAATCGAATTATCAGTGAAGTTAATTGTATGCTCTAATCGGTTGAGGATGGAGCCCAAATCCCCGCGCGTTTGCGCCACTCGATCAATCGCTTGATCGAGTTTGGCAATAGACTCGCGCGCGCTGTCAATGGTACCCAGAGAAACGGTGTTTAGATTGAGGTACGAACCGCTGGAACGCATATCATCAATAGATAGTTCGATCCTGTCCTGGCTGACGTCATCGGCCCCAACCTGAAAAGACCAGGCCGGTTCCGTGCCGGCGATCTCGATCGTCTTTCCGTCCAAGTCACCCACTTGATAATCGCCCTCAGCGTCGGCTACTTCTGGTCCAGCCAGCGTAACCTGCAGCCCGAGGCGGTCAAAGTTAAGCACTGCAGTCGTGCCCGTCGCCAACTGATCCCCATCGAGTAGCGTTGAGAAGCGAATCGTCTGGCTAACCGTTCCATTATCGGCAGAAACGGTGCCATCACCGTTATCTTCTAACGTATATGTGCCGGCTGGCGTTCCGTTTGAAGTGATGCTTTTGACGCCGGTAGTAGCCGCATCCGTGTAGGCGGTAGAGTTGGCCAGATCGGGTCGTTCCCCCGTTCCGGTCAGCAGCGTCTGATCGTTATATACCGTTGACTGAGCAATCCGATCGATTTCTTGCTTTAGCTGGTTGACCTCAGCTTCAATCGACTCGCGGTTGCGATCGTTCATAGTGCTTGTAGACGACTGCACGGCAAGCTCTCTCATGCGAATCAGCATAGAGCTAACTTCACCCAGCGAGCCTTCAGCCACTTGCACCAAGTTTGAACCCATTTCAGCGTTGCGAACTCCCATAGTCAACCCAGTTATTTGGGCGCGAAAGCCTTCTGAAATAGAAAGACCAGCCGCGTCGTCATCGGCATTGTTAATGCGCATACCAGAGGAAAGCCGCTCAAGGCGGGTTCCCAGATCCCTGTTGTTGATGCCCATATGTCGATGGGTGTTCATGGCAGAGATGTTGTTGTTCACATTCATAGTTAGGGCCATAACCAAAACCTCCTTGTCTGGTGGCTCTATTTCGTAGATTCCTTTCTACGCCCTTCAAGTATTACTTAATACAACCTAACACTACTTAATTTATCGTCAGACTGTGGCCCCTCTTTAACTTTTATTTACCCCCTACTGAAGTAGGGCTAGGGCACTCTGCGGCAGTGAGTTAGCCTGGGTTATCATCGAGGTAGCAGCCTGCGTCAGAATCTGGTTCCTTGTAAACTCGGAGATTTCCTCTGCGACATCTGCGTCGCGAATGGCCGACTCGGCCGCCGTCAGGTTCTCGATGGCGTTGCCCAAGTTACCCGTCGTAAACTGCAGGCGGTTCTGAATAGCACCCAAGTCACCGCGCTGGCGCGTAACTACCAAAATCGCGTTGTCTATGCGTGAGATGGCCGAACGCGAGCTTTCCAAGTTGGAGACGGAGATGCCAGTCAGGTTTAATTCTGCTCCACTTGCTCGCATATCTCCTATGTTGAGCGCGATGCGGTTAGAGGCTTCGTTGTTGGGACCGACCTGAAGAACACCCCCCGTAGCCTCCGAGATAACTATCTGCTTCTCGTTCAATCGGCCGTCGATGTAGGAATTCGCATTTTTGAGTCCTAGCAAACCGGCCGGATTGTCCAGTATTTCGTTGCCGCCGCTGTCGACGCGCAGTTCGCCAAATTCCTCGTTAAACGTGGCCGATCCAGGCGGGCTAAGCGCGGTGAGCGTATCGTTTAACTTGGTCGCAATATCTTCGAGCGATTCATTTGGATTAATCGTAATCGTCTCATTTCCGATAACGACCGTACCGCCCTCACCCCCGTCTTCAACGGTGCTTTTAAAAGTGTTAGAGAAGTCGACATTGGGACCGACAAGGGTCACCTGAACGCCCAAGCGATCAAAATTGGCCACGAAGGTCGTTCCCGTAGCAACCAGGTTTTCGCCTGCGTCCCGATCCAGAGTCGCCCCCACGTCAATGGATTGCTTTAACTCCGTGCCGTCGGGTAACGTGACGGCGAGCGTGATCTGGTTATCATCGCTGCTTTCATCGGTGAACACATACGTTCCGGGAACGGCCCCAGAAATACCTACCTCGCGCACGCCGGAAAATCCATCGAGTGCGGTCGAGACATCGCTGTTTTGAGTTACCGTATTTCCAAAACCTGTCAGTAGGATCTGATCGTTATACGTAGTAGAGAGGGCAATTCGATCTATTTCTGCGCTCAGCTGGTTAAACTCGGCAGCCAAGTTCTCACGATTTGAATCATTTATAGTGGAGTTTGCAGATTGCACCGAGAGTTCGCGCATGCGCCGCAGCATATTGCTGACTTCGTTAAGCGAACCCTCCGCTAGCTGGATCAGGCTTATTCCCTGCTCAGCGTTGCGCACCCCCTGTCGCATACCCAAGATTTCCGAGCGCATACCCTCAGAAACGGAGAGACCAGCAGCATCGTCGGCTCCCCTGTTAATGCGTAAACCCGAAGACAGACGCTCTACGCGCTTTGTAAACTCAGCGCTGTTGGTATTCAGCTGCCTTTGAGCATTTATTGAAGCTATATTTGTTCCGAGGCGAATCGGCATAACAAACCTCCTTGGTCGCCGGACTGTCTGGGCCTTCCATAGCTAGCCCCTCATGCAATCATTTCTTCACTGCGGCTAATCATTCAGACTTCCATGCGCACTTAAGCAAGTGCTGTGCCAAATTCAAAGCGAGGCAGAAAAAGGAGGTAAGATTATATTTTACATATATTTACAAATACCCAGAGAGTGCGTTCCGAGCCGTTTCAAACGGACCGGTAGCCCGCGGGAGGAAATTCGGGACCAGAAATTGGCTAACGTGGGAAAATATTTTACCCCATACCCTTAGCGCGGAATGGAGATCGTTAGAGCGACCGTTCGTAGCGGGCAGCTTCAGCCTGCCAGTTGACCAGTGGACTCATAACGCCTTCGTGCAGGTGCGTGGACAGGCTTGGCAACGGACTGATACAGAGCGCATCTTCGCGCTGGAATACCACTTCTCCCCAATATTGATCACCCGTTCCAAAACGCGCGTGGTGATCAATATTATCCCGAAAGAGTGCCGCGTGTCGGCGGAGCACTTCAGCTCGCATAAGCCAGGTATACGTTGCGCTAGGCACTTCACGCCAGTGACACCGATCGCTGCGAAAGATTGCATAGCGATCGTCGCTTCGACCCGTAAACCGATCGGGCCGGTTATAGCGGTCGGGATAATCACACGGATGTATAAAGAGCAGTTCTCGGTCATAAGCCTGCAGATATTCCGTCGCGCCGCGGAGCAGTTCGTCTACATACTGAATGCATACTTCTCTGTGTAGATAGTCATCTTCGCAAAAATACACCCAATCTCCGTCAGAAAAATGACGCGCAACCTCGTAACTTTTCGACAGGGATCCACAAACGCCTCGCTCATCCG
>Ga0181566_10004008_pt1 | contig 12002 bp, 6 predicted proteins | sample 101ome_15_FD_133762 | JGI IMG/M metagenome (GOLD analysis project Ga0181566, IMG submission 133762) | Coastal salt marsh microbial communities from the Groves Creek Marsh, Skidaway Island, Georgia - 101402AT metaG (megahit assembly) | ecosystem: Environmental > Aquatic > Marine > Intertidal zone... | reverse complement strand
CAATGCACCTTGGATTGGAATTTCACTATCAGGTAGTGGAGATTATACAATCACGGATTCAATTATTGAAGCATCCGATATCGCTGTCAAGGCTAGTGGTTCTGGAACTTTAACAATCGCCAACTCCGAATTCTTTTCAGATAGGGTTGGAATGTCATTCAATAGCCTCGCCGAGACTGATATTTCAGACACTACTATCACTCTTTCAACCGGTTCGGAAATCGGATTATCCATTCTACAAGGAGTTCACACATCATCAAATCTTGAGATTAATATTCCATTCAACGCCTTTGCAACTACAACTACTGGAATAGAAGCGTGGTATTCAGAGTTCAATTCACAATTATTGACAGTGAACGGGTTTGCTGAAAGTTTCCTTTTGCATGAATCGATTGCAGAATTTGACGACCTTTCTTTGATGGATTCGAGTGTACTAGGTTTGGGTGTTTATTCATCTAGCATATTGGTAAACGACCTGTTTGAAACAAGAACAGCAGACACATCTATCGAAATGGAAAATTCAATGGCAACAATTCGTTCTTGGTCTGCAACAAGCCATGACAATGGTGCAACAATTGATTCAGATTCAGAACTTACAGTTTGGATGGCTTCCACTCTCGGGACTCAATTTTATGATGCGAAAGGCGAAGGAGTACTAAATTACGGCACTAGCCAAAATTTGATTCTTGATGTGTCTTCATCAAACAGGTTGTGGGATGTAACTGTTTCATTCGAAGATCTTGTTGGTAATCCAGTGGATGCAAATTGGGAGGCTATGGGCTTTGAAGGAGTTGCGACCTCTGGAACGGCACTTGTTCCTGCTTCGGAATCAGGTTCGGAAATACTAGCGAGATATGCCGGAGTTGGAACAGTAGCAACAACTACTGGTTCTGAAGGAGGCACCTTGACAATCCAAGTTCCAATAATGCCTCAGGGCGATTGGCTATTACCGACAGGTCAAACTATTGTATTAGGAATGACAGATGATGGCCTACCTCATACTGCAACAGGTAATATTACCATACCAGCTAATTCTCACTTGATAATTGAATCAAGCACACTAGAAATCCCATCAGATGCTAAACTGAAGTTGAATACACTATCATCATTTGACGGAGTCGATGCTACCGTGATAGGAGACATCGAAATCCATTCAGAGGGCTTCGCATCAAATTATGAAATTTCTTCCTTAGGAGAAACCGACTTATCTGTAGAGGGGAACATAATATGGACCTCTTGCCAAAATTCAAATCAAGCATTCAATCTTGTAATATCAGGAGATGTGCAATTGGATAACTCCTGCGAAGTGATGATTACTTCTGGCAATGTAAATGGGGATATTACAGTAGGAGTAGGCGCTACATTCGAGGTAGTAAACACTCTAGAATTGCAGGTTTTGAATAAAGGTGAGCCTGTGGAAGGTGCAACTATTAGCGTTCAAGGACAATCCCAATCCGCTACAACAGACGAATTTGGTATGGCTACCAGCACCGCGTCTTCGATAATTGTTGATTCAGGCGGAGTGACTCAATCTTATATTGAAAATATTACAATGCAGTGGGGAGATATTTCCGAATACATCACTTGGAATCCAACTTCATCGAGAAAGCACACTTTTACAGTTTCAACTATCGATGGTGGAACCTTGAATGATTATTTAGAATTGGAAAGAATATGGAGTCCGTATTACCTATCTTCTGATTTAATCATTCCATCTGACCAAACCATGTCTATTGGGGATGGAGTTGCTCTTAGAGTTTCAGACGGCGTCACAATTACCGTGGAGGGTGTATTGAATTCTGGCTATTCAACCATTTCTTCCACAGGAGGAGGTGCTAGATGGGGCGGTTTGATTATTGGAGATACATTGGACACCCAGGTCAATTTGTTGGGTACAAATCTCGTAGAAGGGTCTCCTTTAATCTCGATTGTTGACGAGGCCGATGTAGTAATTTCAAACGCATTAATTTCACGTTCAGGTGGTGCTGAACCGTTAGTTAGAATCAATTCAATGTCAATGGTCATAATTTCGTCAAGCACATTTTCAGATTCATCCTCAAACTGCATCGAAATTCAAAGCGGGGAAGTTTGGATGTCAAATTCCGAACTGAAAAATTGTGCTGATGAAGCAATTTGGGCAAGAGGGTCTTGGTTAGAATTGAATGATATCACGGCTGTTGGTGATGTTTCACTTGAAGGAGTTGAGGGTTCTGTCGAAGGATTAGATGCAGAAAATCTTCAATTGAATAATCTTGATGGTTATGAAATGAAGAATTTAGCACTGTCTTCAATTTCTGGAGCAGATAATAGAGAGATTATGATTGATGGAATAGAAATTACAAGTTCACCAGGAATAGACCTAGATAATACAGCGGGCTCGATATCCGATGTTTCAATAGATTGTGGAGGAACAGGCATAGGTTTGATTTCACACCACGGGCGCTCTTCAGCGTCTTTGGTGATTTCTGATGGTTCTATCTCATCTTGTACAAAGGGAGTTGACCTGCACACAGATGGAGAGTCAGCACCAATTATTATTCAAAATCTAGACATTTCAGCAAGCGTTGCTGTAGCATCGGATGGAAACCATATCCAAGTATACGGTGGGAGTCTAGTTGGTTCTGTAGATGTAAGTAACGCTGAAGCGGACCTTTACGATGTAGAGCCTAGTATGATGACAGTTTTCAACGGGGAAATAATGGTGTGGTCAAATCATGTCATCGCCGCAGTTCTTGGAACAAATCCAGTCGAAGTCGAATTTGAGGTCTTGGTTTCAGGAGATCTTATTGGCACTTGGACCTCAACCTATTCAGGGTCAAGTATTGAAGTTTCAATTCCTCATATTTTAGTTAGAGAAAGTGAAACCGAGGTTTACGATAAAACTGTGATAGCCACTACCTCAACAGGCCTTCCATCAACTTCAAATGAATATGATATTGGCCTAGATGAACAAGATATCATTACAATTCAACTTATTGCTAACCAAGCGCCTGGTGCTGAGATTGTAATCCCAGATGAAGGATTTAGAGCTATGGAAACTGAAGTTATTGAAATCAGAGCAGTAATCAGCGATGACCTAGATTCTGTTGAAGACCTCGATATTGAATGGAATGTAATGGTTGGACAAACTTCTGTGATGAAATTATCTGGTGAGTGGAATAATATCACTGATTTACCTGAGGGATTGTATGTCCTAAGTTTGGAAGTCACAGATTCCCAAGGAGCAACAACTACAGATACGCTTTCATTTGAAATTACATTATTGGATTCAGATGACGATTGGACCTCAACATGTAATTCTGAAACATGGTATGATAAGGAAAATAATTTGAATTGTGGACCTGATATATACGATTCAGACGATGATAATGATGGCTCATTGGATAACAGAGATGCTTGGCCATTAGATGCCTGTGCTAGTTTGGATACAGACGGGGATGGCCAACCTGATGATTTGCACTGTCCTCCAGGAATTAGTACTTGGCTAACAGTCGATGCTGATGATGATGGGGATGGAATACCAGATTCAATGGAATCATCAAATAATGCTGATGCTGAAGAAAGAAGTAGTCTAGTTATTCTTATGTTTGTCTTCTTGTTTGTAGGCGCAGCAATCTTGCTTTTGAGAAGGAAGCAGGACGTGCAATGATGTCTACACTAAGCGATACATTACCCGATCCAACAACAATGGCACAACTATGTGTCTTTACTTTAGCAGTGATAGTTGCTTGGGATGCTTGGTGGCTAACACGCCAACGTTTACACATTCCTGAGCTTGGAGAAATCTCGGAATCAGTTTTTGCCTGGGAGAGTAATCAAACAGAGGAAGTATCTCGTCAGTGGGCTAATTTGTTCACCCTTGGCGCCATGATGGTATTGCCATGGGCGCTTGCCGAATTATCCAATACTCCAACCATATGGGTATGGTTATGGGATATACTTCTCGCCCTACATCTAATCTCTTTGTTGCTTCCTAAGAGATATGCAGTCACTACTACACATCTGTTTGCAGATGGCCAAAAATATGAATGGTCTAGACTTAAACTCGCCAAAAGGCAACCTAGGAAAAGAATCATGCTATTGCGCAAGGGGTGGGGCCCGTTTGGACCCCTACCCCTCGGCGGCGATAGAGCCAATTTGGCTAATGCTTTGTCAAGAATTCAATCTCTCTTACTTGAAGAGGAATGAACTCACTCTGCTAGAGCTTCGGTTGCTTTCTTAGCACCCATCCATGCAACTATGCCGAATCCGATCTTGTTGATCATGTCAGCAATGTTGTAGAATACTGCAAGAAGTTCTTGGTTTCCATCTCCAAGTCCAAGTTCAGCACCTGGGCTGAACAGGTATCCAACTGGATAAATGATCCAACCGACTACAATGAACCATCTTAGGGCGTTTGCGCTCCACATGAGTTCTGGTGCAATCTTCGAGTTATCGACACCCTTACCACTGCTCCATGGTGTACCGGTTGCGACAATGATCATTGCCCATCCTACTCCACCAAGAATTAGACCAGCCCAGCCGCCTGTAGCTCCGCCAAGAACTCCAGCCTCGCCAAGGTATCCGAAACCAATCATGATTAGTGCGCCTGTGAAACAGACTCCGGTGAAGCCCATGCCCAAGAATTTTGCATCGGTAATAGCATCCTTCCCTACTAGTGAAGGGAACTTAAGTGCCATTAGTGGAACTGTAATAATCCAGTCCATGTATCTGTATTCTACAGAAACTGTTCCTAGTTCAGTGTACACTCCACGCATGTAGTAGTAGTGGAACGCAGCAATACCAACAATCAATGCAGAGATTGTCATTGTTGTTCTGTATTGAGGAGCGACATTGTTTCTCTCAGACATGAAGAAGACGAAGGCGGCTCCCATGGAGATGTAGCCAACGAAGAAAAGGAAGAACGTAATCAATTGTAGAGGTTCTCCGGCATACTTCGCAGCAGGGTCGACTATTTCTGCACTCACTGTGTTTGCCATTGCGAGGCTCAGTGTTGCGATTATCAGCAGGCTTATTGTTCTAGAAAATTTACTTGTTAGCATTTCTATCAGGCCTGAACCGCGCGCATTTGATTATAAAGAACCGTTTTTTATCGTGTTATTTTTTTGGCATGTTTCCTGTCTGTACATTCCACATTCGCGCATATGCGCCGTCTTGCGAAATCAATTCATCATGTGTTCCACTCTCAGTTACTTCGCCTTGGTCGAGAACGATGATACAGTTTGAATTCCTTATGGTTGATAATCGGTGAGCAATTATCACGGTAGTTCTTGAAACAGATATTTTGCCAATGGATCTTTGCAGCGCAGCTTCAGTCTCATTATCAACTGCCGATGTAGCTTCATCGAGGATTAGAAGCGGCGCATCCTTCAACACCGCCCTGGCTATGGCAATACGTTGTCTTTGACCTCCTGATAGTCGGTGTCCGCCCTCGCCTACCAAAGTAAGCCATCCATCCGGTAATGATTCGACAAAAGCCGTGGCCTCCGCAATTTCTGCTGCGGATTTCACCTCTTCATCAGAAGCGTTTGGATTTCCGTATCTTATGTTCTCCAATATTGAAGTCGGGAAAAGGGTAATGTGTTGGTCAACCAGCGCCATAGATTTTCTCAAAACTTCTAAGTTCCATTCTGGTAATACTCTACCAGTCCACTTTATACCTCCAGAAGTTGGTTCTGCAAATCTTAGAAGTAGACGAATCAGAGTGGTTTTTCCGGCACCTGTAACCCCAACCACTCCAAGCGTTTCTCCAGATTTTATTGTCAAATTTAAGTCAGTAAATACATTATTTCTATTCGGATATGCAAATGATACGTTTGAAAGTACTATGTCGGATTTTTTAATTTCTTCAAGCCCTGGTGAATATTCTCCTTGCTTTATTTCGGTAGGCGAATCGAGCACATTCAGAACCCGAGTAGATGATGCCATAGCCCTTTGATACAGGTCGAAAGTTTCACCAAGTCTTGTTAGAGGCCATAGAAGCCTTTGAGTCATGAAAATCAAAACAGAATAAGCACCTATAGCCAATTTACCATCCAGAGTGAGTCGGCCACCAAGGATTAGTGTGGCGGTAAATCCTACGAGTATTGCCATTCTAATCAGCGGAACAAAAGCTACAGAAAGCCTGATTGCTTTTCTGTTGGAATCTCTGTATTCGTTGCTCAAGTCACGAACTCTCTGTAATTCAATCTCTTCAGCAGTAAAGGATTGTATGGTCGACATACCGGATAGGTCGTTCTCTAATAATGCGTTCAATTTTCCCGCAGTATTCCTTACTTCGCTATATCTTGGCTCAAGTTTTCTTTGGTAAAGGAAAGAGCCCCACACAATAATTGGGATTGGGATTACAGCAAAAATTGCAATCTCCCATGAAATGGCTATGAAAACCGCTCCAACAACAATGACGGTAGTACTGACTTGCAAGAGATCGTTCGCACCTTTATCTAGGAATCTTTCGAGTTGGTTGATGTCATCGTTAAGTATTGCCAGAATGTCGCCTTTTTGACGTTCATCGAACCACCCCATTCCTTGTTTTTGTACATGGCTGAAGGTTTCTAATCTCATATCATGTTGAACTGTTTGCGCTAAATTACGCCAAAGGATTCCGTAAAAATACTCGAAAATAGATTCTAGGCCCCAAATTATGAAAGTTATTACCGATAAGAGAATGATTTGATGCCAAGGGTCACTATATCCAAATCCTGCCAAGAATGAATCTTCTTTTTCAACGACTACGTCTACTGCCAATCCGATTAATAGCGGAGGAGCAAGGTCCCAAATTTTGTTTAATATCGAACACAATGTTGCCAATCTAACGGTTGATTTGTGTGGCCCCATGTACCGAAGAAGGCGCCTCAAAGGTCCTACTTCCGACATGGCTATGCTATTTTGACAAATTATGAGAAACCTCGTATTGATTAATTGACTAAAAAAGCGAATCATAATCAATTACCGTGTCAACCAACAAAGCATGGAATGGAGAAGAAGTGGGGAAGATATCTTTGTTAGGCTAGACCCTGGTGATGAAATCCATGAATCGCTGCAAAGATTAGCAGACAAAGCACAATTCAATGCTGCAGCAATTACTAGTGGTATTGGCAGAACAAGAGACAATCTCTATGGCTACATGGATGATGACGGGATATACCAAAGACGAAAGTTAGAACCTCCATCAGAACTTGTTAGTTTATCTGGCAACATCGCAAGGAAAGAAGATGGAAATCCGTTTACTCACATCCATTGTTGTTGGTCTGATAATGATTTGAAACCTCATGCTGGTCATATGTTTGAATGCACAGTTGCAGTAGTAGCAGAGATACATCTTAGAGTGATGTCTGAAATATTGATGACGAGATGTCCGCTTCCTGGTGTTCAGTTGCTCGGTTTACAATTTTCGTGACCTTAATAATAGACGATTGTGAAGTGATAGCATGGCCGAAAAATCCCGAATTCAAGATTTGGAATCGGCGATTAGATATCATCGTGAATTGTACTACAATCACTCAGCTCCTGAGATAAGCGATGCTGAATTTGACGCTCTTTGGGATGAATTAGTGAGTCTCGATCCTGACAATGCTGTGCTGCATGAAGTGGGGCCTGAACCCCTACCTGGAACAGTGAAAGTGGAACATATGTTTCCAATGCGCTCTCTTGATAAAGGTACATCAGATGAAGATATTATTCGCTTTGTGACCCAATCAACCTTTGGCGGTAAGAGATACATCGCTCAACCAAAATTGGATGGCTCGGCTCTTTCGTTGGAATATGTTGCGGGCAATCTTCACCGGGCAGCTACAAGGGGGAGCGGGGAGAAAGGAGAGGATGTCACCCTGAATGCGAAATTGGTGGATAATGTCCCGCAGAGGCTTAGTTTCCCAATCGATTGTCATGTGAGAGGAGAGGTAGTGATGCCCCTTGCAACCTTTGAAGAAAAATATCGAGAGGTTTCACCAAATCCTCGAAATCTCTGTAGCGGAGCATTACGACAAAAACACGGGGATGGGAAAGCAGATGCTGCCGACCTTGTTTTTCAAGCATATGATGTAAAATTTCCAAACGATGCACCTTCTGCAATAAACGACAGCGAGTTATTGGATTGGTTGAAAAATGCTGGAATAAATCCTGCGCCATGGACTATTTTCGAATCAGAAAACCCGAAATCAGAAATGATCGAACATACAAAATTGTGGTCAGATAAAAGAGATGCTTACCCCTATGAAATAGATGGTATAGTTTTCAAACTGGATAATTTAGAACAAAGAGAAAATCTTGGTATGACAGCACATCATCCAAGATGGGCATTAGCTTGGAAATTCCCGTCACAAACCGCTGAATCTGTTTTATTGGATGTTGATTGGCAAACTGGGCGAACCGGAGTTGTCACTCCTGTAGCGCGCATCGCTCCTCAAATGGTCGGTGGAGTCACGGTAGAAAATGTGACATTACACAATGTTGGAGAAGTTGAGAGATTAGAGTTGAAAATTGGAAACAAGGTCACAATTACTCGCAGAGGTGATGTAATTCCAAAAATAATTGAAAATCTCGGTCCGGCAACAAATGATGACCTAAAGAATAGATTTCACGCAGACGGGACTTCATTTGCATCAGACTTACCTGAACGAGAAATTAACATTCCATCTAATTGTCCTGCGTGTGACAGAGATTTGACAATAGATGGTGCATTTTTACGATGTATATCTCTAGATTGCACAGCGAGAACCTCACGAGCCATAATTTACTGGTGCAGATCTTTAGAAATGGATGGAATCGGTGAGAAATTAATCGAAACTCTACTCGATAAACAGTTGATAGAGAACATTAACGACCTTTACTCTCTTACCCACAATCAGATTTCATCTCTTGATAGAATGGGGGATAAGAGCGCTAAAAATGTAATAGAGGAATTGAATAAAACCAAGAATTTACAGTTATCTAAATTCTTACATGCTCTTGGCTTGGAAAGAATAGGGCCTGAAGTAGCAACAACAATTTCACAACATTTCAAATCTCTTCAGAAATTAATTGAATGGGTTGAGTCGGGAGATAATCAAGAATTAACTGAGATAGATGGCATAGGAGATAAAGTAGCTGAAATTTTTAGAAATGGAATTATCTCAAGAATGGAATTGATAGGTAAGTTATCAGAAATTATCGATGTTCTTGAGGAATCTGAGGCTGCTACTGGAATTTTTGATGGTAAGTCATTCTGTATAACAGGGTCTCTTACAAGGCCAAGAAAAGAAATTGCATTATTCATAAAAAATCAGGGCGGAAAAGTAGTAGGAAGCGTTAGTTCAAATCTAGATATACTAGTGGCAGGCGAAAAAGCTGGCTCTAAACTGGCCAAAGCTGAATCTTTAGGAATTGAAATATGGAGCGAAGAGAATCTTTATTCAAATAATGAGAAAGAGAATAAGGCTCCTAAGACGTTATATGATTATGGCCAATAACCAACGAATATAAATTTCATGAGTTTTTAGTTAAGCCATGAACAAGAAGTTTGTATCTATTACAATTCTACTTCTGCTTTTAGTTTCAACCGTTCCGATTAGCCAAGGAACTTCTAGTGGCAGATTTAGTTCTTCATCTGGCTGTGGTGGCTGTCATGGCTCTTCAGGCGGTGCAACCGTAGCGGTTTCAGGTCTTCCTTCAACATATACTGCTGGTCAATCTTACACTCTTACAGTTTCAGTTTCCGGTGGGCCTTCTGGCAATAATGGCGGATTCAGTATTGAGGTAGACAAGGGGCAATTTTCAACTCCTGGAATGGGTATAATGGCCGTTAAGGTGAACAGCGCTGGAAATAGCGCAACTCATACAACAAACAGCTACAGGAGTTGGTCTTTTGATTGGACAGCACCTTCTAGTGGGTCTGGACAAGCTACATTTGACGTTGCAGGAAATGCGGTAAATGGTGATGGAAGTCAAAGCAGCGCAGATGACTGGGATACCACTTCATACGTGGTTCCAGAAGCGGGTGGCCAACCAAATAATCCACCATCGGCATCAAACCTCCAATTATCTCCGTCCAATCCTGTAACTACGGATACCTTGAGTTTGACTTATACTTACAGTGACCAAGATAATGATTTGGAAAGTGGTACACAAATTCAATGGTTCAAGGATGGTGCGCAAATCAGTGCTTTGGATGATTCTACTACCGTCGCCCCATCATTTACGACAAAAGGTGAAACTTGGTATGCTGAAGTGACTCCTAGTGATGGTGAAGATGATGGAACAATGGTAACTAGCCCGTCTTTGACAGTTGTAAATTCAATACCTATGGTGAATTCTGCTGAATTATCACCATCCTCAGCTACTGAAGATGATAATTTATCCATCAGCAGCACTTCTTCAGATGCAGATAATGATGTATTATCAGTAAGTGGTATTGAATGGTATTTGGATGGGTCAAAGATAAGTGCATTTGATGGTGATTCTGAAATCCCCTCGGTTGCAATTAGGTCAGGAGATGTATGGCATGCGAGAATCAAGGTTAATGACGGAGAAATCGATAGCGCGTGGTTTAGCACTTTGAGTATAACAATTGGTAGTAATAATTTGGCACCTGTTATCGATAGCGTTAGTCTTTCAGGTCCCTTTACAACCACTGATGATTTGATCGCATCCGCAACAGCATCAGACCCTAATGGCGATAGTTTGACACTTGAATGGGAATGGCCAGGGACCTCAGCCACTACAAACACCTTGTCTGCGGACCATACTTCGAAGGGTGAGTCTTGGAAAGTTAGAGTAAGAGCTAGTGATGGAGCACTGTATTCAGACTGGGCAGAAAGCAATTCTGTTGTTATTGAAAATACACCGCCGGTATTAGTCAGCATGAGTTTTGACCAAGAAATGGTTTACTTCCAAGAAGAAGCAACCTACTCTTTTGAGGCCTATGATGTAGATGGAGATGTACTAACACCTATTGAAGTATATTCTCTCGATGGTGATGAGCTAACATTGACATTGAAAGTTAGGGATGATGATTTCAGCAATTCACTAGAATTGATGGATACTGTCATGATAATCAATTCCCCTCCCACAGTTGCTTACACAGGACAAACTACTCAGAATGCTTTAACAGACTTGAATCCCTTAGTTGAGACCGATGATGGAAATGAAGACACTGTAGAAACCTCTTGGCAGTGGTATAGAAACAACTTCCTTACATCATTCGATACGAACTTTGTTCCTTCTGATAATATTGCAGCAGGAGATAATTGGCTTGCAATTGTGACCCCTAATGACGGAATAGAAAACGGGACTCCTTTGGAGATACACTTTACGATTTCAAATATTGAACCAACAGCGCAAATAACGGCAGAAGAAAATCTGATTCGAGGAAAAATGGTGTCGTTTTCTGCATTGGATTCTACCGATGATGATGGCTCAATAGTCAATGCAATTTGGAGTGTTGATGGTGCCTCGGTACATCAAGGACTGACATATAGCACAATTATGCCAACATCTCTCAATCTCGAAGTCAAAGTTTTCGACGACATGGGCGCCTATGACATAACACAGTCATCTTATTCTTCAATAGAACCTCCTTTGGCTACAAATGTCCAGACTAGTGTAGATGGAACAGAGGTTTCCATCAGTTGGACAGGAACTGCAGAACTTTGGGCGGTCGCTCATAACGGAGAAATTATTGCAACAACAAGTGAGAATATTTACAAATTCTCTCCTACACTTTCTGGAAGTCATTCGTTTACAATTTACCCTGTAATAGACAACCAACAAATAACGATAGAATCACCTACGTCGACAAGCAGTGTTGAATTAAGTTCAGGTTCTGTGCCAGAAACTCCAGGCCCGAGTGAAAGTTTAGGCATGATATTCAGTATAATTTTGATCTTGATTGGAATTGGCGGAGTATCCTATTCCTTTATTCGAGGGAGGGATTGAATGAGATTTAACCTCATTTTAGTCACTATCATTCTGATTTGTTCTTCGACGATATCGACTGCAAATCCGGGCGGTAAAGAAGACGATGT
>Ga0181566_10004005_pt1 | contig 12014 bp, 10 predicted proteins | sample 101ome_15_FD_133762 | JGI IMG/M metagenome (GOLD analysis project Ga0181566, IMG submission 133762) | Coastal salt marsh microbial communities from the Groves Creek Marsh, Skidaway Island, Georgia - 101402AT metaG (megahit assembly) | ecosystem: Environmental > Aquatic > Marine > Intertidal... | reverse complement strand
GTATTTATCATCCTAAGAAGATAGTCTATCTCTCTGTTAAACTTTACGTCATTTTTAATTTGTTCAGGAAGATAAATTTTCAAAGACTTAGAATTCATATTTTTGATTCTTTTTCTTATTATTTCTGTATTTGCATCAGGAGGAGATTCTTCTATTCTCTTTTCAAGATATTTAATATGCCCTTTTATTTCTTGATCAGACGCTAAAGATTCTATGCTAAATCCTTTCCTGTTAAAAGAAATACTTTTTCCTATTTTAAGCTCTTTTCTCATTTCTTGAGAAATTGTCTGTCCTTTCATAGAAGAAATAATATCTGACTTGTGTAAAAGTGCAATATCATTTAAAACATTGATTGTATCTTCGCTAATAGACATTGACACAGGAAATATCTGGGTAATTCTTTTTGCATTATTCTGAATGATTACTTGCTTTACTTCGTCAGACATTCCGAAACAAAAAAGAACATGGGGCTCTTTGTTTTGAGCAGCAAAATGAAGCATATGGTGAATTTCACTAACAGATTCTATATAACCGTCAATAATAGCAAATCGATAATGCTTCATTTCTAAAGAATTTTTGGTTCCTAAAAATGAACAATCATAGTCTACTTTGAAAAAGATGTCATCTTCTTTTTTGATTGTTATCCATTCATTATAAGAGCTTTCTAATTCTATTATTCTTTCTGTAGAAGAGTTTTCAACTATCCATCTAAATACATTTTTTGCATTTTCGTCTCTGCTAGTTGATATAAATTGATCACAAGTACTCTCTAAAAACAAATTTACTTTTTTATTTGTTAGAATTTTCTTTTCAAAAAATAAGTTGAGAAAAGCTTCTCCTAAATAAGGATAAAGCTTCTCACAGTTATCAAACTCTCGTTTTAAAATAGACTTAAGCTGGTAGTCTGGCATGAATTCTTTTTTACTAAAGAATTCGTTAAGATAGTTGAGTGAAGAATTGTCTACTATCTTTTTACTACTGTAAATAGTTGAACTATTGTTTTGATAGTTGTCGAAAGACTCTTTTTCTTCTTTTAAGAATCTTTCGACATGATTTCTATCAAAGATCTCTATTTTATGAGTCTCGCCACAAGTTGTTTGATGCATAGGTCAGGATTTCCTCAGCAGAATGTTCATTATAACCATACTCATCAATTAGCGTTTGTACCATGTCTGAGTGCTTCTTTTTCTGCTCATCGTCTCTTGTCTTAGACTGCGTTACAATTCTCGCGATATCCTTTACAGAATTAATTAAGTATTGCTCAACTGCTTCCTTTAGAGGACCATAAGATTTGTAATTAACCTTTTCACCGCGGCGGAGGCGGCTAAACATGAAGGCAGTTACATCAGATCTAAATCCATCTCTAGCAGATCCTACGACTCCAATCATTTCTTCAATAGACCGCATAAATCTTTCATCAGGTTCAGTTTCTTCTCTTGTAATCTTGTTCTTTACCTTAGACTTTGTAGTGAAAGCTTCGGCATTGTCCATGTAAGAATCAAATAGACTCTGTGCTTGCTCATCATAAGCTGTCACAAACGCCTTTGCTATTTCATTCTCAAGAATCTTTAGGTATTCTTCTCTGATCGTGCTTTGAATAATTTCTAAGAAACGCTCTTTCTTGTCGTTATCAATAATCTGCTCATTTACTTGACGAATCAAAGAATCCATAACATTAATGGGTGTGATCATTTGTGTATCTGAATCTGAAAGTGCGGCATCGAGTGACTTCATGATAAATCTTGTGGAAATACCTTCCATACCTTCATGAACTGCTTCTGCCTTTAGATCCTTAATGTCAACCTTCTTGACACGACCCTTTTCAATAATATTTTCACCGTTATAAATCTTCATCTTAGTAAGAAGATCACACTTGTTTGAAGGTGTTAATCGACTCATGACTGAGAACATTGAAGCTATCTTTATAGCGTGGGGAGCGATATGTGCTCCTCGGAAATCAGATCGATTAATCATCTTTTCGTAAATCTTCTGCTCTTGATCAAGTTCTAGAACATAAGGGACTTCAATCTTTAGAACACGGTCAAGAATAGCTTCGTTAGTGTGTTCTCCCTTGAACCGGTTCCACTCAGACTCGTTACAGTGAGAAAGAATAACTCCGTCGAAGTAGATCATATCGTTCTTACCAGGAGAAGGAACTCTCTTTTCCTGTGTCGCTGTCAACATGGTGTGCAAGAATTCAATTTCGTTCTTGAATACCTCAACAAACTCAACAATTCCGCGGTTTCCAACGTTAAAAGCACCATTTAGTGACAAAACACGAGGATCGTCTTCTGAGTACTTATCAAGCTTAGAAATGTCTTCAGTTCCGACTAGAAGACTTACGTCTTGTGAGTTTGCATCCATTGGCGGAACAACCGAGATTCCGCGACGGCCGCGTTGTGAGAATGAGCTCTCAACAACAGGAAATTTCTCATATTCTCCGTTAAACTCTTCCATTAGTCTGTGACGACAAATTGGACAAAGATCACCTTCGATATGAACCCCAAGCATCTCTTCAAATTGTGGTCTGAGACTTCTTGGAAGTAAGTGGAGTGGTTCTTCTCTTATTGGACAGCCCTCGAGGTGATAATGATTATCTGCTTTTTCTAGGGCACGCTTAACAGAATCAATTAGAGCTGACTTACCTGCTCCGACTGGACCCATTAAGAGAAGAACCTGTCTGCTTTCTTCACCTTTGTGTGCAGCAGACTTTAAAAATCTTAAAAGCTTATTAATGACTGATTCCATTCCGTAGAATTCTGAAGAAAAATAGTCGTATACTCTAAGTTTTTCTCCATTGAAGATAGGCCTATAACCTTCATTATCAACATCAAGTGTTTCTACACCTTGATTTAGAATAGACTCATAAAGTCTTCTGTGTGCTAGTTTAATGATTCCTGGATCTTCATTAACTAGGTTTAGGTAGTCTATAAAAGTACCACTAAACTTTTCTGCTTTCTTTTCTTGTCTTTGACTTTTGATTATGTCTAAGAAATTTTTGCGTGCCATATAATCCTCCTTGCGCTTATCATAATATACTGCAGATCAATGTTTAACTATATTTCCCAAACTTCGTCTTCCAAAATTGTAAACAACCTAACATCATCTTTCCACATATCTTTAACGTGATCAACAACTTTTTCAGCGTGTTCTAAGTCTAGATCTCTTCCATCATACTCATGTTTAAGTATGAGAGATCCATCTTTTTCAATTCTTTCAACATATATTTGAGGAATACTACCTACACCGATACTCTTTAGCATATCTTGCTTAATAACTTTCCAATCTTCTTCATCGGCGACTTCTGATATTTGTATTTCTCCGCCTTTGTTTCTGACATAAGAAAATATGTTTAGTTCTCTTATGTCTTCTTCTTCTAAGAATATTCTACATGCTGATACATCATCATGAATTTCTCTTACTTCAAAGCATGCTTCTAAGCCTAGCTCTCTTTCTATTTTCTGGAAAATGTAAAATCCGATATGATATGGATTCAAACCACCAATATGAGGTCTAACAACTGCATTGTGCAACTTAAGAAAAGGAATATGAAATTTGTCTTCTAAGTTTAGATCATGAAGTATCTTGTAGTGCCAGAAGCTAGCCCAGCCCTCATTTAGAATTTTGGTCTTGATCTGAGGGATGAAGTATAGAGATTCTCTATGCATGATGTCTAAGATGTCAAGTTGCCAGTCTTTAAATCTGTTTCTACCGTATTCTTGGAAAAAAGCAAATAGATCGTAATCAGGTCTTAGAAGCTTGTTCTCTAGCTGGCTTTGATCCAGATTGATACCGACGTCTTTGAGTTTATTGTATCTTTCAATCTCAGAAGCTTTTATTTCTTTTCTAGACTTTCTAGGAATGCCGTATCTATTAGTCTGAAATGCAATGGCTTCTAGATTATCAATAAATTTTTCTACCTTGTCTATTCCAATCTCAGTATTTTCTACATAACCTTGAATTCGCTTCTTGGCATTTCTCATTCTAGAAACTACATTTTTTGGATCTGTATCTTTAAAGCATCTGTTGTTTTTAAAGAAGTCACTGTGACCTACACAGTGTGCCATAATTAGAATCTGAAGAAATAGTTCATTTTGTCGCATTAAGTAGGCAATACTTGGGTCGCTATTGATGATAAGCTCATAAGGTAGTCCAGATGCACCTGCGTTGTACATGAAATGTGTTCTTTCAAATGACTTACCGTAAGACCAGTGATTAAAGTGAGAAGGCATACCGTGATAAGACATGTGTCCTATCATCTCGTAATAGTCACACACTTCATAGTCAATAGGAAACCAGTCTAGACCGTACCCTTTTGCCACTTCACATATCTTATCGTCCCATTCTTTTAGTTGACTCAAAGACCAATCAGACATTTGCTTTACCTCCAAACAATTTTGTAAATTGGGGCCATATATCTTCTTTTTCTGTTATTTTAATTAATTTAAATTTATCACACTCAAGAGGTGTAAAGACTTCTGTCATTTCTTGTCCGTAGATATGATCTCCAGCTGGATTTACCTGAATATAGGCAGACATTTGCGAGAGACCAATTACTTTCTTCATTGCGTCTATTGCTTTAGGATTATCTTCACGCCAGTTTTCTCCATCACTACAGTGGAAACTATAAATGTTCCAAGCACTGGGAGAATACCTCTTTTCAACAATTTCTAATTCTTTTGTCAGACCTGATGATATGTAAGTTCCTCCGGTGGATGCCTTTTTAAAGAAATCATCTTCAGAAACTTCTTTCCCTTCTGTCGTATGTGATATAAAAACTAGATCAACAGTATCATACTTGTATCTAATAAACTGATAAAGTAAGAAAAAGAAAGATCTTGCTAAAAACTTTTTAGCTTTACTCATTGAACCAGACACATCCATGATAAAGAAAATTACTGCGTTTGTGATGGGCTTCTTTTTTACATCAATGTGTTTGTATTTTAAATCATCGGCGTGAAATGGAAATCTTTCATCACTTTCAGGATCATATGTTCCTATTTTTTCAGATTTCTTTTGTCTTCTAATCTTATTTTTAAGTGTTTCTTTCTTTGAAAGTCTAACTCTTATTCCTTGACTTCTATATCCTTTTCGCTTAATTCTTTCAGCGTATACAGAATCTGAATGCTTTTTCTGCAAGTCTGGGAGATTGAGATCTTCAAATAAGTATTTGGCTAACTCATCTAAGGTTACTTCTACATCGTAATATTCTTCACCTTTTTCTTTACCAGGTTCGCCTCCAGGTTGTCCAGCTTGCTGCTTGTCAGCTTTCTTTATAACTTGTCCTTTTTTAATATCTTTTCCCTGAGCTGATCCTACACCCTTCGATCCATTTCCTTGCCCATAAACAAATTTATACTGCTTGATTCCTCTGACAGGAATTCTAATTTTCTTTTTGCCGTCTTGACCAATAATAGATTCCTCAGCTACAATATCGTGAATTCCTTCCTTTATAGCTTTTTCTATTTTTTTCTTATGACGAGCTCTATCAGATGCTGATCTATCAGCTATGGTTTTATGTGTTCTAAATACTGACATTTTAATATCTCTTGCATAATTATATCTACAGTTAGATATATATTAAATAGTTAGTTAGAGAAGAATTATGAGATATAGAGATACCTTAAAAGAGCTTGATAGAGATTTACAAATTATAGAAGAAAAATATTCTATAGAAGAGAAGAAAAAGTCTAATAAAAATCAGGGCATGAGAAGTGTCAAGTATGGTGCTGATAATAAACCTGCAGTAACAAAGATGGATTTTCTCCCCGCAAAAGTTCTCAAAAAAATCGCAAAAGATAAAGAAGAAAATGTAAATGAAGAAGAAGATGATTTAAATGAGAAAAAGAGAAGAAAAAAGAGACCAGGAAATCCAAACTACTACAAGGGGACCAGAAAATCAAATAAATCTATGGAAAGAGAAATAAATAAGTGTGCAAAAACTCCCAGGCCAAAAAGCTGCTATGATTACTGGGATGCAGACAAAAAGTATGATAAATCTTCAAAAAATGAATCTTTAGATGAGATAAAGTCACTTATTTCAGAAATTATAGAAACAGAGTTAGAAGAAAGAAAGAAGCGCAAAAAGAAAAAATCTTCAAAACTCTCAGCAAAGACTAGAGAGACTCTAAAGAAAAAAGCTAAAAATGCAAACATGCCTTTGGGTGCTTTAACTGGTGTATATCGCAAAGGCCTGGCTGCTTGGCTTACCGGGCATAGGCAAGGTGTCCCACAGCATGCTTGGGCTATGGCTCGTGTAAATTCTTTTATTAGGGGTGGAAAAACTAGGTCTGTAGATAAGTCTGAATGGAAGAAAGTTCAAAACTTCAGGAGAAAAAAATGAAAATAACACGCAGACAATTAAGACAACTCATTGCAGAAGCAATTAAGGGTGCCGATCTAGGAGCCATACTTCAGAATCGAGGCCCAGAACAAGCTGGCAAAAGAAGAATTGCTAGAAGAGATACTCGTGGTCGTGAAATTAAGACTCATGCGCCTAGAGGGTTTGTTAGAGATATAGGCGATGAACCGCAACAAATTGAGGGAGTACCAGCAATTGTCTCAACTACCGGTGATATAGTACTTTCTCCGTCTAAAAAAAGGAGTCTTACAAAAGAAAGCCCTTTTGTGGGTGGTTCTCCAAACTTTCATGCAACTTATAATTCTAACTACACTGAAGATGATCTATCTTTTTTCATAAAAAAATATGACCCTTCAATAGGCAGAGAAAGAGCAATGAAAATAAGAAGGGATGAACCCGATCATCAAGTAGGAGATTACGTTATAAATCATACACTTTTCGACAGCGGTGAAATGGGCGTCATGGAAATAATAGCAGACAATAGAGGAACTAACGACTTTAGAATGAACATTGACGGAGAAAATGTAATAGTTCCTCTATTAACACTCAGGTCAATTACGTCAGGTAGAACGATATCCAACGTAGGAAAAGCTTTTGTTAAAAAAGTTGCAGGTTCAAGAAGTCTTCACAAAGCAAAAGAAATAGAACTTGATTTCAGCCCTAGATTAGAAGCTTATAGAGAATAGGAATCTCTATACTTTAGAAGAGCTAGTTCTTTTGCTTTAGCTTCAATTACAACATCAAAGTCTCTACCCCAATCATTGATTTTGTCGTAGATATAATCGCTGTGTGCGTTGGCCTTTTTGTTACTGCCTTCTTTCTCAGACGCTGACTCTGAATAGTGGAAACAAGGTCTTACATCTCCCCAAGTTTCACAAGCCATGGCATGACATTCTTCTTCAGACTCTCCATCGTTTCGAAAATTATGGTGGTGGTAGTCAAAGACAATTGGTACAGGAATTCGCTTGTAAATTCCATTGTAAAGATCTGCAGTTGAAAAAAGACTTGCCTTGTCATCATTTTCAACTGTAAGTCTTGTCTTTACGCTGTCTGGTAGTCGATGAAAGTTTTCTACCCATCGAGTCATTGCAGACTCACGATCTCCGTAAGAAGCACCAATATGAATATTAATCTTCGCCCAATGACTTCGAGGCATGCCCATCAAGTCCATAATCTTTCCATGAATAGCTAGATCAACAATTGTGTTCTGAACTACATGCTCTTTGGTAGAAGTCAAAATGTTGAAAGGTCCGGGATGGAAAGAAAGACGAATGCCTTTCTCAATTGCATAATCACCAGCAACTTTCAAATTATGACTGATTTTCTCAAAGTCAGGCAAATCTTCAAGCATATACTCAGATGCCCATGGGAATAGGCAGGATGTCATTCTAAAGACTCTGATATTGTTCCTATGGTTCCATTCAAGAATGGGCAGAAGATTCCCTGTGTTTAATTCTGCCAGCTCTGAAGCATATTCTATTCCTTTTGCATCAAAAGTCCGGCGGATCATTGCTCTATTGCAAGTAATTTTGTTCTTTTTGTCTTGCTGCAGTGTAAGATTGATACACGCATATCCCAATTCGATGCCTTTTCTGTTTTCTGTAAAATTCGTCATTTTCTTTTTTCTCACATATTTACTAATGTTAGAGTGTTCATAATGCAGGAGATTTCATGAAATTGCTTAAAAATATCATCCCTGGCATGATTATTATAATAATAATTGCTTTGCTTTGCACTCAATTACAAAATAATAAAGAGCACTTCACACACACAACAAAATTTAACAACCTATACGAAGCTTCGCACACCCCTTACCCGCTTCAAAACTTTGTCTATCTGGATACATACGTGTCAATAAGTCAAGATGGCGGTGAGAGTACAGGTCAAGTAATAAATTCTGCATCTGGTATTGCTGTTAGAGGATCAAGAGGTAAGGTATACGCAATGACAGCAGGGCATTGGTGTAGTGTAGATCCTGCTCAATACATTCCTACATTTTCTATTTTAAAGCTGCTTTACCCTAATTTTCAAGTTGACATGCAAAGAAGAGTTGCATTTTACGGAAATTTTTATCCTGTCGAAGAAGTTTATTCTGATTTAGAGAATGATGTCTGTGTTGTGACATTTAGAACACCTTACGCTCACAAAGTCAAAACAATTAAGCCGGCTCGAAGATATCCTGACATTGGAGAGAAAATCTACGCAGTCTCTGCACCGCTAGGCATATATTCACACGAAATGAGACTGATATTCGACGGATACTTTGGTGGGTGCAAAGAAGACTCAATTTACTGCTTTTACACAATCGCAGGAGTTGAAGGCAGTTCAGGAAGCGGAGTCTTAAATAGAAGAGGAGAACTCGTCTCGATTCTAGATGTATCTGTGGTTAATTTTCATGAAGTAACTGGCGGAGCACGACTAGAAGCAATTACAGAAATGTACGACGAGTATGTTAGATAATGAAACTTTATATTGATAAAAATTTAGGAATTTCTGAAGATAAATCCAGACTTATGGCTGATTTTTGTATATTTTGTGCAGAAAACTTACCTATTGAAGGAAATTTTTCTGTTTACATAGTCTCAGAAAGAGAGCCCTATCAGATTACTACCACAGCAGTTTATATGATGCAAAATCAGTGCTGTTACATTTATGCCAAAAACAGAGCCCTTGCTGACGTCATGAGATCTGTTGCACATGAAATGACGCACATGATGCAAGATCAAATGGGCTTAATTAGAGGTCCCATTAGAGACGCTGGTGGGTTTCATGAGGATCAAGCTAATGCAAAAGCAGGAGAGTTGATCAAGCTATTCGCTAAAAGTAAAAGCGGCCGGAATGCAATTTACGAAAATAAGTCGTTTAAGCCTCGCTAGACTCTTCTTCACTTGATTCCTCTGGTGAACTATCTGCAACTGCATTTTGTTGACTCTTAGAATAAGTTCCCTGTTTACATTTAGCAAAGAATCCTTCATATTCAGCTTTATTAAAAGAGTAATCAGATAGCCTACCAGAACTAGCAATTGTAAAATGTAGATGTGGCCCTGTAGACGCACCTGTGTTTCCTGATTTGCCAATTAACTGACCTGGTGTGACTTTATCACCTTTATTGACAAGCGTCTTGCTAAGATGCATATAGAGTGTTGTGTTATTGTCGTTGACAATGTTGCTGTCGTGTTTAACTGCTATATAATTACCAGCAACTCTATGATTTTGAACTACTTGAGTAACTGTTCCAGAAGCCACACTAACAACTGGATATCCTACTGGCATTGGAATGTCATACCCTTTGTGATTACCTGTTTTTGAACTGCCATCTGGAAAATTAACAGTTCTGTTTGCTTGAGGAGGAGATCCTAGACCAGGCGTAGCTCCATCTAAATTTTTTAAAACAGGATGAATAAAGTCTCCATCTGGGACATTTACAAATGCATCTTCTTCTGAGCTAACAACACTGCTGACAGAAGCGCTTCCACCACTTAATCCTAATTTTAGTCTTTTCTTAAAACCGATCTCTTTTATAATCGCATCTTTAATAATTTTTCTAATCAAACTTTCAGATACTAGCATTTTATTTCTCCAGATATTTTAATTATTAAACTACTCTGCTATCATCTGAGCTTTCCTGCCCTCTTCTAAATTTTTGAACGTGTTGTGCAATAAAATTTTGATAAGATGAATTGGGTGCGCCATAGTATTTTCTTGTGGTATATGCATAGTCTCCTCTATTTACTGCATTTTTAAAAGCGTCACCGTGCTCTTGAATCCATTTTTTAAAAGCTTTTTCTGAATGAGAAACAGCGTCTGATTCAAAAGCTGATCTCCATCTTGAAGCATCACTTCCGTACTGCGGAAGAGAATAAGCTCCTAAAACTTGATATAAACCCCAAGCTCCGCCAATTATAGCATGTGCTGGGCTTATATCATAAGCTTTTTGAAAAGCTCTTCTAGCATCAGCACCGTAATAAGACTTTGTCTGACCAACTGGGAAACCTGCTTGTTTAAATTTTTCTTTTTGCTCGTTAGACATAGGGTTTACACCAGCTTTTCTGGCCCATGTGTCTTTTACAGCAATGTGTAAATTCCAAGCCATAGCTTTTGGATTGTGCCCTGATTCTTTTGCTTCTTCAGCATAGACCCAAGCAGGATCAATACCCAACTCCCGACCTAATCTTGCTGCTCTTTCTGATACAGAACTTTCTACAGATGAAGAAGGACCAAAGTTTGCCTCTTCTCCTGAAGTGGCATTTGAAATATTTGATGAAGATGAAGATACAGAAGAAGATCTTCCTAGCCCTAATTTAAATCTCTTTTTAAACCCGATTTCTTTTAGGAGAGAATCTTTGATGATTTTTCTAATAATACTTTCGGGTACTAACATTATACGAAACCGCCGTAATTACCTGCTCTCATTGAGATAGAGACTTTGATAAACTTTCCTCTGCCCTTTCTAGTGTCAAAACTGTCACCCGCTTCAGAGTAAGGACCGTCTTCGGGAAGTACAAGATCTTGTGCAACATTTAACAGATCTTCTTCCAAGTCTCTTCCTCGCTTGTCAAAGTTTCTCATTCCTCCGTCAAAATTAAGCCTGTCAACATCAACAACTCTACCACCCTCTACTTTCATAAAGAAGTTAAGAAGCGCTTCCTCTGCACCTCTACTCTTTGCTCTATTGCTCATGTTTTGAACCAGAGATCTTGCAAAAGATATAGATGGGTTAGATCCGTCCGTCATCTTAAATCCGTGAGATTCAAAAGTATTTGATCCCCCCTGACTCTTGTTAAGCCTAACCTTGACCATACTTGTAATATCAGGCCCGGTTCTTCGGCGCTGGGCTGGAGGCGGTTTCTCTTGATCTCCGTCGCCTCCATCACCACCGTCGCCGTCACCGGATCCGCCTCCGCCTCCGCCGGATCCGCCGCCAGAAGAGCTTACTGTTTGATTACCGAATCTTATTTCGCAATAATAGGCATCAATACAGAATGCGAGACAACCCTTAGGATTTCGAGTATATCTTGGAAAGTCTGATTTCATTATGTCTGACATCTCGCCCCAGTCTTTTGCGTCTGACGGGAATAAATCTACAGAATATTTATCTCCCCAAGCATCACAATTTGTCAAAGCGTGAGGAGCAAATTTCTCCCAGCATTCTTGAACACGACCTGTCCAAACTTTTCCGCTGCAAGGATTATAGTCATCCATTCCTCTTGTCTCAGCATATTTGTTCATTGTGATGATGACTTTCTCAATAAACGGAGATTCAAGACCAAATCCTAAATCAGTAATGTCTTTTAATCTGGTATCTGCATCTTGATCTTCAGATGGAGCTACAGGAATGCCTCTTATTGCAGATATCTCTGCGTTTAAACTTTGAGGAATTGTCTCTATTGCATTTTCTAGACGCTTGTATAAATTTGAATCAAGGGCAATGTCTGTATTTTTTGATATATTTGCAGACAAAGCCCAGTTAGCCAAGTCAACTGCTAGCAAAGCCCATCCTACATATGGAATAGCTCTTGTGAGACCCTTTAGGGTAAGTTTAGCTATTTGTTTTCCACCTGCTCGAACTGCAGCTCGTCGAGCAGAACCAGCAGCTGCTCTTTTTGCTGCTGCGCGAGCAGCAGCTCTTTGGGCTCCCATACCGGGGCCGCTG
>Ga0181566_10003995_pt1 | contig 12026 bp, 9 predicted proteins | sample 101ome_15_FD_133762 | JGI IMG/M metagenome (GOLD analysis project Ga0181566, IMG submission 133762) | Coastal salt marsh microbial communities from the Groves Creek Marsh, Skidaway Island, Georgia - 101402AT metaG (megahit assembly) | ecosystem: Environmental > Aquatic > Marine > Intertidal zone... | reverse complement strand
TAGTGGAGAGATGTAGTAAAAAGATTATTACATCCTGCAGGTTTTGCTTTCTTTGGACAAGTATCAATCTTTTCACAAGCAACAAAAGCAATGCCAACTGTACAACCTGGTAGAATTGATTCAACTGATGAGCCGATTCCAGTATTTGGTCCGGTTGTACGTGTACCTATTTCTATTCCATCTACTATCACTAAGAGCGAAGATATTGATGGTGATGGAATTACAGATTCAGTAACTCGTAATGTTGTTACTGTTGATTTCGAATATGTAAGTCAACCATTATATGCAAATGGTCCTACATGGTTACATGTTGATCAATATAAATTCTTAGATAATGCACCAATATCGGAATATTCTGATTATACTGTTGAATTAGCTTCATCTGGTGCTAAATTAAATAAATCAATTGGATCAACAATAAATATAATACAAGTACCGTGATTACTTATATAAATAATACTAACACAAACGGAGTGATAATATAAAATGGCGGCAATTATTACAAACAGAATGCGTATTAAAAACGCAGACAAATTTTTAGATACGGTTAGTAGTGACTCTGTCTATTTCTTTATCGGTAGAACACAACCTTGGGCTAATTCAGATACATCAATTGTAACACCTGTTGATTCTGAAAATGATCAAGTTTTAGCTCAACAAAAGATGATCGCTATGAAGCTTATTGCAGCTTCAGATACATCTCATGCTGTTACACGATATAACTGGACATCTGGTACTACTTACGCAGAATATGATGATCAAGATTCAGCACTTACAACAAAACAATTCTATGTTTTGACTGATGACTTTAACGTTTATAAATGTTTAAAAGCTGGTTCAGGCGCATCTGTTGTTAAACCAACAGGTACTTCTTATGAAGTAAACGCTGAAGAATCTGATGGATATATTTGGAAATATATGTACACTTTATCAGGTACAACTACAGATAAATTCCTAACTAATACATTTATGCCAGTTCAAACACTTGGCTCAGATGACGGATCTCTACAATGGGACGTTCAAGCTAATGCTGTTGATGGTGCTATTTACAGAATTAAAGTAACAAATGGTGGAAGTGGTTATACTTCTGCACCAACAGTCACTATTACAGGAGATGGTACAGGTGCCGCCGCTACTGCTACTGTTTCAAATGGTGAAGTTACAGAAATTTTAATTGATACTGATGTAAATGGTTTATTTACAGGTGATGAAGGATCAGGTTATAAACAAGCAAATGTAACTATCACTGGAGGTGGTGGTTCAAATGCTACAGCAAGAGCAGTTATTTCACCGGTTGGTGGACATGGTGTTGATGCTGTTACAGAACTTGGTGGTTTCTTCACAATGTTAAATGTTCAATTAGATGGCGAAGATGGTGCTGGTGATTTCCCAGTAGATAATGAATATCGCCAACTTGGTATGGTTCTTAATCCATATGATTATGGAACAACTAATGTTTCAACAGCAACTACAAGAATTGCACAACAATCATTAACTTGGACTGGTTCTATTACTGGTAATATTAATGTTGATGATACAATTACTGGTGGTTCTTCGGGTGCAGTTGCTTATGTTGACTCTATAGATACAGATAATAATACAATTCGTTTCCATCAGGAAGCTGCAACTGGTTATACAGATTTTGCACCAACCGAAACAATTACTGCTTCAAGTGGTGGTTCGGTAAGTGTAACAGCAGTAAATGATCCTGAGGTTGATAAGTTTACAGGCGAAGTTTTATATATTGAAAACAGATCTGCAGTTAATCGTGCTACTGATCAGATCGAAGATGTTAAATTAGTACTTGAATTTTAAGGTTTAAAACATGGCTATAGATTTTAATACAGATCCGTATTTCGATGATTTCGATGCTGCTGGATCAGACGGTCTCACTCCTCAACAAAAATATTATAGGATATTGTTTAGACCCTCTGTTGCAGTTCAAGCAAGAGAATTAACTCAATTACAAACCTCACTTCAAAATCAAATCAGTTCATTTGGTGATCATGTATTTGAAGATGGTGCAATGGTTATTCCAGGTCAAACAGCACTTGACCAAGAATATGGATTTATTAAAGTCGAAGATAACTATAACGTAACAGTTGATGTTGAGGCTTACAGAACAGAATTTGTAGGCACAACAATTACAGGCCAGACTTCTGGCGTTCAAGCTAAAGTAGTTGGTTCTACTGCTCGTACTCAAAGCGGTGATCCTATTACTTTGTTTGTTAAATATTTAAATAGTGGTACAGATAACGAGACGAAACAATTTCAAGCTGCTGAATTAGTATTATCAGATGGATCTACTCCAAGATATGCTGAGATTCAAGCATCTTCTGAAACTCCGGTTGGGTTTGGAGCTGCAGCTAAAATTGAAGCAGGTATCTATTACATTTCAGGTACATTTGCTTATGTTACATCTCAAACTTTAGTACTATCTAAATACACAACAGATCCAAGTGCAAGAGTTGGTTTAACAGTTACAGAATCAACAGTTGATTCAACAACCGACGCTACACTAAATGATAACGCAAATGGCGCACCTAACTATGCTGCTCCTGGTGCTCATCGTTATAAGATTACTCTTACACTAGATTCAAAAGGTTTAACTGATACAGATGATGAAAACTTTGTTGAATTATTAAGAGTTGAAAGCGGAAGAATTACAAAGAAAGTACGTGCTACTGAATATTCGGTACTTGAAGATACACTTGCTAGACGTACTTATGATGAATCAGGTAACTATACAGTTCGTCCATTTAATATTGATGTAAGAGAAGCATTAAATGATGGATCAAATAGAGGTATTTACACTGCTGATGATACAGAATCTGCAGTTGAAAATGGTTCATTACACACAGATCAATTAGAAGCAGATGTTGCAGTTGGTTTCGAACCAGGTAAAGCTTATGTTCGTGGTTATGAAATCGAAACATTATCAACTAATTATGTAAGAGTTGATAAAGCAAGAACAACAGAACAGGTATCAAATCAAGTAATTGCATTTACTCTTGGTAACTATACACTTGTAGATAACGTAACTAATTTCCCAAATGTACAAAACTTTGATTTATTAGATTTAAGAGATGGTGGTACAGTAATTGGTACTGCAAGAGCAAGAGCATTCGAACATCATAGTGGTACAGTTGGTACATCAGGTGCACAATATAAGTTATATCTATTTGATATTCAAATGTCATCACCAAACGTATTTACTTCAGTAGATGAAATTCGTTTAAATAATTATGGTAGTGGTGACTTTACATCTTCAACAGTTTTAGATGGATCTTCAAACGCACAATTATTTAATACAGGTAATAATAAATTATTATTCCCGTTATCTCGTTCAGTAATTGAAACAGTTAGATCATCAGATCCAGCAAATCCAATTGATACAATTATGACAGTAAGAACTGTTGTAACCGCATCTTTATCATCAGGTAAAGCTTCATTTACTCCTGATACTGCTGAAACATGGTTAAGTCCTTATTCACCAGCAGATTATATTGTATCAGATGCATCAGGTAATATTTACGATATGTCAGTTACAGATGGTGCTGTAAATGCTAATAATACAACTGGTGCTCGTCTTTATATCGATGCAGTTACAGATGACTTAGGTATTGATTTAAGTGGTGCTGGATTAACAAACGAAACTATTACAGTACTTGCAACACTTACTAAATCAGCTTCACAAGAAAAAGGTAAAGACCTTAAGACTAATCAACAAACTGCTGTTGCAACTCCAAATACTGTTGCAAATGGTTTTGATTCAATGGGTAAAGCTGATATTTACAGATTAGTTGCAGTATATGATTCAGAAAATTCTGGTACAGATGCAACAACTTCGGATTTAGATATTACTGAAAGATATGAATTAGATAACGGTCAACGTGATAACTTCTATGATCTTGGTCGTATTAAATTAAAATCTGGTTTTGCAGCTCCAACTGGTAGAATCCTAATTGTATTTGATTACTTCGATCATTTAGATTCAAATAGAGATTATTTCTCTGTTGATTCTTATGCTGGTCAAATCGATTACGAAGATATTCCAACATATAATCTTGGCGGTGAAGATATTCAACTTAGAGATTATTTAGACTTTAGACCACGTGTTGATGATTCTGGTACACAATTCACTGGTACTGGTGGTGAATTAACTAAGATGCCTAAGATTTCATCTAACATGTATGCAGACTTTAGATATTATCTCCCTCGTACAGATAAAATTTACGTAGATCCAAAAGGTGAGTTTAGAGTATTACAAGGTGTTCCTTCAACTAATCCATCGGTTCCTACTGATCCTGATGAAGGAATGGTAATTTACACTATCGAACTTGGTGCTTATACATTTGGTCCAACTGATGTTTATCCTACATTCATTGATAACAAACGTTATACAATGCGTGATATTGGTAGACTTGAAAAGAGAATTAATAATTTAGAATATTATACTTCACTTTCATTACTTGAAAAAGAAACAGCTGACCAACAAATCTTAGATTCAAATAATGTAGATAGATTTAAGAATGGTTTTGTTGTAGATCCTTTCTATGGTCATAATGTTGGTAATCCTTCAGATCCTGATTATCATATTTCAGTTGATTCAGAAAAAGGTGAAGCACGTCCTCAATTCTCAGAAAGTAATGTAAGATTAGATTTAAATGCTACATTATCTGGTACTGCAGGTACAGATTATCAAATTACTGGTGATGTTCTTTCATTACCATATACACATAGTGCTATTATTGAACAACCTTATGCATCTGGTACAGAAAATGTAAATCCATATGATGTATTCCAATGGGTTGGTGCTATCGATATGTCACCATCACAAGATGAGTGGAAAGATACAGAAACAAGACCTGATTTAGTTGTAGATAATCAAGGTTTATTCGATGTTGTAAATACACTTGCAGATGCTGCTGGTGTAACAGGTACAGTTTGGAATGAATGGCAAACTCAATGGACTGGTAGAGAAACAATTTCTGTTTCTGGTACTCAGCGTTCTGGTCGTAGATTATTCCAAGAAATTATTACAGCACAACAAGGTGTTCAAGCAAGATCTGGTTTAAGAACTTCAATTGCACCTGATACAATTCAAACATCATTTGGTGAAAGAGTTGTTGATATTCGAATGATACCATTTATTCGTTCACGTCGTGTTAAGTTTAAAGCTACACGTTTGAAACCGAATACTAAGTTCTATTCATATTTCGAAGATATTAATGTATCAAATTATGTTAAGCCTATTTTAGAAGCAGACTTTGTACGTCATACTAATACTCCTGTTGAAGTAGAGCCATTAACTGATACAGAATTAGAAGGTCGTCATCCAGACTTAACAGCAACTGATATCACAAATAGTACAAATGCTATTATTTCAGATGCTACTGGTACAGCGTATGGTGAATTCTATATTCCAAATACTGAATCAATTAAATTTAGAACAGGTGATAGATTATTCTTATTAGTAGACGATGAAGATAATAATCGTGGTGCTATTACATCATCTGCAAGAGCAGTTTATTCAGCTAAAGGTTTAGTTGAAACAAGACAAGATGTTGCAGTAAGACAACCGACTTTGGTACAAGAAAGTGTATCACAAACTAATACAGTTACAGTATTTAATACAACTCAAAGAACTGTAGGTTGGGTTGATCCATTAGCTCAAACATTTATGTTAGATATTGAGAATGGTGGATTTATTACGAAGATGGGAATGTTCTTCAAATCGAAAGATGCTAATATTCCTATTACACTACAAATACGTACAGTTGTAAATGGTTATCCTTCAAATGAGATCGTACCATTTGGTGAAGTTGTATTAGATGCAGCAGATGTAAGTATCTCTGATGATGCAGCTACTGAGACTGAATTTGTATTTAGATCGCCAGTTTATCTAAGACAAAACGTAGAATATGCAGTATGTTTACTTGCTAACTCAAATGAATATGAAGCATATATTTCTGAGCTTGGTCAAAATATGCTTGGTACTGATCGTCGTATTTCTAAGCAACCATATAACGGTGTTCTATTTAAGTCACAGAATGGTTCGACTTGGTCAGCAGATCAAACAAAAGATCTTAAGTTTAATGCATATCGTGCAGTATTTAGTACATCAAATAGTTCAACAGTTTATTGGGAAAATGCTGCTATTCAACCAAGAAAACTTAAAGCAGATCCATTCTATACAACAAATGGTTCACAGGAAGTTTTAGTTAAGCATCCTAATCATGGAATGCCTTCAGGTTCTACAGTAACAATTGATGGAACAACAGGAACAATTGCAGGTATTGCTAATACATCATTTAACGGTGACTTTACAATTACTGATGTTGAAATGGATCAATATAAGATTGATGTTGGTTCAGCAGCAAATGCTACAACATCTGGTGGTGGTGATGATGTAACTGCTACAGAAAATAAACATATCGATGTTATGAATCCAGTTGTACAACAGATTGTACTTCCAGGAACAAGTGTAGAATATGGTGTTAAGACTACTTCATCACGTTCATTAACTTCATCTGCAAGTGTTTATGTTCAAGATGCAAATTATTTTGATATTATTGCTAACTCAAATTATTATCCTGAATTACCAAAACAAGTTGCTTCAACAATTAATGAAACTAATTCAAATCTAAATGGTACTAAATCATTCTTTATGAGAGGTACACTTTCAACTACAGTTGATAACTTATCTCCAATGATTGACCTTGAAAGAGTATCATTAATTACAGTTGCGAATAGAATTGATAATCCAATTGGATCAGCTTCAACTGGATTTAATGTTGTAGATAATTTTGTTGCGGAGACAGAATCAAGTGGTGGTTCAGTTCTTGCTAAATATATTACACGTAAGATTAGTCTTGCAAATGCTTCGGTTGGTTTAAGAATTATCTTTGCAGGTAACAGACCTGATGGTTCTTATATTGATGTTTACTATAAGACACAAGAAGCAGGTTCTGAAACTCCATTCGAAGATTTAGATTGGACACTTGCTACTATTGATGATGCTGTTGCATCTACAGACGATGCTACACAATTCAATGATTACGAATATACAATTGATAATATTTCACCTACTTATACAACATTTGCTGTGAAAGTAGTAATGAGATCGCAATCATCGACTAAAGTTCCAAGAATTAGAGACTTTAGAGCAATTGCATTAGGTACATAATGAAAGTAAAAATAGTTGATAGAGAAGATTTAGTAAAAGATACAGCAACTGGTGCAGTTATAAATACAGATAATATAGCATTACAAAGAGCTAGAACAAGATCTGAAAATGCTGCTAAGAAAGCTGATGAGATAGAAACACTTAAGAGCGATGTTGCAGAGATTAAATCACTCTTAAAACAAATTTTAGATAGGGAATAATATGGCTGTTGTAAACGTATCACAAAGTAATACTTTTGAAGAATGGCGTCAAAAGACAAATGAGCTAGGTACAAATCTTGGAGATATGACTACGCTTGATAGTTCATTCTCTTCAACGACAATCGTCGATGCATTAAATGAATCTGTTACAAGTTCAGCAATTTATTCTCCATTAAATATTACAAACGGTGGAACTATTACTACTGATGATACTTCATTTGAATTACAAGTAAGTTCTACAACTCAATTAACTATCGATTCAAACGGTGATGTTACAGCTACTCGTGATTTAATTGCTACAAGAAATGTAGAAGCAGTTGGTATTAATGCAAGTGGTGATTTAACAGTTGGTGGTAATACGACTCTTGGTAATGATTCATCAGATAATATTGTATTTACTGGTGGTATAGCTTCTAATTTAATTCCAGAAACAGGTGATACTTACAATCTCGGTTCATCTGCAAATCCATGGTTAAATGTATATGCTAATGATATTAATGCTGATAGTAATATTGACGGTGTTAATATTGAAGCAAGTAATAATCTTACAACTCAAGGTGCATTACATGCAAATGGCGCAGCTACTTTAGATGGTGGTACAACAACTACTACTCTTACAGCATCAGGTAATACAGTTGTACAAGGTACATTAAATGTACAATCTGCTGTTGATTTAGATACTACATTAAATGTTGATGGTAATATCACACATGATGGCACTATCATGCCAACAGTAACAAATACTCAAAATATTGGTGGAGCTTCAATGAAATACGCCAATATCTATGCTACTACATTTAATGGTAATGCAACTTCAGCAAACTACGCTGACTTAGCAGAGAAATACCTTGCTGATAGAGAATATGAAGTTGGTACTGTTGTTGCAGTTGGTGGTATGTATGAAGTTACTGCTGCTGTTGATGCTACTGCTCATTCAGTAATTGGTGTTGTATCAGAAAATCCAGCATTTAAAATGAATGATGAGCTTGAAGGTGGTACTTATATCGCACTTAAAGGAAGAGTACCTGTTAAGATTTCAGAGAAAGTTCAAAAAGGTGATAGGTTGAGTGCTTCAGCAGTTCCAGGTACTGCTAGACCAAATAATAGTATTTGGTGTTTTGCTGTTTCATTACAAGATGGTGAAGCTGGCGATACTGTAGAAGCTGTTATTCTATAATCCACATTCTTCAATATAATATTTTCTTACATCAGGAACAAGACCATCTTGTTCGTTGAAATCCCATGTAATATGATCGAGTATTAAATCGTATGTTCTTTTGTCTTCAGAATATGGAACAAAATAAGGATCATTTTTATATAATAAATCTTCATCATCTAAATAATTATAGTATCCTCCACCATAATCTTCAGATAACCATTTAGCATAACAAATAGCAACCATATAAGATTTTGCTGGATATATAAATCCAATGTCTTTATCTTTAAAATATCGAATAGCATTTGTTATAACATCATCAGATATTTCTACATTTTTAGTATTGAGATCATCATCATAATCTGTATTGAGTCTATGATAAATCTCTTGTTTTACTTTCCATTCTTCCATAATCTAATAATCCTTTATAACCATTACATGAGTTATTTAAGTCTTTAACATATCTATAGTGTTCAGTTAAACAATGCCCGATATATTCACATGATTTGCAAATCGGACTCATTGAAAACTTTTCTTTATCTGTCCAAGACAAGTATTCTTCGTATGAATCTAATTCTAAGAAATATTCTTTATCATCTTTATCAAATTCTAAAACACCGAATTTACCATTTGGTGTAATATAAACATGATCATCAGAAAATGCATTATATTTTTTAGATAAACTTTCTTCTATAGCTTTTTCATTAATAAAATCAAAGTTAAAATGTTCTTTTCTTTCTAACCATTTAATTACAAAATCTTCGTAATCTTTATGCGATACATTATGTGCATTTGCTTGATTAATTGAATATGGTTTTATTTCTACTGATTCAATTGCAGTACACATATTTAATAAGTCAATCATATAATCAACATCCATTTCAATTACTTGTGGTGAAGCAAGAACTAAAACAGCAAGAGGTACTTCTGATTTTAACATATTCATATAGACTTTATCTGCCTTTTCTCTTGCATCAAAGTCATATGATACTGATAAGTAAACATCATCATCAAAGAAATATGGTTGAATCATTGAAAGATTTGTAATAATATTAATTGGGCCATTATAGTATTTTCTTATTATATCTTTATATTCGGCATAATGTTGAGGTTTAATAAGACCTATTTCACCTCCATATAAATCAATATGATTAATATACGGTACTTCAGATAATCTTGCATCTAAATCTTCAAGTGATATTCTTTTATTATCGCTCAGTTGTTCAGATGTTAGATAACAAAAATCACATCTAAAATTACATTTATATAATGGATTAATCGATAAGTTCATTTGCTTTTAATATATCTTTTTCAAGTGTTTTCATTTCGAAACAATGTGCATCAACCATATTATGTTCTTTCAAATCTTTAATAGTTTTCTTACATCCATTACAGATTTGAAATAAATTACAACCATAACATCCTTCTTTTAAATGATTTAAATTTAGATCATCAGATAAAGGAGTTTGTATAACACCATTCATTTCTATTTCAAATTCAATAGGTTTATCTCTATCATCTCCAAAAGCACCACAAGAATAATAATCACCTTCGGGTTGTAATGCTCTAATATTCTCATCACAGTTTCTTGAGAGAGGACATATTGTTGCATCACCTCTTAGGCGTTTCATCATTTGTTTTGTGTTATGTTCCCAATTCGATAAACCTGCTTTCCATATATTAACATAATGAGAATATATTTTCGATAAACGATAAGGTGCTGATTGTTTACCTGATGCCATTGCATAATTTACTTTACATTCGACATTCATTTTCTTTGCAAGTTCAACAGTCTTCATTACTGTATCTTCATTCTCTTCTGTTATAACTGCAATAAAATCTGGTCTATAACCAACAAGTTCTAACATTTTATTTGATACATTCCAAAAGTCTTCTTCAGTAAACGGAGATAAATCACCTTTTAATCTACCAACTCCATATTGAAATGATGTTCCTATACCAACTCTTTTATGATTAAATAAGTCTACCCATTTATCGGGATTTATATAGAATGGCCAAAGATTTGTTGTTAATGATAATGTTGCTGGTAAATCATGTTCATCTAAATAATCAATAATTTTCCAGTAATAATCTGGTTTCATCATTAATGGATCACCACCATTGACAATGATTGTGTTTGTTTCTGGGAATCTTTTTAGAAAACGAAAGATATACTTATGATCAAGTAATCCTGCATTATTCGGATCTATATTAGTTGATGAACAAAATGTACATTTAAAATTACATAGTTCAGTTGGTTTTATAATTAAATCCATTCGAGTTCTTCTATAAAGTATTGTAATCCAATAACTCTTCGAGGAAACTCTGAAATAGATGCTTTGTGCTCAAACTTTTTATTTTGATTTACAATTACCATATCATATCGATCTGGTAATATTTTCATCTCACCTAAAGGTCCACGAATTTGTATCGAATTTCCTTCTTTTCTTTCATCACAATAAATTAATACTGAAAGATTGGCCATTGATTTTTTATACTTATTATCATTGTGCCATTCTTTTGATCCTTCATCTACATCATCCCATATTTCTGCTTTCATAAATTTAGCATTAAAATGTTCTGATAATTCATCATTCATCTTTCGAATGAAAGGATGTAGTAACCAATTTAATTCTTTTGGTGGTTTATCTTTACTGTTTGCATTTGGAAAAGGTAATCTACATACTTCTCCTACGTCATTACTTGTAACTTTCTTTTCATACCAGATATAACCTCTATCAATTAATTTCTGTGCTTCGTCCTTCAACATAATCATAAACTTCCGATAACCAACAAACTTCTTGTGTTTTATATGAATATAAATGATTACCAAGGAAACAGCCTAAGCCACATCTTTGAAAGTATTTACACTCTAAACAACCATATTCTTCTACCCAACTCTTTTCCAATTTCTCTTTTGGAATAAAGTTGTTTCTATCATCTAATAAGATGGTACAAAAACCACCTTCACCAGTAGGCATTATAGTATATGTATCTTGACATGTCATCTTCTGATTTTCTTTTTTCGAGATACTTCTAAATGGTTCTACTGATGGATAACGTTCTATCATTAATTTCATTAAGTCTCTTAATTGTATATCAGTTGGAGACATAATTTCTGCATTCTTTTCTGGTGTATAATAATCAAAAAAGAAATCATAATTTTTATAATATAATTTATCAAAAGTATCTCTATCACCATCAAGGAATTTTCTAATATTAGGTTTAGTCATTATGACATTAATACTTTTGACTTTATGTAGTCTATTAAACATTTCTATATTTTCTAAGAATACTTGTTCATTCTTCTCAGAAAAACGACCTGATGGATCATAGCTTGTCATAAGCTTCATATCAGGACAATCTTTAAGTAATTGCTTTACTCTATCTACATTATCAAATATAAAGTTTGTTGTCATACAGATTTCTGTATTATCGGAATTATATTTGTCGTAAAGATATTTGTAATCATCGAAGCATG
>Ga0181566_10003992_pt1 | contig 12027 bp, 10 predicted proteins | sample 101ome_15_FD_133762 | JGI IMG/M metagenome (GOLD analysis project Ga0181566, IMG submission 133762) | Coastal salt marsh microbial communities from the Groves Creek Marsh, Skidaway Island, Georgia - 101402AT metaG (megahit assembly) | ecosystem: Environmental > Aquatic > Marine > Intertidal... | reverse complement strand
CCAGTGGCCAGATCATGACTGAAGCCGCGATTGATGCAGGTGTCACACGGGATCTTTACATCGCGCTCGGAGAACCGTTGGGGGATGGTGCTTGGTCAGTTCGCGTACAGCACAAGCCGCTGATTCGCTGGATCTGGTTCGGGGCGTTGATGATTGGGCTAGGGGGATTGACCACCAGTGTTGACCGTCGCTATCGACGTGTCCGTCGTTCGCAGCAACATCAAGGAGTAGAGGGTGCAGCCGCTTAAGCGATTCGCGCCATTAGCCGCGTTTTTACTGTTGGTGGTACTGCTGGTACGGGGGTTATCACTCGATCCGACCGAGCTTCCATCCGCACGTCTGGGGGACTCGCTACCAGACTTTGAACTGCCTATTTTGGGAGACTCCGTGTCGCGTCAAGCTACGGATTGGCACGGTGAGCCGGCACTGATCAACGTGTGGGCAACCTGGTGCTTTTCCTGCCGTATTGAACACCCCTATTTGCTGGAGTTGGCGGAAAAGGGGGTCATTATTTACGGATTGAACTACAAAGATGACCCCGAAAAGGCGCTTGTCTGGCTGGATGATCTAGGTAACCCGTATGCGGAAACCGTGGTTGATGAGGACGGCGCCTTCGGATTGGATTTGGGCGTGTACGGAGCGCCGGAAACCTACGTGATTGATGCCTCAGGTGTTGTAAAGCATCGACACGTCGGTGTGGTAAACGAACAGGTCTGGAAAGAGCAGCTCGCGCCTTATTTCGAGGCGGCACAATTGATTGGGGGCTCAGATTAATGATCCGGTTATTGCTATCTCTCATGATCGTCTGGTCCTCTCCGTCACTGGCGGTAATCGAAACCTACGAATTCAGCTCGCCAGACTTGGAACTGCGTTATAAGGCCCTGAGTCAAGAGCTTCGATGTCCCAAGTGTCAAAATCAGAATATCGCCGACTCAAATGCACCGATCTCGCGAGATTTGCGCGCTATCGTTCATGAGCAGCTTGAGGCAGGCGCTACCGACGAGGAGATCGTCAATTTTCTGGTTGATCGGTATGGCGAATTTGTTCGATATCGCCCCGGTATGGATTCGAACACGTTGTGGTTGTGGTCCGCTCCGGTGATTCTCTTTGTTATGGCCATTGCCGTTGTTCTGCTGCAGATTCGAAAAGACAGAGATGGTCAAACGGTCTCTTCTAACGCAGCGCGTGCAAGCAAACTCAGAGCGAAATTTGACGGGGATCAATTGTGAATGATCTGTTTCCCATCGCGGCTGGATTGTGCGCCATTGCGGCAGTGTTTCTCACGATCCTGCCTACGTTTTGGACTCGGCAAATCGATGGCGATTCACTCGATGATTGGCTGACAGTTCGTAAGGCGGAAACAGATGATGCTGAATTACTAAGCGATGCGCAGCTGCGTGTTTGGGACGATAAGGACAGTGAGCAAACAATGCGCCTGATTGAGGGCTCGACGTCCAGTTGGCGATATCAAATAGCGCTGGTCGTTGGGCTTATTACAGCCACCTTGGTTATCTACGATGGGTTGGGTGCTTATGAGGATGTTCAGATTACACGCGCCATCGTTGACCTGGGCAATGCATCGCCTGATGACGTCACCAAGCTCGTGACCCGAATAGAGCAGCGTTCCAGTGAACGGCCGAAAAACCTTGATTATCGATCGTTGCTTGGCGAGTACTACATTTCCACTGGGCGGGCATCTGAGGCGCTTGAAAACTTCGAAGCTATCTTGGAGGAGGCTCCCGAGTCGCCCGATGTTCTTGGACGGGCGGCGCAAGCGGAGTTTATTGTCAATGGACAGACGTTGAATGCGCGTGCGCAGCAGCGTGCCGAGAGGGCGTTAGCGTCGGATCCAAGGCAAAAATCAGCACTTGCAACCTTGGCTATGGGCGAGTTTGGTCAGGGTAACTACATTGAGGCCATTGGGTACATGCGGGTGCTTCGAGATTTAGAGATTCCCGGATCTGAGGCCCATGAGCTAATGAAGAGTGCGATTGCGGAATCAGAGTCCCGGATGGCGCAGGCGGGTACCCAACGGGTGGCTCCGACTGACACCCCTCCGGCCGACGCGGGAGCCGGTGTCGAAATTCTGGTCTCTCTCGATGAAGGCGTCGACGCCTCTGCCTTCACCGGCCTTACAGCGTTTGTGATTGCGCGGCCTGCGGGGAGTCAGATGCGGATGCCGACGGCCGTGAGTCGTTATACGGTGGGCGAATGGCCATTTTCGGTAACGCTGACCGATGCGAACAGCATGGCCGGTCAATCACTGTCCGCATTGAACTCCGTTGACATAGAGGTGCAAGTATCTCAAAACGGTCAGCCAGGATTAGCCAATGCGGCCTTGAGCGGGTCTGCCAGTAATGTGTCGCTGGGCGATTCTGTTGAAACTGTCGTGGTGCTCACCCCCTGAAGGTCTTTCGACCTAATTAGATCGATTTACATATAGTGTTGGCATTCCTTTGTAGGTACACTACATCTAGTGTTTTTCATGGGATGTTGGCGGTGTTCTTGCGCCGTTAGAGGCTTAATGCGCTTAAAGTCTATTTCACTCTCCGGGTTCAAGTCTTTTGTGGACCCTACTAAGGTCACATTGCCGAGCAACATGTGCGCAGTGGTAGGCCCCAACGGTTGTGGTAAGTCAAACATTATTGATGCCGTTCGGTGGGTCATGGGCGAAAGCTCAGCTAAGACCCTGCGCGGTGAGTCGATGAGTGATGTTATTTTCAATGGCACCACGCACCGACAGCCTGTGGGCCAAGCATCCATCGAACTACTGTTTGATAATTCAACCGGCAAGGTTGGTGGTGAGTACGCCGCTTACAATGAAATATCAGTTCGGCGCCTCGTAACGCGCGAGGGCACCTCAGATTACTTTCTGAACGGAAACAAGTGTCGCCGACGGGATATTACCGATCTCTTTTTAGGTACCGGTCTGGGGCCCCGCAGTTACGCCATTATCGAGCAGGGCATGATTTCGCGCCTTATCGAGTCAAAGCCCGAAGATTTGCGGGTTTACATCGAAGAGGCGGCGGGTATTTCGAAGTACAAAGAGCGACGCCGTGAGACGGAAAATCGCATGCAGCGGACGCTCGACAATCTAGATCGATTGACCGACCTCCGAGAAGAGCTAGAACGAAACCTCACGCATTTGAAGCGGCAGGCGCAGGCAGCCGAGCGTTACGCTGAATACAAGGCCGAGGAACGAGAGCTTAAAGGTCAGCTGTTAGCGCTTCAAAGACGGGTCCAGGCAGGTGTTGCGTCGCGGGCTCAAAAGGAAATTGATGACTTTGGGACGGAACGGGAGCGCCACCAGGCGCAGGTGTCTTCCTGTGTTTCCGAAATCGAATCTCTCCGTCAGCAAATAACCAATGCCAATGCGGATGCGAGTGAGCTGCAGGGAAACTTTTACTCGCTGGGTAGTGAGGTCAGTCGAATCGAGCAGGCCATGAACTTTGCTAAGCAGCGTCGCGAGACTTTAGCTCGTGATCTCGAGCAGACTCTGGAGGGCAAGCAACGAGAACTGGGGTTGGTAGATTCAGACAGTCAGCGCCTCACGGAACTTGCCGAAGCGCTGGCATCGATTGAACCCACCTTGGCTCGCGAACGTGAAGAGGTAGATCGAGTTGACCAGGCCCTCGCTAACGCAGAGAAGATCGCGGCGACAGCTGATGGCGACTGGGAGCATTTTACCCAACGCGCGGCGGTGCCCAAGCAGCAAGTGGAAGTGCAGCAGGGACGTCAGGGCAACGCGGAAAGGAACTTAACCGCCCTTAACGATCGTCTCGGCCGAATTAAAGCGGAACTGGCTGGACTGGGTGAGTCTGTTGATGAGACAGATCTGGATGCTATTAGCAGTGATTTGGCTGATGCGTCGCAGGCGGTAGACACTCGGAAGGCGGCCTTGGAATCGTTCAAAGCGGCGCTTCAGTCCTCTAGATCGGAACTCGATGCGCTGAGGCAGAAGCAAGATGAGCTTCGGCGGGAGATACAAGCCTTAACCGGGCAGCGGGCATCGCTCGAAGCGCTGCAGTCTGACGCGCAAGCGCGCTCCTCAGCCGACTTTGTTACTGAATGGCTGGGTAAACACGGGATAGGGCATACGTCACCCTTGGTCGAAGCTATTGTCGTTGACGATGGATTCGAAGCAGCGGCTGACGTGGTATTGGGCGAGTGGTTAGTCGCGCTACAAGCGGAACTGGCCTCCCTGACTTCGAATACTGATGCGCCGCCAGCGGGACTGACCTTGGTGGGTGCTGAACCTGGCGAAAAATCGGCCGACCCCAAGCTGCTGTCTCATTACGTGCAATTACCTCTGGGGCTCGAGCATCTCTTGTCTGGTGTGTATATCGCAGAGGATTGGCAGTCTGCCTTGGATGCGCGGGCGGATCTTTCGGCTAATGAGTCGATCATCTCCAAGGACGGGCTTTGGGTCGCGAAGCATTGGATGCGCTCTCGAACCGAAGCAGATGCGGAAGAGGGGATTATCGCTCGGCAAGCCCAGCTCAATGGCGTGACGGAAGCCTTCGATACCGCCTCGTCTGCCCTTGCGGAGACCGATGGTCGTATCGAGGAGTTTAGAGAAAAGCGAACAAAAACTGAGCGTGCGATCGATGCTGAGCAGGAGGCGTTACAGGCCGCACAGCAGACCATGAGCCGCCTCGATACGCAGCGACGAGCACTCATGGCTGAGCGAGAGCAACGGCAGCATCGTGAGGCGCAGTTGCGCCAGGATCTGGCCGATGCAGAAGTGCGCTCGGCTGAAGAGCAGTCAGTTATCGATGAAGCGAAACAGATGTTGAACCGTGCTCAGCACCAGGTGGAGTCCGATGAGGGTGTGCGGGATGAGCTGGAAACAGCAAGAACACGGGCGAGAGAGCAAGTACGGCAGTGTCGGCAGGAAAAGCAGCAGGCAGATGTCGCACTCAATCGAAGCGAAGTCAGGCACCGAGAGTTATTAACCCAGCGCGAGGCGCTCTCGCGATCAATTGAGCGCGCGCGTGAGCAGGTCACAAGTTACGAGGAGAGAGAAGCCTCCATCCGAGGTGAGCTGCCGACGGAAGAGAATCCTGATCTCGGTGCACAGCAGGAGTTAAGTGAGTTGCTCGAACGTCGACTGGCGGTCGAGTCACAGTTAACGCTTGCGAGGCAAGGTTTATCAGAGCTCGAGTCCGCCCTTCGCGGTAAAGAGCAAGCTCGAATGGAAGCCGAGCAGGCGGTTGCCGCTGTGCAGTCCCGCAGTGAGGGTGCCCGTCTTAAATTGGCAGAGACTGGCGTTCGCGTGGAGCAAATTGACGCGGGACTAATGGAGTTGGATCTCGCTCTTGAGGCTGTCGAGCACAGATTGCCCGAGGATGCTGATGAAAGTGAGTGGCAAGTGCGCGTGGAGCGGATTGGCGCGAGAATCCAGCGTTTGGGTCCCATCAACCTCGCGGCGATTGATGAGACGTCTCGTGCTGAAGAGCGCAAGGAGTATCTGGACGCGCAAGATGACGATCTGAGAACCGCGCTCGAGACGCTGCAGAATGCAATCAAGAAGATCGACAAAGAGACACGTAGTCGATTCAAAGATACATTTGATACCGTTAATGCTGGATTTGCCGAGTTATTCCCTAAAGTGTTTGGTGGCGGGACGGCGTGCCTAGAGATGACAGGGGATGACTTGCTGGATACGGGTGTCGCTATCATGGCGAGGCCGCCCGGCAAGAAAAATAGCACCATCCACCTCTTGTCGGGGGGTGAGAAGGCCATGACAGCAATCGCCCTGGTATTCTCTATATTTCAGCTCAATCCGGCCCCGTTTTGTATGCTCGATGAGGTCGACGCGCCACTGGATGACGCGAATGTCGGACGATACGCGCGTCTCGTGTCCGAGATGTCAAAAAGAGTGCAGTTTGTCTTTATCACACATAATAAAATCACCATGGAAGCGGCTGAGCAGCTGATGGGCGTCACCATGCACGAGCCAGGCGTCTCGAGGTTGGTTACGGTCGATATTGAGGAAGCAGCGAGGCTGGCAGCAAGTTAGGGGAATTGGCGATGCCTGACGTTTTTCAGACGTTAACCACCGAAACCATGATTGCCGTACTACTGATATTGGCGTTGGTGGTGGCACTTGTGGTTAATGCGCGTCGAAAGCGGCGTTCTGACATCAAAATGAACGCACGGGTTGTTCGTGATGATACCCCGGCGCCAGACCCTCATGATCGAACATCGAGAGAGCTACCCAATGGCGGCGCAAGAGTCGTCGGTCGGCAGGAGCCTACGTTTGGCGAGTTTTTTTCCGAGCCAGATCCGGGTGAGACTACCGGTGACTCCGTAGAGCATCCATCGGCGGCATCACCTCGAATGGATGATGAAGACTTTAGTGATGCGGACCTTGGTGAGGAGACGTTTACCTCTGCCGATATAGCACAGCGTCACGAGGATGAAGTCGGCGATACACCCATCGATCCAGGCACGATGGACTGGCTTGATGAAATTGAGGTGGTCCCAGCGAGCCAAGGTCAATCCGCGCGACTGCCGCGACAGGAAGACACCACGGTTTACTCACTCAATGTGATTGCACGCGCCGATCAGGGCTTTGCAGGTGATGACGTACTTCGTGTACTTCTTGGCTGTGGGTTGCGGTTTGGCGATATGGATTTCTTCCACCTCAGCGAGGCACAGGGCGGTACCGCCACCATACAGTTCAGCGTTGCGAATATGATGCAGCCTGGGGTCTTCGATCTTGAGAATATGGACGAGTTGTCCACCCAGGGTCTCATGTTCTTCCTGACACTTCCCGGTCCCCATGACATGGCGAAAGCATTTGACCAAATGCTGGAAACGGCCCATACGGTTGCCCACAGTCTGGGCGGCGACGTGTACGACGAAACTCGCAGCGTCATGACCAAGCAGCATGTTGATTCTCTTCGACAATCGATTCGCGAGTACGAAAATAAGTGGCGTGCTGAGAACTCGCAATGAGTTCGGTCGAGCGCGAGATTAACGAGCTGAGAGATCGTCTCGATCGCTGGTCTTTGGCTTACCACAGGGATGACAGCCCCCTAGCGAGCGATGCTGAGTACGATCGTGAGATACGACGACTTCGTGAACTGGAGGTCGCTAATCCGCATTTGATCTCGCCTGCATCGCCCACACAGCGAGTGGGGGATAAACCGCTGGATCAGTTCACCAGCATCCGACATAAATTACCGATGTTGAGCCTGGATAATGCCTTTAGCGGCGGTGACCTTGAGGCGTTTCAGGAGCGCAACGCCAATAAGCTTGGATTGAGTACTCTGACGTTTTGTTGCGAACCTAAACTCGATGGCGTGGCCATGAGTCTGCTGTATGAAGACGGCATTCTTGTCAGGGCAGCCACCCGCGGTGATGGCACCACCGGTGAGGATATTACCCATAACGCGCGAACAATGGAGACCGTACCCCTGCGGCTGCAAGGTAACGACTACCCGTCGATGCTGGAGGTGCGAGGCGAAGTTGTCATCCCCAGAGCAGCGTTTCAGCGCATGAATGAGAATCAAGCGAGGATGGGGGAGTCTGTGTTTCAGAACCCTCGAAATGCAGCGGCAGGCAGTTTACGTCAGCTCGATCCGAGGATTACTGCAACTCGCCCATTGGTATTCATGGCGTACTCCGTCGGCTATGTTGAAGGCGGAAGCTTACCTACGTCACACAGCGAAACGCTGAGCTATTTGAATCAGATTGGATTCAAAACATCTAGCCTGACCGAGGTCGTTGAGGGCTGGGAGGCAGCGGAGGCTTTCGTGGCCCGTATTCTTGCAAAGCGCGATCAGATAGAAGTCGATATTGATGGTGTTGTCATCAAGGTTAACGACTTTGAACAGCAGTCAGTACTTGGTTTCGTGGCTCGCGCGCCGCGTTGGGCCATTGCGAGAAAGTTTCCTGCTCAGGAGGAGGTGACCACACTCTTGGGGGTGGACTTTCAGGTAGGCAGAACCGGCGCAATTACGCCGGTTGCAAGGCTGCAGCCGGTCTTTGTTGGGGGCGTGACGGTCAGTAATGCCACGCTTCACAATGCAGATGAAATAGCGAGACTTGATGTCCGTATAGGCGATCAAGTCATTGTCCGCAGAGCGGGTGACGTGATACCTCAAATCGTTAAAGCTCTCGATGATCGAAGAACGGGTGAGTTAACCAAGGTGGTGTTCCCCGAGGTATGCCCTGACTGTAATGCCACCCTTACACGAGATCTCGACGAGGCTGCCGTCCGGTGCGAAAACGCACTTGCATGCCCAGCACAACAAAAGGCGGCGCTTGAGCACTTTGTCTCCCGCAAAGCCATGGATATCGATGGTGTTGGTGAAAAGTTACTGCATCAGTTATTTGATCAAGGTCTCGTGTCTGATATTGCGGATCTGTATGGCTTAACGGTAGACCAGCTCGCTGCTCTCGATCGGATGGGGCACAAATCAGCAGTGAAGGCCATTGAAGCCATTGAGGGAAGTAAGGCGACAGACTTACCGCGATTCCTATACGCGTTGGGCATTCGGGAGGTAGGTGAGGCCACGGCTCGTTCACTCGCCAATCACTTCATTGATCTGGAACTGATCATGGCAGCATCTTCAGAGTCGTTAGAGCAGGTCAATGATGTTGGCCCGGTGGTCGCCTCGCACATCCATCGGTTCTTTGCTAATGAAACGAACAGAGAGTTGGTGGCCCGTCTGATAGATGCCGGCATCGCTTGGTCAGGACCTGAAGAGCAGTCAGCAGTTAAGGCTCTATTGACGGGACAGACATGGGTGGTGACGGGGAAGCTAGAAGCGATGTCGCGTGATGAGGCGGGCGCTTCGATCCGTCGGCTTGGCGGTCAGACAGCCGGTTCTGTGAGCAAGAAAACCGACGTGTTGTTGGCGGGGCCAGGCGCAGGCTCCAAATTGAGTAAAGCGGAATCGCTGGGCGTAAAGGTTATCGATGAGAATGAATTTATGCGCATCCTGGAGGAGGCGGAGCTATGAGTTTAGTCAGAAGAGTCGCCCTGGTAGTCAGCCTGATAGTCGTGGTCGGCGGCTGCACCACGTCGCCCCCTGATAAGTTGGATAACATTTGCCATATTTTCCGTGAAAAGGATAGTTGGTACGGGGATGCGAAAGACGCGCGAGCGCGTTGGGGTGCACCTATTTCGATCATGATGGCTTTCATGCATCAGGAGTCACGGTTTGTTGCCGGCGCTAAACCGCCGAGAACGAAAATCTGGGGCATTATTCCGGGGCCTCGAGCGAGTGATGCATACGGTTACTCTCAGGCCAAGAATGACACCTGGGATTGGTATAAACGGAAATCGGGAAACCACGGCGCTGATCGCGACAAATTTGAGGACGCCATCGATTTCGTTGGTTGGTACAACCACACGACGAATCAGATCAACGGTATTGCTAAAGACGATGCGTTTCGACTGTACCTCAACTACCACGAGGGACATGGTGGCTACAAACGCGGGACCTACCGTTCGAAACCATGGCTGGTTGAAGTGGCGAAGAAAGTCGATCGGCGTGCATCAATGTATAGCCGACAGCTTGCTTCGTGTCAGGACGAATTCAAGAAGAAGGGATGGCTAGATTGGTTTTAATCGCCGTCACTTTACTGTCACATTAATGTCATTAAATTTTATTGTCATTTGGGTGTCATAAAGCAGTGATGAAGCGGAAGGTGTTTCTAGATGGTGTCGAAAAAAGTACTGATTGTTGATGACGAATTCTCGATTCGAGATATGTTGCGGATGGCGCTTGAGATAGCCGATTTTGAGTGCCTGGAAGCGGAGAATATTCAGGATGCGCATCGTCTTATCGTGGATGAGCGCCCAGCCATCGTCTTGCTCGATTGGATGCTACCGGGAGGCAGTGGTCTCGAACTGTTGCGCCGGCTTAAACGCAACGACACCACGGCTGAGATACCGGTGATCATGCTAACGGCGAAGGTGGCCGAGGATAATGTTATTCAAGGTCTCGACGCGGGTGCGGACGACTACGTCACCAAACCCTTTGCGCCCCGTGAGCTAATTGCCCGGATTAAAGCGTTGCTGCGCAGAAGCGTAGGGGGTGAACAGCGCGACCGTCTGGAAGTGGGCGAACTGGTACTCGATGTCGATAGCCGTCGTATTTTTGTTGCGAATGCACCGATTGAGATGGGCCCTACCGAATTTAACTTGCTTCAATTCTTTATGTCTCATCCTGAGCGCGCCTATACGCGAAATCAGTTACTTGATCACGTTTGGGGCGCTAATGTGTACGTTGAGGAGCGCACCGTCGATGTGCATATCAGACGCCTGAGAAAGGCGCTAGAGGGCGGCATTCAGGATTACAGCGACCTCATTCAAACCGTGAGAGGCACAGGCTACCGATTCTCGGCCAAGGGTGTGGTCTCCGAGTGACCTTTCTTAATCATTGGTGGCGAGCGCTTGTTGGTATTGTCGCTGTTCTTGGTATGGGGTCAGCTTCAGGCTTGTATTTCGGTAAACCCGCAACCGGCCTAGGCTTATCAATGGCGGCCGTGCTCCTCTATTGGAGCTACCAAATGTTCCAAGTTGAGCGATGGTTATCAAACGTTTCCGATGAGACGCCACAGGCCGCGGGTGTCTGGGGCCTGTTGTTCGACTACATTCACCGTCTGCGAAGTCAGAGTGAGGAAGCCCAGGGTCGTCTCGAATCTTCACTGCATTACCTGCAGGATTCACTTAAGTCGATGCGTGACGCCGCGATTATTACGGATCCGTGGGGCAATATCGCCTGGATGAATGACTCCGCGGGGAGTCTGCTGGGGATTCGTCTGGATAGAGACGAGGGTAGACCGCTTGTCAGCAAGATAAATCTCCCCCATTTCTCAGACTATTTGGCGGTGGGTGATTACAAGGTGCCGTTACGTATCCCACCGTCGGCGGACCAAAAGCGGTGCCTACAGGTAGAGGCATCCAGTTTCGGTGGTGGCGATAAGCTGATTTTCATCAAAGACGTTACCGAGCAGTACAAGCTTGAAATGATGCGTCGCGACTTTGTGGGTAACGTCTCGCACGAACTGCGGACACCTTTAACCGTGCTCAAGGGCTATGTCGAAAACCTCCAGTCGCTCGATTCGGATCTCGTGTCAAAGATTCAGCGTCCACTGGTGCAAATGGACATGCAGGTGGTTCGCATGGAGGTGCTTCTTAAGGATCTGTTATGGCTGTCCCGAATTGAGACCATTGAGGGCGCCGACAAAACACTCCCGATAGACATGACGGAACTGGTGACTGAGATCATTGAAGATCTCAGGGCGGCGTATCCGGAGCGCAAAATCGATACGTATCTAGAGCACGACGATGTCATTCTCGGCGATGCAACCGAGCTTCACAGTGCCGTGAGTAATTTGGTGGTGAATGCACTGAAGTACAGTGGTCATGACGACCTGGTTACGGTCGAGTGGAAGCTCGATTCGGGCTATCCAACCCTGACCGTAAGAGATGAGGGGGAGGGGATTAAGCCACAGCATATACCCCGGCTCACCGAGCGTTTCTACCGCGTCGATAAAAGTCGAAGCCAGGCTACTGGAGGAACGGGGCTCGGTTTGGCGATTGTTAAGCACGTGGCTGTTAGTCACAACGCAGAGCTACTGATCGACAGTGTGTATGGTCAGGGGTCGGTATTTTCAATGGTGTTCAAGCCCCACCAAACCGAGACTCAAGCGATCACGCACTAGACAAGCATCGCTCGTGAAGTCGAGACACCTCCAATAGTCCAGCTGACCGGCTGTTTGAAGATGTGGTGGCATACCTCACCCTTTAGTGATTCATGGTTTAAGGCAGCCTCCGCGCTGCCGAATGTCTTGGGTGAATGATGGTTAATGGGCTTTGGCCAATGTGCCGAGCACTTTTTAGATATACTTGCGGCGCGAGGGCTCTCACTGATTGCTAATATCGATGGGTGGCGGCCATACACTACTGTTTTCTATCGGGGTCATACATGCACCGCCTCTGGTCAGACACGCTACAGAGTCTTTCGCCATACACGCCAGGTGAACAAGCGCAGAACAGTGATG
>Ga0181566_10003985_pt1 | contig 12035 bp, 7 predicted proteins | sample 101ome_15_FD_133762 | JGI IMG/M metagenome (GOLD analysis project Ga0181566, IMG submission 133762) | Coastal salt marsh microbial communities from the Groves Creek Marsh, Skidaway Island, Georgia - 101402AT metaG (megahit assembly) | ecosystem: Environmental > Aquatic > Marine > Intertidal zone... | reverse complement strand
CTCCCGCACCAGCGGCGTCAGGCGCGTCGCGGGCGAGACGAAGAGCGCGTACTCCGAGCGTCCGAACAGGCGCGCGGGGAGGCCCTCCGCGGTCAGACCTCCTCCGCCTCCGGCGGTTTGATTTTCTTCTCGTCGAGCGCGCGCGAAGAAAGCATCCACGAACGCGGCGAGGCGATCGCGACGGGCGCCGCGCACGTCGGACGCTCGCGCGTCGGCGGCGGCGGGCAGCGGGGCGTCGGCGGCGAGGCGGACGAGCTCGCGCGCGGGGTCGAGGACGACCGAGACGTCCTCCTCGGTGAGCTCGAAGCGCCACGTGGACGGTGCGCTCGAGGCGAGGGGGGCTGTGTTGTTCTTGCCGCCTCGGGGAGCGGCGTGGTCGGTGGGTGCCGCGGGGGTCGCCTTGGCGACGACGTAGGGTGCGTCCTCGCCTCGCGGGCGGATCGCGACGGTCTTGTCCGCGACGAGCTCGAACGAGCGCGCGGCGCCTCGCGCGCGCTCGACGCGGCGGACGTCCGAGAAGGGGAACCTGAGGACGGGCGCGCCGAGCGCGTCGGGCTCGAACGCGAGCGATCGCGAGCAGAGCCTCAGGCGCCCGCGGAGCGCCGCGCCGGGGCGGTCGAACGGCGCGGGGAGGGACGACGCGCCGGGGGGGGGGCGGAGCACCGACGCGTGGTCGGCGAGGTAATCTTCCCCGTCGTCGAGGTGTAGGAGGGAGAACCGCGCGAACGCCTCGCCACGCGCGGTCGATCCGCGCGCCCCGGGGACCCCCACGCCCGGCCGCGCCCCGCCCGCCGCCATCGAGGCCCGCGCGGGGGGGGGAGGGGGGGCACTGAGCGAGGCCCGACGGCGCGTTGTTGCTTTTGGTTCATTTCGAGATGAACCACGGCGGGCGAAAAAAAAAGCCTTCTCTTCGGCGAAACGACCTCTCGAGTGCTGTACTCTGCGCGGATTCTCTATTGATGATACGATATTCCCCTCGTGAAGCGTGCTAGATGCGATATACCGTCACCCCCCTGGCCGCGGCGACGTCCGCGGGCGACCTGATGCTCTCCAGGGCCTCGAAGCACGCCCTGACGGTGTTGTGCGGGTGGTGGCTTCCAATGACCTTGGCGGATATGTCGGTGATGCCCGCCATCTCGCAGATGCTCTCGACGATCTGGTTGCACTTCAACCCGTCCCCCGCGCGCGCCGGCATGAGCCTGATCTTCGTCTTGCAGTGCTTCGCCTCCTGCGCGTGGAAGATGGTGGACTTTTCGAACCGCTCGATGTACACCAGGCTCCTGGTCGCCCTGAGGTACGCCTTCTCCACCGCCAAGCCGACGTCCTTCCCCTTCCCCGTGGCGAACCCGACGACGCCGTCGCCGTCGCCGACGACGACCAACGCGGTGAAGTTCATCAGCCCGCCGCCCTTCGTGACCTTGCACGTGCGGTTGACGTCGATCACGCGCGTCTGCAGCGCCCGGGGTTTGAACTCCTCGTCCTCTTTCATGAGCTCGTGCTCCGCCGTGATCAGGGGCTTCAGACGCGTGCCTTTCAGAGCCTCCGTGAGGAGGAACCGCTGGCGCTTCTTCGGCGCGACCGCGATCTCCCTCGCCAGCTTCTCGTACTCCGCGTCCATCTCCGGCGTCTCCAACACCGGGGCGAAGCGCTCGTCCACGAGGCGAGGACCGCTCGCGCTCGCGAACCGGCGCGACGCGCGGGGACGGCGGGGATCCGCGGGGGGGACGCGCGGGGAGGGACCCGCGCTCGCGGCGAACCCGCGCGCCCACGCGGCGAGCGCCCGCGCCGCGACCGCGGGGGGCGTAGGGTTTGCGCCCGTTGACGCGGGCGCGGCCGCGAGCGCCGCGGACGCGCCCTCGAGCGACGCGCGAGCGACGCCGCGCGACGCCAGCCGCCAGAGGGAGGCGCCGGCGCGCGACGACGCGGTCATCGGAGCGCGGTGGCGCGCGCGCGTGTGTCGCGATCTTGGGAGACGAGAGGCGAGATGAGGTGGCAGGTCGACACGTTTCCCGAAGGAGGATTCTCTCTCGAAAAATCGCCGCGCGCGCGGCGGGCGCGGATCGGAAGAGTCGTGGCCGGTTTGGGAGGCCGAACGCCATTCTCGGACGCGACGCCGGTTCGGCGCTCGCGCGGTTCCGCGCGCCCGGCGCGCTCGCGGCTCCGTCGTCTCGTCGCGCATGGCGCGGCGTAACGGATGCACCGGGGAGGTGGAGTACCCGAACGGGTGCACGCGGTTCGGGTACGCGTGCTCCACCCTCCTCGCCCTCGTCTCGTGCGTGGGCGTCCCTCTGGTGCACCATCTCTGTTTTAGTAACGCCCCGCCCGCGCCGCTCGCGCCGTGCCTCGCCCGACATGGGCTCACGCCCGAGGCGCACGCGGAGGAGATGGCGATGTACTTCCGCTACCGCGTCGAGCCCGCGGTGACGTGCACGGTCGAGACCCGCATCTTGCGCGGGTGCGTGGACGACCCCACGCCGGTGATCGGCTTCCAGCGGTACCCGCCGGGGCCCCTGCGCGCGAAAAACGCCCGCGACGTCCGAGACGCCTTCGCCCGCGTCCCGCGAGCATTCCTCGACGCCGCGGACCAGGAACGGGCCGCGACGGCCGAGGCATCATCACACAACGACGACGAAGACCCCACGGCGGTGTGTTCGACGGCGGCGCGCGCCCTCGCCGCGACGTTACCGCGCCTGACGTCCCCGCCGTACGACGTCTCCCTCGCCGACGTCTATCCCTTCTCCGCGCTCGCCGCCGACGCCGCCGACGCGTCCGGCGCGCCGGCGCTACTGTCGTACGTCGAGTACGCCTGCCTCGCCGCGGTCGAGCGCGCGGTCGAGCTCATCCTCCAGGCGCGCGGCGAGTCCTCCCGGGGCGCGGCGGGCGCACTCGAGGCCGCGGCGGAGGACGAGGACCCTCCTCCCGGCGCGACGACGACGACGGATCTCACCGCGGAGCTCGCGGCGTTCTTCGCGTCGGGGGACCGGCGGCGGGCGGCGTGCCACGTCCCGGCGGAAATCGACGGGTGCCCCGGGGAGAAGGACACGGGCGAGGGGCGGGAGAAGGGAAGCGACCTCGGCCTCGGCAAGTGCGACTTCGTGGAGTTCGCGAACGTCGCGTGAGGAAGATCTAACGCGAGCGGACGTCCGATCTCTCGATCGATCCCGTCGTCTCAATCGAAACCTCCTACGCTCGTACTCGTACGTACCGCGGTACTACTCCCTTCGAAACACGCCCCCCAGCGCTTCGATGAGCGCGGGGACGTCGTACTCCGCCCCCCTCTCGGTTCTCTTCGCCTTGACCGTCACGACCTCTCTCACGCCGATTCGTTTCAGTTCGTCGACGTCCAGCGGCATGCCCCCCCCCTCCGGCGCGATCGCGACGGTGACGTAGTCCCTCACCCCGAAGGCGGCTCTCCGCGCCGGGTCGGGGTCCTCCGCTCGGTTCAGCGCGTTGACGACGGCGGTGACGTACTCGACCGCGTCCATGTCTCCCGTCTCGCGGTCCTGCGCGCCGTTCAAGATGAGCACCTTCTCCATGTCCTCCCGCTCCGCGATCGCCTCGCCGACGCCCTCGAGGATGAGCGACGGGACGATGGAGGTGTACAGCGAGCCCATGCCGTAGATGACGCCGTCGCACCCCTTCTCGATGCGCCGCGTGATCGTCGGGTTCACCTTCGGGTACACCGCCGCGAGGCTCGTGGGGTCCTCCGTGGAGAGGTAGAACACGCGCTTGATCGGGCTCTGGAGCTCGTCGTACCCGGAGATGACCTTGTCGATGTCCCACACGGACAGAGGGCGGGTCGTCAGGTCGATCAGCCTCGAGTTGATGAGCTCGCCCGCGCTCCAGACGTCCCCCGCGGCGATGGCGTCGCGCACGCGCGTGTGCCCCGCCGCCGACTCCTCCAACCCGCCCCAGAACTCCGACGCCGAGATCTCGGGCACGCCCCCGCGCTCGATGACGCCCTTCCAAAACTCCGAGCTCGCAGCCTGCGCCTTCCCGCGCGCGGCGACGTCGCGCCCGTACTTGATGCTCGCCCGAGCCTTGCTCACCGTCTTGGATTTGGCTAAAATCTCCGACGCGAGCGTGGTCTTGCCTCCCGCCGCTCCCGACCGCCCCAGGGGACCCGTCTTGGTGAACTTCTTCGGGTCCGGGCTCGGGTGAGAAATTTCGTTCTGACCGCGAATCGTCACGCCGTTTTCGAGCTCCGCGCCGAGCGCGACGCGGACGTTATCCCCAAGCACGATGTTCGGCACGACCGTGGACTCCTCCGGGATGTTGCTGACTCGGCTGTAGAGCAAAATCGCCGCCTCCATGGAGCGGAAAAACATGCGCGCGCCGGCGAAGAAAAAGTTCCCGACGGAGCCGTTCACGAAGTCGAACTTCGGGCCGTCCAACTTCGCGGCGGAGACCTGGGAGTGGAAGTGCAGGAGGAAGCTCCGGATGATGTCCGCGTACGGCTCGGAGATGTTCGCCCACAGCTCGTGGTCGCCCTCCTGTATGCGATACCACTCCGCCTTGGCCTCCGCGCTGTCCGTGGCGTGTAAACGGTGCGCCAACAGAGCCTTCACCGCGCGCGCCTCCGCGGTGGACTCGTCGGATAAACGCAAGCACCGGCTCCGGACGTCACCCACCGCGGGGCCGCCGAGGACGCGGACGATCTCCGCGGTCGACCCGCCGTCGTCGGAGACGGGAATCACGTGCATCACCCGCGACGTGAGCTCGGACGTGAGCTCGTCAACCACTCCGTTGAACGCCGTCCCGCCCGTGAACGCCACCAGGGAGGGGGCGGCGCGCTTGGCGGGGGAGGGAGAAGGGGTGGATGAGCCGACGTCGGAGGAGGATTGGCGCGGCGCGGCCCCGGACGAGGAGGCGTCCTCCGAGTCGAACGCGTCGTCGTCGTTCGAGGCGGATCCTCGCGACGTCTTCGGCAGCGCGCTCGTGACGAGAGACACCGCGGCGTTGCCGCCCGCGGACGCCCGGGCGTCGTCGCTCGAGGCCGCGTCCGCGGCGCTCGATCCCACCGCGAGCGTCTCGACCGCGCCGCGCGGGCGTCGGCGCCCCTGGACGCGCGCGGACGACGCCGCGCCCGCGCGGCGAAGACGCGCGTCCGCGGCGCCCTCCAGCGTGGCACGCGTCGGGGAGGCGGTCCTCCCGGGGACGCCGCGCGGGAGCGAAGCGAGCGAGCGTCGCGAGCCCGACGCGCGCGCGCTCGTCCCCGCGCGGCACGTCGCCGGGGACGCCGAAGCCGCGCGCATCCCGACCGGAGGGATCGAGCGGAGGGAGGCGCCCCGACCGGTGCGAGGGGCGCGATCGATATTGCGCGCGAACTTTATCTCAACTCGTGCCACGGGTGATTCCTTTTGCTCTCCCCCGCCCGGATACGATCGGTGCGACAAACTTTACATTGGTATCCAGTCATCAAAAAATGCAGTGGATCTGGCCGCTGCCCGCCGGCGCCTCGTCCTTTTTCTCGCGCGAGTTGCGTTCTCCGAGAAGCCGACGACGGCCCCCCCCCTCGATCGACCCCCAGCACTTAGCGGTCGCGCGATGGGCCGATCGGGTCCTTCCTCTCGCGGCTCGGGTCGCGCGGGCGACGCGCTCGAGACCCGGCTCGAGAACGGGTGCTCGACGCACGGTCTGGATGACGTCTCCCCCGAGACGCGCGCCGCGGTCCTCGCGCTTCGCGCCTCGTGGAAGTTCTTCTCCGTGCAGAGCTTCTGCCACACGTTCCGCGCGGTGCTTCGCCTCCCGAACTTCACGGGCGACGAGCTCGAGCGGGCGCTGATGGACCCCGCGTCGGAGCCGTTCATCGTCGAGGTCATACTCCGCCTCCTCGAGGACGCCCCGTCCCGGGGCCCGCGCTTGGCCGTGAACGACTGGGAGGCGAGGCTCGCGGACAAGATCCAGCGGATCGCGAACGAGAGCGATTACTTCGAGGAGGATTACCCGCCGACGACCGTCGCGGCGCCTTCGTCGGAGCCCTCCTCCGCGGTCGCCGATGACGTCGCTCCCTCGGACGCCGCCGCACCCTCGGGAGAAGCAGAAGCAGAAGGCGAAGACGCTCCCCGGGAAGACGCTCCTTCCTCCGAGGGACCCGCGTCCTCCTCGACCTCTGAGGTGGTGGTCTACGGCCACCCGCTGCAGAATGGCCGCGCGTTTTTCGAGCACCTCACCGCGATGGAACGCCTGGACGTCGTCGCCGCGCTGTGCGAGGAGTGTTTAGACGCCAACGACGCGTCGCGCGCGGAGGTCGAGGCGATGGCGGCGGCGCACGCGGTCGCCGACGGCGCGCACCCCGAGGCGCACGGCGACGCCGTCGCCACGGACGCGGAGAACCGGGCGTACCACGCGTGCGGCGAGGACGTGCGCTTGTACCGGTGGGAAAGGCCCGGCGGCAAAGGAAAAAACGACGCGCGGGGTGGTTCGCTCGACCCGGCGTTCGCGACGCCGTGCGTGACGCTCGGGGAGGTGCGCGCGTTGGCGGCTTCGCTCGGCGACCCCCCCGCGCGGAAGGATCGCGCGCTGCGGGACTACCTCCTCCAGCACCACATCCCTCCGCACGAGGCGCTGGAGGCGAAGGCGGAGCGCGCGAGGCTGGCTGAGGCGGCGCGAGCGGAGGAACGCGAGGTGCGGCGCCTGGCGCGGGAGGCGTACGACGCGACGGACCGCAAACGCAGCGGACGCATCGCGCGCAAGATCGCCGAGGACCTCGAGCGGAGGAGGATCGCGGCCGAGGCGGAGGAGGCGGAGGCGGAGGTCCGGGCGATCGTCCAGGCGCGGGACGAGAGGCTGGCGCTCGAGAGGTGGAGGTGGATGCTGTTGCCGCCGCGGCTGAGGCCCGACGAGGCCCCGGAGGGCATGAGCGACGGCCGCGATTTTCTCGCGGACGCAAACCGCGGGAAGACCCGTTGGCGCGACTTGGGCGCCGCCGCCGTGGGTTCGTACGTCAAGATCCACTGGGACGCGGACGGGGCGTGGTACCCCGCCGCGATCGAGTCCTTCGACGAGGCCTCCGGGACGCACGCGGTTCGGTACCTCGCGGACGACGCGTTGGAGACGCTTCGCCTGGACGAGGAGAAGACGCGCGCCGAGCCGAGAGAGCGCCACGTCTCCCCCGCGGGCCTCCCCGTCCCGCCCCCGGAGACGCAGCTCCCGGGCCTCGAGCGAAGGGGCGTGCGGAACGAGCGCCGGTCCCCGAACGTGCTCTTCGTGCGAGAGACGGAATGTGACGACGACGGACTCCGCCGCGCGGGAGAGGGCGAGAAGGGCGACGAGAGGCCGGGGCTCGACACCTCCGGGGCCGGGCGGAAGAAGTACGCGTGTCGGACGTGCTTGGAAAACGGCGTGGCGAACCCGGACCACGCCAAGTTCAGTCGCAAGTGCCCGTACCACCGGGAGTACGTAGGCACCGTCCCGGAACCGCAGAGTTCGGTCGAAGCGGTCGAAGAAGACGCGGGCGAGGACGAGGCGGACGACGCGAGCGGGCGCGCGCGCGTTTCGTCGCCGGAAGGGGGCCCGGAAGCGGAAGCCCGGGCCGCCCGAGGCGGAGGACCAGTCCCGTGGGAGGCGCGGGACGAGGACGCTCGAGGAGGTTCAGACGCGCCCGCCGGGCCGTCGCCCGTGCCCTTGAGGGTGTCGTAGAGAAGAGGCGAGAGGCGAGCGGTCCGCGCGCGGCGGCGGCGTAGCAGAGACGACGAAGGGCAATACTCAGAAGTCGAACGACGTTGATGGGCCAGTCCAGCGCTGATGTCAGTTGACAGGTTGTCGTCGTGTGCTTTCTCGGCGTGTCATCATTTCGCGTCCCGGCGCGCGCCGCGCGTCCTCCGTCGTCGTCGTCGCATGGACGGGCGCGCGCCCCTGCTCGAGACGTCGCGTTCGCCCTCGCGTTCGCGCGGGCGGTCGTGGCGACGCCGCGCGGCGATATTCGCGTTCGTCGTGCTTCTCATGTACGGGCACTACCGCGTCATGCACGCGCTCGCTTCGCTCTCCGCCGACGCGGTCGCGGACGGGGTGCGCCTTCGCGACGCGGCGCTCGAGCGCGGTCGCGGACTCGACGCGGGTTCGGACGCGGGTTCGGACGGGGCGAACGCTCGGACGCGCGCGCCCGCGTCCCCGCCCGCCCCCGCGCCGCCCTCGCCGCCGCCCCCGCCCGCTCGCGTCAAGCGCGCGCCCGAGACGGGCGCGCGCGGGGCGATCAGATGTCGCGACGTTGCCCCGGACTGCGCCGCGTGGGTCGCCGCCGGCGAGTGCGACAACAACCCCGCGTTCATGTTGGAGTCGTGCGCGAGGAGCTGCGGCGCGTGCGAGGGCGCGGGCGTAGGTCTGGACGCGACGACGGCGACGCGTCGGTGGGTGGAGTTACGCTCGAGCGGCGGCGGCGACGGCGGCAAAAGAGTCCTTCGCATGCCCGTCGTGGGGTTCGGCACGGCGGGCCTCGGCGACGCCACGCGCGACGCGGTGGCGACCGCGCTCGAGGTGGGGTACCGCGCGATCGATTCCGCGCAGGCCAGGGAGTGGTACCGCGAGGACCTCGTCGGGGAGGCGATCGCGGCGAGCGGCGTGCGACGCGAGGATCTGTTCTTGACGTCGAAGCTCCATCCGCGAGACCTCGGCTTCGACGCCACCGTCGCGCGGTTCGAGGATTCCCTCGCGGACCTCCGGACGGAGTACCTCGACCTGTTCCTGCTCCACTACCCGCGATGCTTCGCCCACCTGTGCGACGGGCACGAGCCCGAGGGGACGTGGCGGGACAGCTGGCGCGCGCTGGAGGCGTTGCTGGCGAGGGGGAAGGTTCGCGCCATCGGCGTGAGTAACTTCGACCTCAGGGATCTGAAGGAGCTGGAGGCGTTTGCGTCGACGCCGCCCGCGGTGGTGCAGCGTAACTCCGACGTGTTTTCCGCGGACCTCCCCGCGAGGATCTTCTGCACCGCGCGCGGGTGGCAGTACGAGGCGTACAGCTCCCTGGGGAGTCAGTGGTTGATGCGCGGGTTCCGCGCCAACCCGGTGCTGACGCACGCGACGGTGGTGAGGGTCGCGGAAGAGATCGGCGCGAGCCCGGCGCGGACGCTGCTGCGGTGGGCGACGCAGAAGGGGCAGGTGGTGATCCCGCGGAGCGCGAAGCGGGAGCACATCGAGGATAACTTCAGGACGCTGGACCTCGCGCCGCTGACGCCGGGGCAGATGGACGCGCTGGACGCGCTCGACGGCCACCCGCCCTTCGTCGACCTCGGGTTCGGGAACGGAGGGAGGGAGGCGTAGACGACTCTCTAGACGCTCCGGCGACGACGCACTTTTTTGTTTGGTGTGAGAATTTGGGAAAAGTTTGGCGACGCGAACCGTCGCGAGAATCGGACGGATGTAGTCACGGCGTGCGAAAACGCGCGGGGGAAACATCTCGCGGCGCGCGGACCGTTTCTTGGGGACGACGTGTAACGAAAAAGATGGCTCCCGCGGCGTCGCCTCGGCGCGCGCGCACTCCACGTCGCGCCGCGCTCGCGGGCGCCCTCGCCGACCTCCCGTCGCTCGCCCCACCCGCGCGCCGCCGCCATGGTCGCGACGCTCTTCTCGAGTTCGGCGGCCACGCTGGACAACCGGACGTTCGGCCTCCTCCACTCGCTCCTCGCGCTCGTCGGGTTCGCGGTCGTGGCGCACCGCGCGTACGAGCTCTCGACGTTCGACGCGCGGGCGTTCGCGGACGCGTTCCCGGTCTCGTACGCGCCCCCGGTGGGGAAGAAGGCGAAGAACGCGCCGAGTTTCGGCGTCGTGGACGTCTCGGAGTTCGCCCCCGTCGTCCTCGTCACCGCCGGGTGGGCGCTCCTGTACTACGCCTTCCTTTTCGATCAGTCCGCGACGGCGTTCGTCGTGCTGAAGGATGCCAAGAGGAAGGCCAAGATGGAGGGCAAGCCCATGCCGCAGCTCTCGGACGTCAAGTACGGACGATACAGCAAGAGCGCCCGAGTGCGAGCTTCCGACCGCACCGTGGGCAACTACCTCGAGCAGTCCGTGCCCTTCCTCGTCTCGCTGTGGGCGCACGCCGCGTTCGTCTCCCCCGTCAACGCCGCCGCCGTCGGGTGGACCTGGATCGCGTTCCGGTTCATCTACCCGTGGGCGTACAGGATGAGGTTCCCGGGGGTGTTCATCAGCACCGTCCCCGCCTACGCGTGCGTCGCGTACCTGCTGGAGGAGGTGGTGAGGTGCGCGCTCAAGATCTGAGCGCTGAAGGAGCGATGCGAGGAGCGATACGAAAAGCTCCCGCGTGGAATCAATCTCCGGCGGGGAAGGGGCGCGCCGGTGGGGGCGCGAGTGTACAATAGAGAGACTGCGTCCGCGCCGACGCGCGCGGCGGATCGACGAGAGGCGGACGTCGGTCGGGACACGGTAACGTTTTTTTTGCATCGACACACACACGTCAGGGAAAGGAGCGCTCCAGCGCTCACGCCCCGCGCCGCCTAGAACACCGCCTCGCACTCCCCCGAGAGGTCGCACGCGCCCTGCCCCCCGAACCCGTTGAGCGTCGCCCATCGGTTCGCATCCGCCCGCCCCATCTCGACGAGCGCGTCCAGCGTCGCGTCGTCCTGCGGCAGCAGGGCCCACTTCCCCATCTCCAGGTAGTCCATCGTCGGCTCCCCGTACGCGCCGTCCGGCGCGATGAGCAGACCTTCGTCCTCGCTCACCCCCCAGTCCTCCCAGAAGCTCGCCTGCCGTTCGAAGTAGTTGCCGGTTTTTGTGCCGTCGCCCGGGGGAGCCTCGCGCCACTGCTCGAGGAGCGGGAAAGACGCGACCCTCACGGCGCGCACGGAGACGGGCGGCGTCGGGGCGAGCCGCGTCCACCCGCCGTCCACGCGCAGACGCCCGCGGTAGCGCCTCGCGGGCCACCCGCAGTAGAGCGGGATGTGGCAGCTCGAGAGCAGAGCCCCGATGAGGTCGTCGCGGGAGTCAAAGTCGGAGATGAGCTCGTTCTCGAGCGCGCCGGGGCCGCCGTTGAACCCAGCGGGCGCGCCGGGGGTTCGCGCGTCCGCCCACGCCGGGGCGGTGACGGAGACGAAGAGGTTCGACCGGGAGCAGCGCACGTGCGCGTCCTCGGGGAGCTCGCGCCTGAGCGCGGTCTCGAGGACGCCGCCGACGCGGCCGACGACGCCGTTCTCGCGGCAGTCGCGCAGGACGCCCATGAGCACGCGCCTGCCCTCGTCGGGAGACATCCCGCACGCGTGCATCGCGGCGACCAGAGCGCCCGCGGACGCCCCCGCGACCGGGGTCGAGGGACCCAGCACCCCCGTCTCGCACAGAACCTCCCACGCCCCGACGTGGTACGGGAAAATCATCCCGGCCGCGCTGAACCCGACCCCGTCGGGCGCGGAGGAGGCGAACGAGAGGGCCGCCGGCGTGCGTCCCGAGGCCGACGAGCGCGCGACGGCGCGTCCGCGAGCGACCGCGCCGGGGCGAGGAGACGCCGGCGAGGCCGCGGCGACCGCGCGAGCGATCGCGAAGGCCATCGAGGAGCCGCGCGCGGGGTCCGATGCGGCGGCGCGGCGCCTGGACGTGTGGGCGAGCCGCTCTCCGGCGCGTCGCGTGACGTCGCGCGCGAGCCTCGCGTTCCGACGAGCGCGCGATCGCGGAACGTCGCTGTCGGCCTCTCGTTCTGGACGCGAACCGTCTCGCGATCGGCGGAGACGCGACGACTCGTCGTCGACCGTCTGTCGGCGGACCGATAGACCGACTCGCGCCAAACGCTGATTACTGACGCCTGTCGCGTCCCCTGCAGGTCGAACACCCGCGCTCGCGCCTCACACCGCGCCTCGCCTCGCACGGGCATGTCATCGGGCAAACTCCACCAGGGGACTGTCCTGCGCGCGCTCTTCGCCGGTGGAATCGCCGTCTGGTCCAAAGCCGCCGCCCTCGCCAAGGTGCGCCCGGCGGCGACCCCGCGCGTCCCCACCCCCCGGATCGGATCCGGATCCCCCGAGAGGGCACCGCCGAGCGCGATTGTCCCCCGCGGCCCCGATTGCGCCTCCTCGCGCTCACCTCCCGCGACCCCT
>Ga0181566_10003977_pt1 | contig 12043 bp, 18 predicted proteins | sample 101ome_15_FD_133762 | JGI IMG/M metagenome (GOLD analysis project Ga0181566, IMG submission 133762) | Coastal salt marsh microbial communities from the Groves Creek Marsh, Skidaway Island, Georgia - 101402AT metaG (megahit assembly) | ecosystem: Environmental > Aquatic > Marine > Intertidal... | reverse complement strand
GGTTAGGTTAGACTCGGTGGTTAGGTTAGACTCGGTGGTTAGGTTGGGCAGAGCTGTTAGGTTAGAACGGTAACGAAACTAACTCTAAAACTTACAAAAAATTTAGTATATATTTTTAAACCCATTATGAGGTTTAATGCAAATCCAAAATCCTAATCAGTTTTGGGGACAACAATTGTTTCCAAAAAATCAATCATTTTACCTTCATACTTCATTCGACCTAAATGAAGCATATCAACAGAAGCATCAACCCAAACATCTCCACCAATCTTTTGCCAGTATCTACAGAACCCGTAATCCTCAGACAAAAGCCTACCATCATCATCAATATAATCTGCAAAGAAATGATAAGTCCACTTCTTTTCTTCTTCACTTAAAGAACCAGTGTCATCTTTAAACTTCATCTCTGGATAAGCGTCAATCATTTTCTCAATGACCTCACGCTTAATCAACATAAATCCTGTACCGGCATCATAAATTTTCAGAGCACCATTCTCAACTTCAACTTCACCCCCACGACTTTTTACCGGATTAACAACATATCTCAAACTTTTAGCCATAAGATCTTTAGAAGGAATGCCGTCACTAACTAGTTTTTCAATTTTGTTCCAATTAATAGTTTTAATTGGGTAAGATCCAGTAATAACATCTTTATTATGCCACAACATCCTGACAATATCCTCGTAGTCAAAACCAATATCGGCATCAATAAACATAATGTGAGTAAAGTCAGGATTTGACATGAATTTCGCAATTAGATTATCTCTAGCTCTAGTAACAAGAGAATCGGAAACAGTACTCACAGCAAACTTCATAGACAATTCTTTAAACCCCATTGAAGCCTTAATCATAGACATGAAATAGGGTTCAGAAACTTGTTGATCATAGCAAGGTGTAGCGATCATTGGATACCAACTTGCAATCTGCTCTTGATCAATTTCAATTGTTTGTTCTGTTCTTTGAATCATAAACGAATTATATCAAAAAAAAACCCGACCCATGAGAGGGTCGGGCAAAAAACCTTTATGGGGTTTTTATTTGTTGCTAAATTATGACGACTTTACAGTACGCTTTGTGGCGGACTTCGCACCAGCCTCTGATGCTGACATTCCAACTTCATCGGAAACGTCATCGGTGGAGGCAAATTCAAGACCATTTCTCGTAGCCTTAAAGTAAAGGTTGTTTTCGTTCTTATCAAAACGAATTGTCACCTTGAGATTAAGTTTCTTAGCCTGAGCACGAATACGCTGTTGCATTGAATTGTAAGCGTTGCCTGAATCAATGCCACCAATGCTGAACTTTTCTCCCTTTTCGGCTGAGTCTTGCAATGCATCAATGATTGCTTGCAATTCTTCTGAAACCCGACCATCTCGGGTGATTTCTGGAAAATGGTCTACTTTTTGAATGCTAAACATTATATGCTCCTAATTTGTTGCACCTTACGGTTTTTCTTATTTGCGCTATTCGGTTTCCCGAACCACGTATAAGAATCTAGCGCCTGATGCCGACAAATGTGCCGATAAAGCAAACTTTTACAAAATGTCAAATACTGCTCTAACGCTCTGCTTCCGCTGTGAACCTAACAGCCTTGAGCCTGACGGTTAGGTTAGAATGCAGAAACGTGTTAGGTTAGAATGCCCCGTCAGATGGCTCATCTTCTACTCCATCTAACTGCTGAATTTTAGCAATTAGTTTATTGATTACACTTTTTTGCGCCATCATTTCCAAGCGCAACTGAGCGTTTTCTTGAGTTAATTCTTGAATCAGTTGAGACGGATCAACACGCGTCAACTCTTCAATATTTACAGATTCTCTAGCCATAATGATTCCTCTTTCTTTGTATTCATATTTTCAAACTGCCCAGTCTCCCTAGACAGAACTTGTGTATTGCCAAAGTTCGGCATATCTTCATCATCAAAATCAAAGTCTGCTTTTGGAAACATCACTTCAATATCAATCTCTTGGTCTACGCCTATGTACTTAATGCAACCAGCAACCGCACCAGCAAGTGCGTCTGCTAAATCTTTAGAACCCGTAGAGGGGTGGTCAATCTTATTGTTTCCAAATAACTTTAATTTCAAAAGTTCTTCTTCAACTAAAATCTCGTTCCAGTATCCACGAATTCTAGTATCGTATATTGCAGTCAACAGTGTATCATAATCGGACTTCTTTACGCTGTGAAAATCAGCATTAATTCCTTGCGATCTTAATGATTGAATCATTTCTACAGACTGCCAGCGGTCAAATGTGACAAGACCAACCTGAAACTTCCTACACAAATCAACAATCATCTGACGGACAGCCGCAAAGTTAATTTCGTTACCGACAGATGCTTCCCAAGAATGAATTAAATCCATATTTACTACGGGAAGACTTTCAACACCCATTGAGGTTTGAATTTCTTTAAACCCACCGCTAGAAACCATACACAGAGCAGCCCTATCTCGCTTCAATGCAAGGTCAACATGAATAAATCTAGTCTTGCCATCTTTGTTGTTAAACCACGGCTTAAATGTGCCATCTTCTTCATTGACAGGATCATCTGCATAATGAAAAGCTTTTCTTACAAGATCAGGATCACGGAAATATGCATCAATCATATTTGGTGGTTCACACTCAAAGCGCATCTTAGCCTCAATCGGATTTCTGATATATTCAGACTCTAATTGATGACGTTCAATAGTGGGATTAACTTCCCATGTTGCAGCTTTAATAGTCCAAGTCTTAGGCTCCGATTTCTCATTTGCATCCTTAAATCGTGTCTCAATAAAGTCACCTTTGTAACGAGGGAATGACAACAAAATAACTTTCCCAACTTCTGGGAAACGTGACATGACAGACAACTTGCTCATATTGTAAATAGCGGAAGCAGAACCTTTTGACCTAGTTTCACCCTTAAGTTCAGCATCAGTTTTAAAGGCAGCAATCTCGTCAAGAATTACAGTCATGACTTCATAACCCTCCCATCCTTCACTTTCAGAGTGACCAGAGAAGCACCGAACTGGTCTAGAAAAGAAAAAGATTTCTGACACTCTAGGCTCAAAGCCGACTTCGTTAAAAAATGGTGACGACAATAAAAGATTTTTAAGAGGCTCAAAAAACACCCTTTGTGCCTGCTGAGCATTTACAGCAAGGTTTAGCAAGTCAATATATACACCTTTTGCCTTACCAAAATAAGTTAAAGGATCTCTTAAACAATGCATCAAATATGCAGTGTAAGCAATTGAAATTCTAGCGCAGTGATCTTTCCCAGAACCCTTTCCAAGCATACATATGACTTCATTGTCAGTATACTTTTTATAATACTCTGCCCCCTCTTCAGCACCCATAAGTTTTTTAAGAGTAGACTCTTTAAATATCTGAGTGCTGTGTTTTACTATCTCTAATTGAATAGGCGACAACTCAGGTAGTCCAAGATATTTTTTATCTTGAACAAATGTTTGTATTGAAACCGGCTCCATCTCTATTTCTTCTTGCGATAAGAGTCTATCAAAATCTTCAAAGTTTAGATTTACACCAAATAAGTCAGACATCTTTTCTCCGTTTGTTCACTTTTAACCTTTATGATGGCACACATATGGAGCCAATTTTCAGTCAAGTATTCTACCTTCTGTGACATCTCTGTCCAAAAACTCATCATCTTGCCCCATCAATTCAAAGGCAAGAGCTAATTCTCTTCTTACAGCATCAGCAATTTCTGGATGCTTGGAAATAACATCTTTTAAAATTCTAGACAAAATCTGATTAACATTTTCAGCCTTCTGCATCCTCTGTATATATTCACCGTCTGCGTTAGACCCATTTGTCATAAGCTTATGCAGTTGCGCTTTTTTAGTTGCAAGATCAGCAGCCAGCTTTAGTGCTGAGATCCTATGTTGAACCATTCCGTGATCAGTGGCTATAGAAACCGTCTCCCACGCCTCTTTTGTCAATTCATCAAACTCATTCAACGCCTTGACAGTATTAAACTGAATTCTCTCTAAGAAATATGGATCTTCATCAGCCTGTCTTGCAATAATGTTCTTATATTCATCAATATGGCTCTTAACTTCTCCAACGCTCATTGACATTAAAGATGCAATTTCATGATTTGAATAACCTTTAACATGAAGAATACCTATCTTTTCAATATTTTTAATTTGATCAACAACACTATGACTCACTGTTTTTTCAATATCTTCCACAGCCTATCTCCATACTCCTTAACAACATTATGCCAAGAATATTCCTTATGAATAATTATAGCACCTTGTAGCGTATGCTGCTTGATATCATCATAATTATTAACCACATAATGCATCTTATCCACTAGATCATCAATACTAGGCTTTGCCCACTTACCTCCAGTATTATAAATACCAGTAGTTCCTTCTTTAGACCATTCAAAGTCCAATGGCACTGACAGTTCAGCGTATTCTGTGCAAGCAGTAGCGTTAGTGCAAATTGTGGGTGTACCACAAGCAATAGCGTTGAAAGGGATCATTCCCCAACCTTCACCCATAGTGGGATACAGCAGACAGTGGGCAGACCTGTACAAATCAGCAAGATCAGGCTCAGATAACTCCCAATCAATAACCTGAATCCTATCGTGATTCGTAATCGCACCATGATTCATCCCAGAATCCCTTATACGAGCGTCAGGAGGCCCAATAGACTTCACAATCAGCCTAAAGTCCTTCCTGTGCCCATATGTCTTTATAAAAGCGTCTACAGCCATCTGAGTGTTCTTCCTAGTTGACGGACTACCAACATGAAGAAAAGTAAAAGGCTCCTCAGGAATCCAAGAGTTTGACCAAAACAAATCTGATTCAATCCCTAACTTAAAAGAGTGAACATTCTCATGCCCAGTGTTTTCCTTAAAAACATCACCAGCCCATTTTGAAGTAGTCCAAACCTCATCACATCTATTCAACATAGGAACCCAATTGCTAGGCATCTTTGTAGTCTCCCAGTAAGAAAAGCCTACATTATAAGACTCACCAAACGTAAAATCTTGCGGCAAGCAGTTATTTATATAAATATCAACATTTTCTAAATCAGGAATAAACAGAAAGCCTTTGTCGGGATCAAGACCGATACTAGTAACATTAGATTGTACTTTTGAATGTAAAAAATCCTCTGTCTCAAGTAAAGGCAGACCGGCTTCCTTGAGACCAGAGGAAATTCTATATGATGCGTAACCGTACCCGTCAGCTTTGCTCTTCGAGAGCGCTCTCCAGAATATCTTGTTCTTCATCATTATTCACTTTGTACAAAGTATATTTACCTATTTCAGAAATCTTTTCAAAAGACTCTTCAACACGTTTAATTTCCATTTCCCTCCCCTCTTTAATTGAAGGAGTAGTGTTTAGCAAAAAACATACTATACGATATTTTCTCCGTTTTCAGGAGTTTGTAAGTTTTTCTTAAAATTATTATTTAGGAAAGACTAATTTTTTACCAATAGAAACAGCCTGAGTATTTAAATAATCATAATCATATCCATGTTCTTTTGTGAACTGAACTCTGTAGTTAAACCAGCCCTCAACTGCTTTCCAAAATTTCTCATCGGTCACCCGCTCCAGTTCTTGCAATTCTTCAGTCGTTAAAAGAAAAGAAAGAACACCAAGAGGCATATACACAACCATGTCATACCCCTCACCCTTACCATCAGCATATTCTTTTAGAAGATCCTGAAACGACTCTATAATCTTCTTAACTGCTGGTCCAGAATAGTATTCAACATTCCCGTAAGCATTTCTTAACCTAGGACAAAAATCATCGACACCAGAGACTGTTCCAACAGTTCTGCATATCATTGGTCTAAAGCCATAGATTGTGCAGCCATCTTTCCACATAGCACACTTTCTTGTTGTTTCACCACCGGCTTCCCAATCATCATCAAACATCGCATCTTTTAGAGAACTAATGACATCATTCATCCATTCATCAGCAAAGACTTGACCTTTATCTTCAAGGTATAAGTAATACTGCTGACGCAGGCGGAACGCAATGTTAGCGCACTCGCCCATGTGAATAACTAAACCAATATTACAACACTTACCGGAACCCAAACATTTGTACTGCGTCTCATTCTGTTGAGCTTCGAGCATTCTTACTTGATTATAAGACATATCAAGTTTTGCAAATGTTGTAATGTCCCTAGAATTAACAGTTCTTCTCAACGCCCCATACCTTTCTTCTTCATTTGATTAATCTTACGCATTTCTCTACGCTTCTTCTCCACCGCTTCTTGCATCGGTGATTTAGGTCTACGCATACTTGTGCTACTGAGATTTCTTCCTTTACCTCTAAACTTTAAAAGATCATACTTTTTAACCCAGTTGTAAACAGCCTGAGGTGTTACTTCAATATTATACCCATCCTTAAGTCTGGCACATATGTCAGTCAGATTCATTCTCTTCATGACATAATGCTCATAGAGCCACTGCTTGTCCTTATAAGGTTCCGAAGCCATGATCAATATAATACCATAGAGCAATACCGATTGAGTCGTTTATATCCTCATCTTCAGTGCTAAAATTAACTTTATCTTCAATAATCTTTTTCACCCGATCTTTTCGTTCTTTAGTAAGTCTTTTCTGAATACCTTTAGTACCGTGAAGGATCTCAATAGCCTTCTTATCATCTTTTGAAACATTCTTATATCCAATTTTATTCTTCCAGATGAGAGGGTTAATATCACACACAGTATGACAATACTCATCTAAAACCCCCCAACTGTATCCAATAATGTATGAAAGAATCCTACTTGACTGAAAGTTCTGAATGTAAACGGACTGCTCAATAACTGCATCCTGAAATTGATGTTCGCTCCATAAATCCTTTATACCTTTCCTGATTACACGAAACTTGTTATGAAGTTCTTTGCTTTCCTTGTAATCAATTTTTCCAGTAGCAACTACTTTAAAATTATTCCTATCTAAATCAATAATTGACCAAGCCAGCGAATGAGAAGAAGGGTCAATGGCGATAAGACGAGTTGTTTTTATTGAGGCGACTATCTTACCGATACTCATCTCTTATTTTTTCCTCATCCCAACCCCAACTAACTAATCTTTTAATGTATCTTTCTCGCTTACATCTTTCGCAAAGATCTTCTTTGTTGTACCTAGAAAGGATTGTTGTACACTTTTTAGTGTCGCAAACACGCTTTTTGTTCTTTTTTTCTTTCTTTTTGTAGTAATTATCAAGGAGTTTCTTGTTAGTAACAACTCGTCTGCAATCTGAGGAACAAAAGATCGCATTATACGTTTTCGGTACAAAGATCTTCTTACATTCTTCATTTTTGCATGGAATAGGGTCAAAATGGCTCGTACTCCTGCTTATCATCTACATCATTCTCCGCCCAGCACATTGGAGCTAAATCACATCTAGCACAGTGCTTCGAAGTATTCTTATACGGTCGCTTAGGCTTTTCTTGGTCTTGTACGGCCTTATATATTTTACGATACTTCTTAAATAGTTTATCAAGAAAAACGTCGTCTCGCTCTATATAAATAGGTAAAATTTGTTGATTATTCTTGTTTTCATAAATAACAAAACCACTATCTAAACCTAAACAATGCATATATAGATTAGCCTGTCTAACGTGATCGTCAGAAGGTTTATGTGAAAGTTGCCTATACTGGAAGCCTTCAGTCGAGATTGACTTTAACTCAATAAGTTTATGTCCATCTAAATCAATTATACCATCAGCAGTGCCCTGAATTGGTGGATCATCGTTACTGACCGGCAATTCTTCTGCAACAAGGATGCCCATCTCTCTAAAGTAAGAGTACAGCCTGTCGTGAACGGCGTGACCGTTATCAAAAATGCGATAAGTTTGGGCAGAGAACGTGGGCGTATAGGTCACACCCTCAAACATATAATACCAATATCTAGCGCATTGATTAGTGGAACTTGGTCTAAAGTAATCGACCTTCTTATAGATAGGCTCATTACGCTTACCGATATGAATATCCACCGCTTCACAAAGCATACCTTCTAACTGAGAACCACTGATAGGTTCGCTTTCGACAACCGCTTTTTTCTCTTGCGGCTCCACCTTAAGTGCTCTTAATGATTTCATTGTGTTCCATTCCTTGCTGATAATTTAAGAACATTAATATTCTCACTGAGAGCCTCGTACATAGTCTTCCAGATGTCATTGACAAACTTATCTTCATTGTCCATCAACTGAGACTTGCGCTTAAACATTTGTGACTTTACAATCATCATGGTTCGATAACCAGCGAGCTGATTAGCATACCTAATTGCCTGACCGCCCACATAGTGATCTGGTCGCTGGATAATGTCTTGTACAATCTTCATGCACTCAATAAATTCTTCAGCATGATCGCCCATCATCTCTTTAATGGTATCTACTTCAATATAAAAATTACTCAATTACTTTCCTATCTAGGATGACGGAAAACAAGTCTGTTTTCCGCAACGACGGTGGATGGAATAAATGCCATGTTAGCACAGCCCACCCCAAAAATGTCGGCAAAGATGTGCTCTTCCTGAACAAACCGTTCTTAAAAGCCTTTGACATTGTTTGATGCTTACTATGCAAAGCCCAGTAATCATAGGCAGTAACCACCAAAGCAGTCATAACCCAACCTAATATTCCGTGCTTCTCAATCTTCCTCATAACGATTACGACGCTCTACAAGGATGTCCTCTGCGCTTTGCAAAAACCCAAAGATAAGTTCTTCTTCTGGAATATCTTCATAATACTCCATCCCGCTAATAATTCCGACTACATAATAGAATGCAGTTGAATACAATTCTTCATTCGTAATCTGAGTCACGTATTAGCTCCTTAAATACTTCCCAGTCAATTATAGCAACTTTTGTATCAGAGTCTTCGCCTAATACCACAGAAATACAAGGATATCTATACTGTTCTCTCCAAGCATCTTTTCGATGTTTTATCCAAGCGTTCCGACTAAGAGTGAAACTGCTCCCATTATGCTTATAGTCAAGAAGGAAACGATGAAAAGTGGCATCTCCCTTTCTAAAACCCCTGCCAGAGTTTTTAACCGGCTTCGCTTTGTCACGCTTTGTTTCTTGATTCTCATCTCTTTTCAACTGACCAACTCCTTGTAAATCTCTTGCACCTGCTCACTAGTTAACTCAATGTTGCTTGTCCCATTCCACTTCTGATCACCGTATGAATACCAAGCACCACGACGTTGGATAATGTCATTCTCAACAGCCATCTCAATCAACTCTCTATCAACATCAATTCGACCCTGTTGAGGAAGGACATAATAGTATCCCTGAGTGCCGATAGTAGGAAGCTGTTTTGTCTTCTCAATAGTCCATGTTGCACGCTGACTCATAATCTTATTGGTACGATCCTCACGCTCCATCTCTTTCTGAGACATCGACAAGAACAGTTTAATAATATTGTGCATATTATGATGCACCGTATTACCCATCTTTGCCTTCATTACAGCATACATACCGCTAAGATCGACTGTCTGGTGGGCGACAAACAACATGATGTTGCGCTCCTTGTGCAAATGGTTAACAAGTTTCTGCAAAAAATAACCTTGCGAACGAGCCTGCAAACCCATTGCTTTACCACCGTCAGGCTTGTCGTAGAACTCTTCCTTAACGATGTTAGATAAACTATCAAACAAAAAGATATGCTTCTCATCCGGATGATTCAGATAACCAATCAAATGTCTAAGAATATCCTCAACAACGGTAGACTGGATAAGGACAACATCATCAACATCAATACCACATTTAGCCGCATACTCTTCTGAGTACGAATACTCTGAATCTACAATGATCGGCCTATACCCCATCTTTTGCGCTTCAGCAAGAATACGAAAACACATAGTTGTCTTACCAACCGAAGGCGTACCCCAAAACAAATGGGTAGCCCCAGTATACAAACCACCACCAAGTGCTCTATTCAAACCAATACTTGGTGTTGGAATAATTTCATGAGTAGGAACAGAGTCCCCTTTTCTCTTATCAATAAATAACATATCAACTCCTAGATTCTTTAATCTCGTTAATCATTTTGTAAAACCAGTCATCATCAATCTCAACATGCCTTCTGACATCCAGACTGTCAATGAACTTAACACCATCGCCCTGCAAAATAACATTATGCACAGCGAGGTCACCATGAATCATATCACCTTTCATGAAGTCAGGCTTCTCTTTTTCACACATTTCAACAACTTCATCAACAGAAGGACGAACACCACCCATCTCCATCCATGTCTTCAGGTTGATACCACGATACCACTGACGAACAGAGCCAGACTTCATATACTCTTTATGATAGTAGTCTGAATGAATATCTAGAGCCGTGTCACGCAAAGGCGTACCAATATAAGACTTAGCCAGAGTTCTCTTCTTATGTTCCGACATAAACAGAATCCGCTCCGAACCATCAAGATGAGACTTAGGCTTGCCTAAAACCTTAGCGTTCTTAGGAACATAAGTATCTTTAACAATATCCTGCCCACAAGCAGGGCCTTCCAAAGCAATCTCAGAAATCATCACATCACCCAGAGATGTGAACGCCTCAAGAATCTCTTCATAAGTTCCACCTTCAACATGATGCATAACAGACAAAGCCAGCACCAAATCAAAATGCTCAACCTCAGACAAAGCCCGAACATCCTGCAAAGTGAACTTCTTGTCTAACAGAACGATTCGATCCTGCTTGTTTTCATCAAGAACATCCATCAGCCATTCGGTATAAACACTTTCAACAGCAACGACAGTGCAATCATACTCTTCAACAAGACGCAAAGAGTAATAGCCCAAGTTAGCACCAAAATCTAATACCGTGAACGGTCGCTTCCACCTGTCTAGTTGAGGTTTAATCATCTCCCACCTCAAACCGCAGTCACGAATCCCCGGCTCTTTAACTTTACCGTTAACCCAAATATCTTGATATTGTTCCAATGTCATGGTTTAACCAATCTCTTTCTCTCAATATAGTTTTCAATAGTAATCAGCGAATTCTCATTGTCCAGAGTAAAAGAATCAAGACGAGTAGCCGCCTCCAAATCCTTTACATCTTTAAGTTTAGCAGCGTGCCAGCCAGACTTGCCTAGCAAATGACGCATCTTGCCATACAAGAATGGAAACACAACAACTTTGATAATCTTCTTACCATCCCAAGCATAAAAGTTGCACATATCCTTACCCTTGCCAGTAACAAACGTTCTTGTACTGAAAATGTAAAGCAAACTGCGTTCATCAGAAGAGTCACCCAGACCAGTTTCATACAACCAACTATACTCATGATCCATCCCCTGCTTCCTAATGTCGGTCAAGTCATACAACTCAGTGCCAGCATACTCATAAGCATCACAGAACATATGCAAAGTGCGGTCACCAATCAAGAAATACATAAAATCACGATTAGCAATCTCAGCATTACGATCACAAAACACACTGACAGAAGAAGACTGATCCTCAATCTCAACACGAAGATACTTCGGTGTTTTCTTAGTAGACCGAACCACACCCTTAATCATTCGCAACTCTGAATAGATTTCATGGAACCCCTCAATAGGCTCCACAAGTTCATCCATCTCATTATCACTATCAGCAAGACCAGCCGCAAAACCAAGAATTGGAAGATAGTAACGCTCATGATCATAACCAGAATTATGACCCAGAGAAACAAACGAACCCACCTTCTCCAAACTCTCCCTAAGCGGAGCCTTCACATGACGCTTAGAACACTTGTTCATAAACTCGTCATACGAATTGTAAGGTCGATGCTTAACAATCTCATCAATAGCACTATTACCACAACCAGCAACATTCCTCAAACCAAAACGGATACCCTCAGAGTCAATAGTAAAATACTCACCAGACGTATTCACATCAGGCGGAAGAATCTTGATACCAAGACGAGTAGCCTCCATCAAATAAGCCGTAATCTTACCCTTCTCAGACTCATTGTACAGCATAGACCACACAAACTCTTTAGGGTAATTAATCTTCAACCACATCGTCTGATACGACAACATCGAATAAGCAACAGCATGCGACTTATTAAACATATACAAAG
>Ga0181566_10003972_pt1 | contig 12058 bp, 12 predicted proteins | sample 101ome_15_FD_133762 | JGI IMG/M metagenome (GOLD analysis project Ga0181566, IMG submission 133762) | Coastal salt marsh microbial communities from the Groves Creek Marsh, Skidaway Island, Georgia - 101402AT metaG (megahit assembly) | ecosystem: Environmental > Aquatic > Marine > Intertidal... | reverse complement strand
ATGATTTTCCGGCTGTCAATATCACTATCTGACAGGCCGGACAGAAATTTCTGCCGGATAAAGTCCGAAACACAGAATATGCCTGCCAGATGTGTGGCAAGCCACTGTCTTTCGGCGATGGTTTTTGCCCCTGCCATCTGGGTAGGATCATTATGAAGATATAGAAATATCGGAATATCGGGGCGTGCTGTGGCAATAATACGGGCATTGAGGCATCTACTATGCACCTCGATAGCGCGCGGCAGGACATGGCGCTTTATCTGTTTAAGATAGGCTTTGGTGAAGCCGGCATTCTGGCCACCATGCAGAAACGGAAATCTGACCTTCACGCCATGATAGTCAATAGGCTGGGCAATCATCCCCGAAGCTGGTCTGCCAAAAACCCGAAACTGGTCGGCCATGCCTGAATGGTGAACAAGGTCCTGAACAATTGTGGCGATTGCGCCCTGATTGCCAGCCGACATATGTTCTTTATAGGGCAATATGATATCAATGGGTCGGGTAGGCATGGTAACATAGCTTTTGATTTTTTGATTTCTGGTCATCTGCTAGCAGATGATGCTATATCTCTAGCAAAATTGGAAGATGAAGTCTCTCACAGAGTTTGCCTGCCCTATATGGGTATCATGAATCAATACAGACAGGTAGGCCAGCAGGATAGTAACCATGGGCAAGAATGAAAAAATTCTGGTTATCAAGCATGGCGCGCTTGGCGATATTATTCAGGGTTTTGACGCATTTGCCAGCCTGCGCGCGCATTTTCCCGATGCGTATATTGCGGTGCTGACAACCCCTGTTTTTGCAAGTCTGCTGTCTGCATCAGGCTGGTTTGACGAGGTGCTTGTGGATAGACGAAAGCCGGTCTGGAATCTGGCGTCCACTTTCAGTACCCTGTCACATATACGGGCTGGCTGGACACAGATAATAGATATGCAATGTTCACGCAGAACAGCCCGCTATGCCAGATTTGCCCCTGCAGGTGCCAGATGGTTTGGTACAGCACCGGCGGCAACTGACAGGCTACCTGATTTTACAGGCGTGAATAATGCAGACCGGATGCTGATTACCGCGAAACAGGCTGGGGCTTCTGCTTCGCCTGCCTGTCTTGACTGGCTGTTATCTGCAAAACTACCAGAAAAAGCACCCCATCTGGCAGAAAGGAAATATGCTGTTTTATTTGCTGGCTGTTCGCTTGCAAAGCCGCAAAAAAGATGGCCTGCCGAGCAGTTTTCCGAAATAGCCCGCTTTGCGCATGCACATGGTATTACCCCTGTGCTTGCTGGCACAAAGGATGATAAATCAGCCAATGAACAGGTAAAACATCATTTTGCTGAGGTGCTGGATTTGACAGCAGAAACTGACTTGATGTCTCTTGCAAGCCTGCTAGCTTCTGCCTGTTTTGTTGTTGGCAATGATACAGGACCTGTTTTTCTGGCCGCCAAATGCGGGACACCAACCATCATGGTTATGGGCGAAGAACCAGACCCTGAAATGTCAGCCCCAACTGGCAAAAAAGCAGAATATGTGCGTCATATCCCGCTTGCCAGTCTAGGCGCAGATGAAGTGATCTCAAAGCTGGTATCGCTAGCATCTCTGCCGGATAGATGATTGCTGGCTAAAATGAAGAATCAGGCTGGGTAAGAAATTCTATTTCTTCTGATGAAGATGGACGCCCCAAAATCGCATTCCGGTGAGGGAAATGCCCAAATCTGGCAATGATATCACGATGCTTTACCGCATAGTCAAATGTCAGCTCAGAAGTATATTGCTTGAAAAGAGGTAAAGACCTGTCCTGAATATCAATATCTTCAGAGTGCATCATCGGCATTAACAGAAATTGACGTTTTGTAAGCTGTTGTTCTGCCTCAAGCTGTCCGTCTGCAATCGCATTAAGACAGATGGCAAGAGCCATCTCGTCGCCTGCAAAGGCACGTGGTGTATCACGGTAAATATTTCGCGTGAACTGGTCTAGCAACAGGATCAATGCTAACCGGCTATCAGCGCTGGTGGTCCAGCTATCTAATTGTGCCAGCAAGGCACGTTCTACCAGCTCGCCAAAACGTGTGTCTATTTGTGTGTCAAATGCCTCATTTTTCTTAAACCAGTCTTCTGGCGTACATTCTGAAAACCAGAAGGTTAAAACATCATCTGCTTCCTGCCTCATTGGTCTTGCTCCTGAAGTGGGTGTTCTGAATAAGGCTAGCTGAAAATTTTTCCCGGATTTAATAACCCTTTTGGATCAAGGCTTGTTTTTATCTGGCGCATCACCTCAAGTGCAACCGGATCTTTGACCTCTTTTAGCTGATCAACTTTCATTTGCCCGATGCCATGTTCGGCACTGATTGAACCATTAACCTTTGCTAGCGCATGATAGATGGCATGTTTTACCTCATCACGTTTGTCTGGCCAGTTCGGGTCGCCCCCTTCACGTTCCAGCACATTAAAATGCACATTACCATCACCAAGATGCCCATAGCCGCAAATACGTGCGTCCGGATAAACTGATTTTACCTCGTTAATGGCATCCATATAAAAAGAAGCAAAATCAGATCTGGTGACAGAAATATCTGTATTGACTGGCCAGCTTTCCTTCTTTGTTGATTCTGGCGAATTTTCCCTGATATCCCATAATTGCTGACGCTGGGTTTCATTCTGGGCAATCACGGCATCTGTTACCAGACCTGTTTCAAAATTATCTGCCAAAAACTGTTCAAGCAAAGATGTTAGCGGGATTGAGCCATCTGTATCGGGCTTGCCATCTTCATCATTGGTGCTTGCTATTTCCATGAGCACCATAAATTCAGGAAGAGGAGATAACGGCATCGGAATATTGGGAAATTGTTTGGCCACAATTCTTAGTAACGTATCTGGCATAATTTCAAATGCTTCGACTTTTTCCCCTGATTTTTTCTGAAGCCTTCCAAGCAATTCTACAGCAGCATCTATATCCCGAACGCCGACAAGTGCTGTTGCGCGAACTGTTGGTAGCGGAAATAACTTTAAAGATGCGGCTGTGATAACGCCTAACGTGCCTTCAGAACCAATGAATAAATCTTTCAGATCATAGCCTGTATTATCTTTTCTAAGTGGCGTTAGCAGGTTCATTACACGCCCGCCCATCAACACCACTTCGATCCCAAGACATAGATTTCTGGTAGTGCCATATCTTACCACATTTAATCCACCTGCATTTGTTGCTAGATTGCCGCCTATGGTACAGCTTCCCTTAGCGGCCAGATTAAGCGGAAAATACAGACTCTGAGCTTCTACCAATGAATGAATTTGCTCTAAAATACATCCTGCCTCAGCCGTCATGGACAAATTGACGCTTGATATGTCCCTGACTTCGTTCATTTTCGCCGTAGATAGAATAAACGCATTTCCAGATTTATCTGGAATACCGCCCCCGACCAGCCCTGTATTTCCACCTTGCGTTACGATGATCTGGTTATGGGCATCTGCATGGGCAAGTATCTGGGCAACATGCTGGGTAGAACGCGGCATTAACACAGCCTGCGCCTGACCTATAAAATTGCCTCGCCAGTCTTCAAGATAGCCAACTTTATCCTGTTCAGCAGTGATGATATTTTGACTGCCGATAATCTGCTCAAACGATGTTATGTCATCCATAAAAAAACTCTTTCTAACTGTCACCCATTAAAAGATAGACTGATTGAGGAAAGCTGAAAAGCCAGAAAATACTGTTTTTTCAGCGTGGTGCTGCGGCGCGCTTTAGCCGGTCATTAATCGCGCGTCCCAACCCTTTTTGCGGGATAGGTGATACGGCAATCAGGCTACAGCCTAGCTCGTCAGCCTGATGAAGACAGCGAAAAAGCTGTGCAGCTGCCTCTTCTAAATTGCCATCTTCAGATAGGCTTAGATGAAGCGGATCATCAGTCCTAGCTATGCCAAAGCTGATAAATACTGCCCCAGATGGTGGCGAGGTTACATTCATTTGTAATCTGGTATTGGGGGCATAATGAGAGGCTAGCTGGCCCGGAGAAACAGGCGCATTACCATCAGATTTAGGCAAGGTGACAGGACGTTCTATTGCTTTTTCAATTTCAGATTTTGTTACCGGACCCGGCCTTAACAGCACAATATTATTTTGATCTCTACAATCAATAACTGTTGATTCAAGGCCGCTTTTACACCAACCGCCATCAAGGGTGAATGCCAGCTTGTCTGCCATTGCCTTTTCGACATGTTCTGCACAGGAAGGGCTGATTTTGCCGCTTGGATTGGCAGATGGGGCAACCACTGGAAACGGACATGCTGAAAGCAGCTTGAGTGCCACCGGATGGTTCGGAACGCGCACTGCAACTGATGCTAGCCCTGCACTGGCTAGCGGGCTAATCTGGCAGTTTGCCGATCGTTCAAGCACTAAGGTCATTGGACCTGGCCAGAAATGACTGGCTAGCCTTTGTGCAATCTCATTGCCAATAGCATCAGCAAACACGGCTTGGGTTGAGGCAAAATGGGAAATGAGCGGGTTAAATTGCGGCCTGTTCTTGGCTGCATAGATTTTTGCGACAGCATTATCATCATAGGCATTTGCCCCAAGCCCATAGACTGTCTCGGTGGGAAAAGCTACCAGCTCGCCGCGTTGCAAGCTGTCTGCGCCAAGTGCGATATGTGAGTCTGATGCCTGTAGAATTGTCATCAAAATTCCTTGCTATATGTGTGTAATGTTTCTAGCGTGAACTTGGCTGGGCGTGCAACCGGTTTCGCAGTCTGAATAGAAGCGCTGGCATTAATCTGAGGGGGAAGATAGCATCAATGTGTGGGCGATTTACCCTGACCACAACCAATGATGAGATGCGGGAAAGATTTGGTGTTGTGATCACACAGAATCTTAAACCTAGCTGGAACATCGCACCATCCAATCAAAGTGTGATTCTGCATTCTGATGGTCTGGAAAATAAAGCATTTCAGGCTGAATTCGGATTTACCAGCTCGCAGCCTTCAAAGCGGATTATCAATGCGCGTTCAGAAAGTTTGACTGAAAAACCGACTTTCTCGCCGCTAGTCCATCAAAATCGCTGTCTTGTTATCGCTTCTGGCTGGTATGAATGGTCAGCAGATAAAACCCCCTATCATGTACAGCTAAATGATGGGCGGGTGATGGCAATGGCAGGGTTGTTCCGCCCTGCAAATGCCCAGCAAAAAAGCCAGTTTGTGATCATCACAACACAGGCAGATCAGGCCCTTAAATCTATTCATCACAGATGTCCGGCTATTTTGCCAATGGCATCTTGGCAGGATTGGCTGTCAGGTGATGCTGGTCGGGCGCTTGGCCATCTTAACGTGCCATCGGCAAAATATTTCAACTGGTATCAGGTAAGAAAAGATGTTGGCAAGGTCGGCAATGATCATGCCGGACTGGTTGAGCCTGTGCAAAATATGGCCAGTTCTGATAGCCCGCCTGAGCAAATCTCAACGGTGCATGGCCAGTCAGATTTATTTACTGATTAAGCTGTTAATGCTAGCCTGTTGGTCTGGCATCGCGCACCAGACAGGCATATAGATGCCAAAGCAATAATGCGGCCGCCCCCCGATAGGGTGCCCAGCCAGCCGCTATCTGGTCCATTTCCTTATGGCTTGGTCTGGCATCAAGAGATTTAAGCCGCTTTACCGCTTCCATCAGGGCAAGATCATTGCCCGGCCAGGCATCTAGATCAGCCAGACAGAATAGCCGGTAATTATTGATGGTCCAGTCGCCAATGCCTCTGTGGGCGATAAGTCTTTGCCTGAATATCTGTCTGTCTTGGCTGTTTAATGTTTCAAAATCAAGGCTGTTAGAATTAATAGCACTGGCCAGATCAAGTATATATTCTGCTTTTCTGCGAGATAGGCCGATTGCCTGTAAATCTTCATATGCCAAACCTTTCAGGCCATGTTCGTCCTGCCAGCCTTTGGCTTTCATCCGCTCCCACAGATGAGAGGCAACAGCACGAGAGATTTGCTGGCCCAGAATAATCCGGACAAGTGTAGAAAATGAGGCCTGTTCAAAACGATCAGGCGGGTTTCCATAAGTCGCTCTGGCTGATTTCAGATCAGGGTCTAGCCTGTCCAGTGCCGCCAGAGCGCTTTCTAGCTGTTTTGCTTTCATGTTATTTTCCGGCCAGCATGGCGTTGTTCTATCACTCTGCCCCAGTATTGATGATTTAACACTGAAATGCACGAAATTAGCAGAACGGCCCATGACATCGCACCTAAAATGCGATAATTTTCAAATAGTAGCAAAATATTCAAAAAATAAGGCGTTCGCTATGGTGGCACACAAACAGCATATATGGGATTTGCCAGTCAGAATATTTCACTGGGGGCTGGTAATATCTGTGATTGGGGCATTTATTACTGGCAAAGCAGAATTAATGTCTCTTCATGAGCGCTTTGCATTAACGGCATTAGGGCTGTTGATTTTCAGATTTTTCTGGGGTTTTTGGGGTGGCAAGACAGCGCGTTTTTCCCATTTTCTGGCAAGCCCTGTTGCGGCATGGTCTGAGGTTGTCGCTATCAAAAGGCGTGAGAAAAAACAGCATTTTGGTCATACTGCGCTTTCTGGTTATGCTGTATGCGCTTTGCTGATTGTGCCTCTGTTTCTGGTCATTACAGGCATGTTTTCAACAGATGATGTGCTGTTTGACGGCCCGTTGGCGCATCTTGCCCCTGATATGATAAAACAGGCCACAAGCTGGCATCATAATCTGCATCCGGTGATGGTAGCGTTATTCATCCTGCATCTGGCGGCTATGCTAATCTATCGAATGCGTCTGAAAATCAATCTGCTCACGCCCATGATCACTGGCCAAAGCCTTAAAGCATCACAGCAGATGCCAGCGCTAACTGCCAGCCATCAGGTCTTGGGGCTGGCATTGATGGCGGGATCTATTGGTCTTGCCCATATGATCCCGCTATTACGGCCATCTTTATTCTAGGATGTTTGCGGCTAATTCTTAAAGCTTGAATGACAGGCTTTACAGCTTGCCCCTAAAGTCTGGACGGCCTGTTGGATAGCTGCTTTGTCGCCAGACTCTGCTGCAGTTTTGAGCGCTAGTGCCGCATTCTGGTTGTTCTGTGCAAGTGCCGTAAATTTTTCAAATTCAAACCAGATTTCATCTCTGGCACCTTCGCTTTCTGAGCCTTCTGGAAAATAGGTTGTCAAGATGCTTGCCCAGTTGGCTATTTTATCTGCGCCTGCCGCAATGCCGGCAAAATCATCGATGGCTAGCTGTCCGCCAAACGCACGCATTGCAGCACCATTAGCCTTGAAATTCACCTTGCGCTCGGCAACCGGATCATTTGCGGATGCCGACAAGCTGAAAAAGGTGAAGCAAATTACTAGAGATGTCAGAATTTTCATATGAGCCTCAATTATCAAAGAGTTTTTTCAATAGTATTACGAAACAGATAGCCACTCCAGATTAAACTGGTCATCATCAAAAACTTCACCTAAGCTGAAACCAGACGATACATAGCTTTCTCTCAGATAGCTGTTTTTTTAGGAAATATTATGGTAAAGCCAGCCTCACGCTTGTTCGGCCTCTCATTGATACTCGCTTCTGTGATCTTTGGGCTGATCACTGGTCTGATTGTAAAAGATTTGGCAGATGAGCTATCGGTTGTTATCAGCCTGTGGTATCGCTTTGTTTTTTCATTGCCTTTGCTATTTGGTGTTGCCATCTATCAAAGAGGGATTCGGGACTGGTTCAAGATTAATAACAAGCCTGTCATGACAATACGGGTGATGTTTGGATTTATGGGGATTGTGTTCTGGTTTCTGTCTGTCCGCGCCATTCCGCTAGGTCAGGCAACAGCGCTTTTCCAGTCTTCTGTGCTGTTTGTTACCATGTTTTCGCCAATATTTCTTGGTGAGCGGGTCGGAATTTATAGAGGTGCGGCGGTGGTGCTAGGGCTTGTGGGCATTTTTCTGATTACCGAAGCCTATCAAGAACCGCCTTCATGGGGCATTATGTTTGCCCTTATTTCTGCAATTGCCGGTTCAGGGCTGTCAATTGCATTACGGAAACTTGGGAAAAGCGAAGTGCCAGCCACTGTCGCCAGCATTTATAATGGCACCGGATTTATTCTGATCTCGCTGGTGCTGTTAATGATGCCGTCTTACTGGATACTCCCATCAGCAGACCAGATGGTCAGGCTGGTACTGTTGGGTGTTGTGGCGTCGTTGTTACAAATCTGTATGACTACCGCTTATCGCTATAGCGAGGCCGTTGTTGTGTCATCTTTGCGCTACCTTCAGGTGCTTGGCGCAGGTGTTCTGGGATATATGCTGTTTGACGAAGTGCCAAGCCATATCCAGTTAATCGGGGCGGTTGTTATTGTTGGTTCTTGTATGTTTATTGTATTGCGTGAATTCCAGCTATCCCGCGTCAAATCATAGCCACCCTATCAACAATGCTTGACAATCAGGCAGGCAACTCGCTAGGTGTTTGTCTGATTATTTTGAACGCATAAACGAAAGATATTGCCATGATCATCAGAGTGATGGGAGAAATGGAAATTCACAGCTTTAGCTGTGCCGAAATGCCCAAAACATGCCCCATAGACAAGCAGTTGCCAGAAGATAAAGACAGGGCAGATATGATTAACTGGCTTGGCGCTCGACTTGATGGCGCCTCAGCGTCAGAGGTGATTGCAGATGATAGCCGCCGCAAGCAGGTGGAAGATATGGCGGCCTTTCTGGTATCTGAAACAGAGCAGGTGCCAGATAAGGATGATTTTGTGCTAGTGCTGATTTTGCGCGAAAAATGGCCAGTCGGTAGCAAAGCAAAATTCAAATTGAAGGCAGAACGTGTTGCAGGGGAATTTACCTATCATTTTATTGTCTGCCCGCCACAACAGGGCGTCACGCTAGAGGATGAAGATGCACTTCAGAAGGCAGAAACACAGTCACTTGCCGCGATGTTGCCTGTTTTGAGAGCAAACCGCAAACGCTTTGCCGCTTCATCAGGGCTTCAGCAATTTTTGCAACAGGTCGCCCAGCATCGCTAGCTGGAAATCCGGGCCTTATTGACTAATAGCAGAGGCGCTAGGCAAGCTCCGGACGGTTGCGATATTCATCCAGCGCTTCTGGGTTGGCCAGTGCTTCGGTATTTTTGACCGGCCTGCCATGCACAATATCTCTGACCGCCAGTTCGGTGATTTTGCCTGAGCGTGTGCGCGGAATATCAGTTACAGTGGCGATGACCGCAGGCACATGACGCGGACTAGCCTTTGCCCTAATTTCAGCCTTTAGGCGGGCTATCAGATCATCAGATAGCTCAGCATTTTCTGCCAGCCTGACAAACAATACTATCCGTACATCATTATCATAGCTCTGGCCGATCACCAGCCCTTCGGTAATTTCGGAAAATTCTTCAACTATCCGGTAGATTTCGGCCGTACCTATCCTGACCCCGCCCGGATTTAAGGTTGCATCTGAACGGCCATGAATCACAATACCGCCACGTGGCGTCAAAGTTGCCCAGTCACCATGACGCCAAATGTTATCATATACAGAAAAATAGGCATCTTTATATCTGCTCTGGTTTTCATCATCTCCCCAGAAACAGACAGGCATTGACGGAAACGGGCTGACACAGCATAGCTCGCCCTGCTGGTTGGCTATTGTCTGGCCGTCATCATCCAGTATCTGGACATTCATGCCTAGCCCGCGTACCTGAATTTCGCCAGCATGAACAGGCATGATAGGACAGCCTAGCACAAAACAGGCCATCAGATCAGTGCCACCAGAAATAGAGGCAAGATGCACATCAGGGCTGATTGCCTGATAAATAAAATCAAACCCTTCTTCAGAAAGGGGCGAGCCTGTAGAACACAGGGTTTTCAGTGCTGATAAATTGACAATTTCGGCCGGTCTGATATCTGCTTTGCGAACTGCATCAATATATTTTGCCGACGTGCCAAATAATGTGACCTGCTCAGCTTCGGCAATCTGCCAAAGCCGTTCTGGTCCGGGATAGAAGGGGCTGCCTTCAAATACAAGAATTCTTGCACCAGATAACAACCCCGAAACAAGCCAGTTCCACATCATCCAGCCACAAGTTGTAAAATAAAAAACAGTATCATCTGGTTTGATATTACAATGTAATTTATGTTCTTTAATATGCTGGACCAGCGTGCCACCAATGGAATGAGTGATACATTTTGGTGCGCCTGTAGTACCAGATGAATACAGAATATAAAGCGGGTCATTGAAATTCATTCTGGTAAAATTGTCGATTGGCGCATGGGCAAGGGCCTGCTCATAAGAATAAGCATTGGCAATAGAAGAGAGGTCAGGGTTTCCGCTAGCATATCCAGCTACCAGAATATGCGATAATGTCGGCAGGTTCTGGATAAGGTCAGGCAGGCTGGCCAGCCTGTCAATCTGTTTGCCATTATAGAAATAGCCATCTACCGGGATCAGCAATTTAGGCGCTATCTGGCTAAATCTGTCAGACACGCCTGTAATCCCAAAATCAGGCGAGCAGCTTGAAAAAATAGCCCCTAATGAGGCAGTGGCCAGCATCGAGATAAGCGCAATGTCACAATTTGGCACATAGGCGGCAACCCTGTCACCTTTGCCAATGCCATGTGCTTTCATCCAGCCAGCCAGTGCTAGCGATTTCTGCCTGATTTCGGCGCGGGTCAGGCGTGTGCATCTCCCATCTTCGCCGTAGCCGATAAAGCCGATTGAATGATCCGCATTAGCCAGCATATTTTCAGCATAATTCACCTGCCCATCAGGAAAAAATAATGTGCCGGGCATGGTATTATTCACAACTAGCCGTTCGCCCTTCTCGCCAATGATGCCATGCCAGTCCCACAAGGCAGACCAGAATTCAGCGCTGTTATCAACAGACCACTGCCACAGATTTTCATAGCTATTTTCCCAGTCAAAGCGGTGATGAGTGCGCACATGGCGCGCAAAATCATTTAGATTGCTGGTTTCTAGCGCATCTTCTGGTGGGGTCCATAACAGTCGCCCTGAAATCTGGTTTTGTGATTGCATCGTTATCTGTTTACCCTCGCATCTTTTGGCTTTGATTACGTCTATTAACTAAAAAGTCTAGTGGCTAGTCAATGAGCATAGCTGAAATCTTTGTCTGTCTGTAGCCATATTTGCCATTAGTGAATTGGATATAGAAATTAGGGGTGACATATAAATGAGAGCTTTCAGCATTAATGAAGTTGACGCATGTCTTGATGGTAAACTCTATGATAATTGCGCAGAAAAATGGTTTTACTATCCTAGTCGGCTTGGTGTTGTTGTACAGCTTGAACAGCTGCTTTCAGGTGATGTGCTGATTTATACCTGTCTTGAAAAAGAGGGCGGGGGTTCATTTTTATCGTCATTTTTAAATTTATTGATGGTTGAAGATATTGGGTTTATTCCCGCGCCAGTTCAATTTGATTCTTCTAAGGGGCTGAAAACTATTGGCGGCAAGCGGGGCGTTCTGCCGCTTTGCGAGGTGAGTGCGTCTGTATCCATCAGCTATTATACCATTTTGCCATGCCGGCATGATAATTTTGAATTATCTGTTCTGATTTATGAATTTACCCAAGCATTACAGGTCTATCAGCCTGTCACTATCCAGATGCCAGATGATGCAGGCTTGCAGACAAAAATAGCGTCTCTGGCAGAATCAAAACTAAGCTACATGATAGCGGATATTAATGACTAGCCTTCAGGCAAAATCTGTTAGCCTGACTAAGTGCGAGCGGTTGCGGCTTTGCCATTTAATGTGAATAGGGCTATAAGGGCAGAGAAGTAGGAAATTAGTTTCCTGTAAAGCCACTATTTAGCCGAGATATTCATCGCATGTCAGCTTCTCATTCATATGATTATGATCTAATTGTTATCGGGGCAGGGTCTGGCGGCGTGCGTGCTGCCAGAATATCAGCAACTCATGGTGCCAAAGTCTGTGTCATAGAGGCAGACAGGCCGGGCGGCACTTGCGTGATAAGAGGGTGCGTGCCTAAAAAATTGCTGGTATATGGTGCCAGCTTTAGCGCAGAAAAAGAAGATGCCGCAGGGTTTGGCTGGCATGTT
>Ga0181566_10003969_pt1 | contig 12065 bp, 17 predicted proteins | sample 101ome_15_FD_133762 | JGI IMG/M metagenome (GOLD analysis project Ga0181566, IMG submission 133762) | Coastal salt marsh microbial communities from the Groves Creek Marsh, Skidaway Island, Georgia - 101402AT metaG (megahit assembly) | ecosystem: Environmental > Aquatic > Marine > Intertidal... | reverse complement strand
GGTGTGGTGTTAGAATTAGTCTTTGAAACGGAAGAGGAGGCTAATCAGTATTTGGCTCCCGACAGGATGATGTATGAGTTAGGAATGGCTTATCTCGAAGATGACCTTTACCATCAATACGGTCTAGAGAGTGGCGTTTCTTCTCCTTGGAATTGGTTCCAAGAACGGTTTCCAGACCTGGTGAGGCAAAACAAAGACACTTCGAAACTTCCTCGCCTGCCTTCGAGTGATGAAGACTGGCAATCTAGTTACCTTTCCGTTTATGCTGTGGCTTTGAAGCGTCCTGTCCCTGCCTCTCGACTTCGACGAGTAGAGTAGGAGATTTTAAGTAGTTGTTCCAGTTACTGTTAGATATGTTGTTCGACGTGCTCTTCACAAGTGATGAGCCCTTGCAGATGGATAATCTAGGAGGTTCAAGTATCACTTTACGACGTGAGGTCGATAAGTCGTTCATTAAGTTTTTGTGTTGGCCTGTGACGGAAGATGACTATTATTTTAGTCCTCCCGATGCTAGTAACTTATCCTTTGCTCTTTTTCTAGATGCGGCTATTGTGCGGCAAGATGTAGACCAACCTTTTGCTGATTTTGTTCCTGTGGTGACTCATGAGCGAGGCGTTATGAATTCTGCAGAACTACTTTTACGATTACAACATCTCGTCGGTAAATGTAGTTTTTCTCCTGAGCCCGATATTCTCCCTGCAAGACTACAAGAATTGATTCCGCGTCTTGAATCACCTGATTATCGTAGCACAGTGTGGCAATTCCTAATGTATCAAACTCCTAGCCTTGATACTAATTATGTTAGTTATTTAGGTGACGTTTCAGTGGAACGTAATACAGACCCTTTGTTTCAACCCTTCCTAAATTCGGTTCGAAGCACATTACCTGTTGTTATTGAAGATTTGCGAGTAGACAATTTCGGATTCATTGAAAAATATGATGAGTATTTATTCTACATTTTCGATTGTGACGTCTACTGGGTGCAACCGCGTGGTGATTTGGCAGGGCGTAAGTGGCTTAAGAGTATTATGTTTGAAATCGAATCGTGTCACCTAAACCCTATCGAAGATTTTTACATTCTTGGCACAGACCTTTATGATGAATTAGTAGAGTCTTGGTGGACGGGTGAAAATGTAGGCTTGACCCCGACTGAATGGTCTCTACTAATGGGAGATGCAGAAGCATGTATGCGAAACAATTATAACCTACAAGGCCTTGGAGTAACATACGAGGCGGAAGAAAACATGAGCGTAACACAATTCCCAACCATTTACAAGCAGACTTCAACAGGTGCCCTGCAACAGTGGCAAGTGCTAATAATTCCTCAAGAAGAGGGAGGTTACTTGTTGACGACTGAATCGGGACAAGTGGATGGGGCCATTACACGAGGGCGTGGAAAGGTAATTACTGAAGGCAAGGTGAATCGCACCGCCCTTGAGCAAGCACAACTCGAGGCTCGTTCGAAGTTTAACAAGAAGCGTGATGAAGGCTACTTTGAAACCATGGAAGAGGCACGAAACAACATTGTTGTTTTGCCGATGCTTGCGCTAGATTTCAACAAGCGAAGCCATGATATTGTGTGGCCTGCCGTGGCTCAACGTAAGTTCGATGGTGTGCGTTGTTTGGCCATTACTAAACCTGATGGTTCAGTGCATCTCATGACTCGTAAAGGGAAAGAGTTCCCACACTTAGAGCACTTGCGTGAGCAGATTGCGGCTTTGCATTTGCCTACGAACTTAGTGCTTGATGGGGAAGTCTACTCCGATAACCTTACTTTTCAAGAAGTAACAGGATTGGTTCGTCGAGAGACTTTGAAACCTGCGAGGGATGAAGAGGTGCCGACCAATGATGGACAATTTGACCCTCAAACAGGAAAACCGATGATGGAAATAGTTCACATTATTAGTGACGAAGATAAAATGAAGCAAGTCGACTACCGAGTTTACGATGCTATCGTGCTTGACGAACCTGCCATGTCTTTCATTAATCGCTTTGCGAAACTATCTTCTTACTTCCCCGAGGGAGTAGTGCGTCATGGTAATCTAGTCTTGACGGAAAACTTCCCACTTCGAGGACCTGAAGACCTCTCTACCCTACATCATCAATTCACTCAAGACGAGGACTATGAAGGCGTTATGATTCGTAACTTGCACGGCACTTATGACCTTAACAAGCGTTCTAAGCATTTGCAGAAGTTTAAAACTTTCCAAGATGCCGAGTATCGAATTATCGGATTCGATGAAGCCTCGGGTGATGATGAGGGAACCGTAGTTTGGATTGTTGAAACGCCTGCAGGTCAAGATTTCCGTGTGCGACCCGAAGGTTCACGAGAACAACGTCGTGAGTGGTTCGAAAACGGTGCCGACTACATCGGTAAAATGCTTACAGTTAAATTCTTTGAATTAACTGACGGCGGCATTCCTCGATTCCCAGTCGGTGTGGCCATTCGAGATTACGAGTGAATCTTTAAGTAGTCGTTTAGTTCAGTAAAGGGGTATGACCACGACATTTGTTAACGGAACTGGCAACGTTATCGGTAGCCATTCAGCGCAAGATTTCACCTGGGCAGGCCGTGCAGAGACTGAAACGGCCACCCACTCCCCTGAGATGGAACAACCCTTTGCAGGACCTATCACAGAACCGCTCGGTTCTGAAGTTCAATTTGGTGCCGAAAGGAAGAAAAATGTCAGTATGCCTCTTTTGATGGGCAGTTTTGCCGCAATAGTAGGTTTTGGCGGATTACTAGGACTTACACTATCTAACCAACTCGACGACTTACCTTTCGGAATCGGAGCATTAATGAAGAGTATTAAGATTAGTTGGGATTCGAAAGACTTTGCTAATAAGACTCTTATGGCCATGACTTACATTTCTTTGTTTTACTTAGGTTCTGTGGTGTTTCTTCAACAGAAAACTATTCAGGGTGCATCCATGAGCAAAGGCGTTTGAGGTGAACTCCATGAATCGTTACCTTTTCGGCATCGGTATGGCCTTGGTAGGCTACTTTGTCGGTCAAAGATTCGCTAACCGCACGGAGTCTGCCGACACTTCCGAGACTGAAACAAAACAAGCCGAAGGGTGCGGTTGTGGCACTATTCGGGTGAACTAAGATGCGTCAAAAATCTAATACAAGTAAAAACGTAAATCTGCACCTATGGGTCAGTGGTTTTGCAATCTTTATTGGGGTTGGAGGGTTGCTAAGTATCATCGGCTCTCAATATTTTACTAATTGGCCTGGGGTTGGAGTGATTTCTTCAGCCGTTAAAACGAGTTGGAACTCTAAAGATGGAATTAATCGTTTTCTAATGTTTTCGACTTATCTTTCTCTAGTCTATCTTGGAACTGTGGCTGTGACTAGTATTAGTTCACGTCGCCGATTAGTTCGTCGAGTTCGAGAAATCATTGGCAAACCTAAAAGCAAAAAACCTATGGCAAATAGGAGGTAATCTTTTTGGAAGAAGTAAACGGCAAGACGCGATTGTTTTATACGATTATTCCTTCGAGCCCTTCAGGACTTGAAGTTGACCTTGTTGAGTCTAGAGGTCTTGCGAAAGGTGCAAGTAACTCCATTCTGCTTTGGGACACTGTAGACCATGCCGAAACGGCTCTTGAAGTTGAATTAGTTGATATATTATCTGAAGAAAAGTGGCGTTGGGGATACTCTGTGCTCGAGGTTCGACTACCTGAAAGTTGGATTCGAGACAGTCGTGTGAAAGAAGTAGCCCCTCACACATGGGAAGCATTTGAGATGATTCCTAGTGCATATATTAAGGGGCTTGAGACCTATGAATTTGAAATCGACCTTATCAAAATGCTAGCCGAAGGAAAGTTTCGACCAGATTCTAAAGAATTAGCCTTAGGTGTAGAGGTAGAACTAGAGCACACATCTTCAAGGCAGAAGGCTCGTCAAATCGCCATCGAACACCTGCAAGAAATCCCCGACTACTACACCAGATTGCATAAGGCAGGACTAGCCGCAGAAAATCAACACGCTTTTCGCAACCGACTCGTTCCCGTCGCGGGCATCGTCGCTTATGCTTTACTAGTGTGGTCAGCCTTTCGCCGTAAGTGAATCGTTTGCTTTATATAGTCGTAGAGACTCATAAAAACGTATGGAAGTTGAGGTTGATGTCTATCTCAATCCTTTTCTTGAAACAGTATACTCTTGGGGGCACGGTCTATACTGGTGGACTTTCATAGGCATGTTGTATCGCCTTAGTAATGGAAATGACGACCTTCTAAGACGTCCTGAGTGTGGAGTCCCTCCTGGGCGAAACATTGTTAGAGGTCCTGAATTCACACGAGCCTTTGAAGCCGAGTTTTTACCACAATGTCCATGGCTCTTCACCGAGGGTAGTGGTCTACTTTTGCGGACTAGTCCAAACTTACTGCAGAAAATTGCTGAGCATCGGGGCAAACCATATCCTGTAGGAACAACAATAGTTAGTAGTAGTAATCGTAGTAGTTACTTTTTTACCCCGTCTCCTCGGAAAACCGTTCCCATCAAGCCTTATGCTCATCGAGAGTATCCTGTTCCTCCTGACCTAACCGTAGTGGTTCAAGAAGGACAAGATTCCGTATCCCTTTACCCTGACTTTCATCAGTCAAAAACCTCTGTGCATAGTTTTAGAGTTTTTTTGGAGGCCCTCAACTGGGATTGGAATTGGGCGAACTCTCTGTTGTTCACTCTAGACCCTCTCTCTCGAGGATGGCCTATCAAGGCCAACCCTATCTTAAATTTCCCTGGAGGCGTCCCTCGTGAGTAAGGCAACTCCCTATGGATTTAACTTTCCGCCCCCTCCCTTTCCTTTTATGAGTCTCGAGAACTATTTATCTCCTAGTTGGGAAAGGTCATGGTTCAAAGACATTCCAATTGAATACTTAAATCATCCTGATGTAGTGGCAATTCGACGAGAGTGGGGATTACGTCCCCGTTTTCGTGGCGGCTCTACTGCTGAATATTCGCGACCTCAATCTTATACGGTGAAAGAGTATGCCGACCGTTTTGCACTCTATCCGCAAGACTACAAATATAGCCAACTCGCTATTCCTCCAAATGACCAACGACGTCTTCGTGGTTGGCCTGTTCGCACTCGCGAAGGAACTATTCTTCTCCCTGGTGATGTTGGGTATGATTCTGCTCGGTAAGCAGTTTGAAATACTTAAACTTACTTACCCTTACCGTATGTGGGCTTGGATAACTCTCTGCATTGTGGAATTAGTTGGGGCAATTTGGTTTTGGAAATTTTGGAAACGGACTCAATCAATTGAAAAGGATAAAAATGCTCGTATAATTAGTTTGGAATTGCTTAAGAACTCACTAGAAGAGCGACTCAATTTAGAAGAAGAACGATTGGCTAGTAAACAATTATTTGTAGGTCAACTTCATCAAGAAGTCATTACTTTGAAACAAGATTTAGAACAACAAGAAGTTGAAATTTCTAATCTTATTCGAGAATTAAATGTTTCTCGAGAAGAGACTAAACATCAAAAGGGTCGAGCCGCATCCCAAGCCACCTCTAAAGGACAAGCCCTTGAAAAATGGGCTCCTTTTATAGACCACCCCTCTATCGACCCGTCATGGAAAATTGAAAACTGGTCTTTTTTGGGTAGTCCTATCGACTACATAGTTTGGCACCACTTTCCGAGTGTGGAGGAGAACTTGGCAGAAGGCAAAGTAGTATTCCTCGATATTAAGGCAGGAAAATCAGGGCTAACGACGAAGCAACGTCGAATTCGAGACCTAATTCGTGCAGGACGTGTAGAATGGCGGACGGTCAAACTGGAGTAGAACATATTAAATAGTTGTAGGATATATCCTTCTCTATGGGGTTGGAATCCTTAGAGGATTACGTATGTTCCAATCACGAGGGTTTGAAAGGAATTCCTTGGATTTCTAGTGCATACTCACGAGAAAGACAAGTATTTTTGCGAAGTATGCTTCAATTAGGAATTGAGACTATTTCTGAAGATAATCGAATTTTTTATGGATATGACGGTGATGACCATTTCTCATTCAAATTGCCCGCATCGGAAAAGTTGCAAGTTTTTAGCAATTTACTCGCACTCTTTGAAATTCATAAAGACGTTACGGGACAACGGATAAGAAGTGAAAAGGGATTACCTATGGGTTGGTATTTCGTTTGGCCCACTCAAGTCGAGGAAGGAACCTCTTTGCAAACTTTGAAGGAAGATGAAATCAGTCGAGAGTGGTATTACGAGGCACCCCCTACGCTAATGTATTACTATGATAAGGGTCGTATTATTTTACTTAATCCCTATCTTGAGGAATTAGATTTAGAAGGCCTGGCAAACAAGATAAATCGAAATGTTTTCTTTAACCCTCAATATCGTTTTTTAGACTTGCAAGATTACACTGATACTGGTTGTTTATTTTACTTAGGTCGCGATTTGTTTGGAAAGTCCTTTAAAACTCTAAATTATCCTCAATCAACTTTATGAGGAATGTGAAAGGTTTGGGCCCCATCAACACTCTGATTCCAACCAAGGTAAGCCGAAACGTCTTGGCCAGTTTCTCATGCTTTTGTTAACCTTACTCCCTGTCTTCAACTCTAACTGAAATGGAACTGACAATGAAACTTTCTAACATAAAATCTGAACAACAACGAAATACGAATCCAACAGTTTTTCGGGAAGGCCCACCTCACATTAAATTCTTTTACTACTTAAAGTTTAAGTAGTAGAACATTGCATAGAACGTAATATGGATTGGAATCATCCGTTTAATTCGGGAGAGGGAAGGGTTTTCGGGGCTAATGATATGCGTTGGAGTAGTGTTAAAGACTACGAAGCAGAGGAGACTACTAAAAAGAGCGAAGGAATCATGAGTCGAATCAAAAAACCATTTATGCCCTCCACTTGGAAGTGGATGAGAACGTCGGGAAACGAGAGAGTTTTCAATTATCGACCTAGGCTTGGAGAGATTTCAACCGTTAGATTGGATATTCCGTCTCAATTCACCCCCTATTTAGTTAATTCACAAAAGGTTCCATTTAGAGGTAGCGTCATTGAGATGGATGAAGATAGTTACTTGACCCTTGGTAAACGAATTACAGTCAGTATGAAAGATTCTCAATCTGATGGCGTCGTTTCTACGACTTTCCCAACTCTCGAATTTAAGACTAGTCAAGAGTCGGGTGGAGAAATTTACCGATTGGATTGGCAACTTTTTGCTAATCGTAGAGTTTTAGCAAAGGGGGCATGGGATGAAGAGTGGGGATACCCTAGTCAAGGAAAGCCTACTTTGGGCCCTGCTTCTATGTATGACCGAGACCTTAAAATGACTTGGAATTCAAAACTTAATTGGACTTGGATATTGTTAGCGGTATTAGGTCTCTTAGGTCTTTCTAAATTACTTCGTAAACAAAGGTCTTAGACATTAGAACAAAATCCTTATTAAGGAGTCTATCCATAGGATTAGTTGGAGGAAACAAACATGAGTCAAGTAGAATTACTTCGTCGGCATTTTAGGAATGAAAGCAGTATTACCCCTGTAGAGGCAGCCAGCGTCTACAAGATTAGGAGTCTACCTCGTCGCATCATGGATTTGAAGTCTATGGGTTATCAATTTGAGCACCAATGGCGAGTGGATGGCATGGGGCAACGCTATATGCGTTACATTTGCATTCACAATCCCGAAGGTGACTTGGATGCCTGAGGGTCCTGAGGTTCGGCGAATCACAGACCGTATTAATTCTTTTTTTAAGGATACGACTCTCGAGAGCATCGAGGTCCACGTGCCTCGTTACGGCGAGAAGCAGATGCGGGGGGAGGTCGCGGCTTTTATGGCCGCGCTACCCTTGCAGATTGAGTCGGTGCAATGTAAAGGCAAATTCATTTACTTCATCTTAGAAGGTGGGTGGACCGTTTGGAATACCCTAGGCATGTCAGGCACTTGGCGTCAGCGTAAGATGCCGAACACCATGTTGACCTTCCATACCTCAAGTGGAAAAATGCACTATAAAGACACGCGTCGATTCGGGACCTTTAGGTTTTCATCATCCTTTGAAGAATTAGAGACTAAATTATCTTCTTTAGGGCCTGATATGTTAGCCGAAGACGTAACTGATGAGGTTTTTGCGAAGCAAATGCGTCGTTATCCACGTCGCACCATAGTGCAATCACTTATGGACCAAAAAGTGGTTTCAGGTGTAGGGAATTACATCAAAGCAGAGGCCCTTTATCGAGCAGGCATTTCTCCACACCGATTTAACTCGACGCTTACAGATGAGGAATTGGAGTTACTTAATAAAGAAGTCAAGTGGGTCATTCGAGCCTCTTACGCTTCTCGAGGGGCTCGTATTTTGACTTACGAGTTACCCGATGGGTCTACAGGGGAGTATAACTTTCAATTCCAGGTTTATCGTCAGTCTCATGACCCCGATGGTCACGTGGTGATTCGAGAGGAAACTCGGGATAAGCGAACCACTCATTGGGTTCCTGAGCGACAACACTAAATAGTAGTAATGAGTTACGCTAGGTATGAGTGAACGCTCTCCTGCCGTTTTTACGGGTGTAGTAATCACAGGAGCGGCTTTTGCTATTGGAAAGGCTTGGTGGAATCGCACCTCTCTCGAAACTCGTCGTAACATACGTGATTGGTGGGATGAAAATGATAAGTCGATTAAGATACTGGGATTCCTTGTCCTCAGTATTTTTGTGATAAAGGGCTTGGAACGGGCAGGAATTTTGGGGTTTAGAAGACCTGATGACAATCGTCGAAGACTTAAAGCATTGATTAATTTCCTCACTATGGTCGCATTCTCTTTCATAATTTCCTATGCCTACACAAAATTGTTTATGGTTTCGGAGGAATGGAGGGATAATAGCGTTGATTTTTTTGATGAGCCATTTGCTCCCATTTTCATAGGTGCTATTTGGCTTTTAGGCCCTATAGTTTACAGTAGTTGGGCTCGCACCACTAGTGGAAAATTAAAAGCAATTGTTTTAGGCTATACCATTCCGCCACTAGTATTGTTTACTCTTGGTATTACGAAGGTTTTTGATTGATACTATCAATTAAGAATAGATACTCTTAAATAGCAGAGGAGTTCTAAGTAACAACTAGAGGGAACAGTGGGTTCCCTAGAATAATTACACTAGGAACATGATTACTATGAAGATGAATAAATTCAAAAATACGATGCTTACAATTTTGACTGCCCTAATGCTTGCTTTGAGTGCAGGTGTTGTTGCCGCCGATGGTTCGAATCCTCTCGACCCGTCGGACGGTGGTGCCGACTGGGACGGCGATGGCCTAACCAACGCTGAAGAACAGGCACAAGGCACGAACATGAACAATGCCGACTCTGACGGTGACGGGCTTCCCGATGGTTGGGAAGTCAATAACGGTCTCAATCCTACTAACGGTGGCGACGGCAACGCCGACCCTGACGGTGATGGATTGACTAACGCACAAGAGTATGCCAAGGGAACGAATCCAAACAACGCTGATACCGACGGTGATGGAAAGTCCGATGCTACGGACCAATTCCCCACCGACCCGAATGATGGAGAATACTCCGATTCTGATGGCGATGGCATTCCTGATGCCTACGACCCTGACTTTACTGAATCGGGTGCAGGTAGCGGCGATGGCGGCACCGAAGGCGGCGGCGAATCCGAAGCAGGTGGACAAGGCGAAGGCCAAGGCCAAGGACAGGGACAAGGTCAAGGCCAAGGACAAGGACAAGGACAAGGACAAGGTCAAGGCCAAGGCCAAGGCCAAGGCCAAGGTCAAGGTCAAGGTCAAGGACAGGGCCAAGGTCAAGGACAGGGCCAAGGTCAGGGCCAGGGTCAAGGTCAAGGACAGGGCCAAGGTCAAGGCCAAGGTCAGGGCCAAGGTCAAGGACAAGGTCAAGGACAACAACAAGGCCAAGGTCAAGGCCAAGGTCAAGGTCAAGGTCAACAGGGACAACAGGGTCAACAGGGCCAACAGGGCCAACAAGGTCAACAAGGTGGCCAACAAGGTCAACAGGGACAACAAGGTCAACAAGGTCAGCAGGGCCAACAACAAGACAACGGACAAGGTCAGCAACAACAAGGTGGTCAACAAGGTGGTCAACAAGGCGACCAACAGAGCCAGGACCAAAACGGTGCCAATCAAAATGGTCAAAATGAACAACAACAAGGCCAAACTCAAAACGGCCAACAGGGACAACAGGGCCAACAAAGCGACCAACAACAAGGCCAACAGTTAGACAACCAGGCTCAGAACGGCGACAACGACAACGACGGCGACGGCATCCCTAACGAAATTGATAACGACGACGACAACGATGGAATCCTCGATGTTCTGGACGACAACCCTATGGACCACGACAACGACGGTATCAATGATGCCGAAGACGACGACGATGACGGCGACGGCATCGACGACCGCGAGGAAGTGAACGATGCTGACCCCAACACCAACATCTACGACCACGACAACGATGGCATCTCCGATGCTGTTGACCTCGACATTGACAACGATGGCATCGACAACCGCAACGACTTTTACGATAACGGCTCTTCTGCCATGCGTGACCACGACAACGATGGACTTAACGATGGAGTAGACACTGACGACGACAACGACAACATTCTTGACGTTGATGAAGTTGATGGTATGACTGGCTCATATCGCTACGACCACGACAACGACGGTATTTGGGACATGACGGACAACGATGACGACAACGATGGTCTTTCCGATTGGTTCGAACAGAACGATGGTAACGACCTAACAGGTCAATTCGACCACGACAACGATGGTTCCGATGATTACATGGATGACGACGACGACAACGACGGCATCCTTGACAACTTGGAACTTTGAGTTTCCACTACACTACACGGCAGGTAATGACGGATGAATCCTTTCGGATTCTTCTTGAATCTGTTCCGTGCGGTTGTGTGGTTGCTAATGTGGCCATGGAGTCATTTATTCGGAGATGAATTACCGTGATGCAAGCACTATTGGATGCCTTTTTCCAACCTCGTTCCTACCTAGCGGCTCGTAAATTAGCCCGAGGAGAACAGGGAGGTTGGTGGGAAACTTTCTCTGCCACAATTGTGCGTAGTTTACTTACCTTACCAGGTTTGCTAGTCGTTGGAATCTCTTGGCCCCGTGCCGTGGTAGGTTCCTTTCTCGGCAACCTAGTCGTCACGGCGACTGTAATTGGTTACTACCTTAATGCAGGCATTGACTTGCCCGACCCTACTAGCACCTAATCGAGTGGGTGAGCCACCTTGAGGTCTCCGAGTGTCCAACGAAGCGTTTTGACAACTCCTTCGAGTGCCTTTTTGTTACGTGCGGCGGTTTTCATGCCGTCGCGGTCATTGTGAGTCTTAGCGAGGTGATACTTCATCACCCAAGAATTCATCTTGGCTTCTGCTTTCCTTAGCATGTCTTCGATTTCAGTCCACGTCCTCTCGTAAGTGAAGTGTTCTGATTCTTGGTGGTCCGACATAGTATTGATGCCCATATCTGCTCGCAAGCAGACTACTTACTTAAAGGTTTGGTTGAAGGGGTATTCTTTAAGTAGTCGAAGGAATATCCTGTTAATATGGACATGGAAACTAAGCAAGGCCTTTTAGGATGGGTCATCATTGCCGTAGGTTTTGGAACTGTGTATGCCCTTATTAAATATCCTACTCAGGTTTTGAAAGGTATAGCAATTTCGGGGATGATGGTATTAATCCTAGTAACTATATTAGCCGCTAGGCAAGAGCGAAAATATCTAGAGATTCGTGAGGATAAATTGGCTACTCGATACCTTGAGGCGGTTGAACTTGCCGAATACTTATCCAATAGTCCTGCCTACATGAGTGATGATTTTATCAAACAATGGTTGCGTCAATGGTATTCTCCAATTAGTGATTAATATGGGAACTATTACTATGAAGGCTCGCTACTGGGACACTTGTGCTCGTTGCAGTGCTAAGGTTCACCCAGGGGACTTTGTTTGGTGGCAGACACCCCTTCGAGGAGAATCTACGGGACGTATTACTCGTTGTCAATCTTGTAAGTCTGATTCCACTCTTAAGTTGCCCTCCTTCGG
>Ga0181566_10003964_pt1 | contig 12069 bp, 10 predicted proteins | sample 101ome_15_FD_133762 | JGI IMG/M metagenome (GOLD analysis project Ga0181566, IMG submission 133762) | Coastal salt marsh microbial communities from the Groves Creek Marsh, Skidaway Island, Georgia - 101402AT metaG (megahit assembly) | ecosystem: Environmental > Aquatic > Marine > Intertidal... | reverse complement strand
CCCTAACCTATGGCGGCAGCGACTGGAGCATTGTGCTCTGGGACTGGTAGTTCGTGCATTTGACAAAGACTCCCTATCTTTGCCCCGTGAAAAAGAAAAAACCCGATGCCGTCGTTTGGGACGAATCTACCCAACAATACGTGGCCAAGCTCTTGCCCTATGCCAGCAATAACAGCGGGCCGGTCATCGAACTGCCCAATGTCGATGCCTTTAAGCAACAAGGTGTTGATAAAGCCCGTAAAATGCTGACGGCCGAATGGGAAGAACTCCAACAAAAACTCCGGTCGTTTGCCCAAACCGCCCAACAGACCCAGCGGGTTTATGCAGCCCACTACAAATTTGAACCCATCATTGGGGAAACCTATTTTCTCTACACCTCCGAAAAGGGTGATTTCCTATCCATCATCCCGCCCCAACAGTGGAAAAAAGACTTTGTGGCTGCCTTTCGCCTTCGTTCGGACTTCAAATGGGAACAGGTCGAATAGGCCCTTTCGTTATCCGCTTCGCAAAAGATCAACAGATAATCCCTATTTTTGAGCGATGAATCCACAAACGCCCAGACAGAAAAAAATCGCGGCCCTGCTTCAAGAAGAGCTGGCTAACCTCTTGTTGGGCGCCATCCGTGCCGAAGGCGTGGTCAATCTATTGGTGTCCATTACCAAAGTCACCGTGACCAGCGACCTCAGCCAGGCCAAGGTTCACCTCAGCGTTTTCCCATCCAAAGTGGCCCCGCTACATCTGGAGGCCTTACGCCAAAACAGCGCGCAACTGCGCCATGACCTCAGCCAAAGACTCCGCCATCAATTGCGCCGAGTCCCGGCACTTTCTTTTTATCTCGACGACTCCCTGGATTATATCGATCAAATTGACAAGGCGCTAACCCGCGCAGACAATCCCATCCAAAAACAACCCTCAAAACCCTCCAAAAACCCCTAAACCATGCCTGTTCAATTGCGGCTTGCTTTACGGTATTTTTGGGCTTTTAGCAAACAAACCGTCATCAACCGTGTCAATGCCATTGCCCTGTCGGTCGTTGTGATTGCCACGGCGGCATTGATGATCGTTTTAAGTGCTTTTGGAGGACTCAAAGATTTTGGACTTTCTTTTACCCAGTCGCTACATCCCACCTACCGCGTACTTCCCACCCAAGGGAAAACCCTAATGGTTGATAGCCTACAACTTCAGGCCATCATCCAAATTGCAGAAGTTTCATACGTGGCGCCGGTGATCGAAGAAAAAGTGTTTTTGCGCTTTCAAGAAAAAACCCAAGTAGCCTACCTAAAGGGCGTTGGAAAGAACTACAACACCGTCGTGGCAGTGGATAGCCTTCTTGTGGTCGGGCAATGGCCCGTGTTTGAACAAGCCAAGGTGGTCGCTGGTTATGGCATCGCTTCGACCTTGGGGCTGGGGGTTTATGATTTTGATGCCGCCCTCGAACTCTCTTTTCCACAAAAAAACCAAGGGGGGCTCTTAGGCAGGACATCCCTAGTAACGGTCTCAACCTATGTAGTAGGGCTCTACCAGGTAAGCGAGGACCTGGACAACAAATACGTATTTGCTGGCCTCAGCCTAGCCCAGGACTTTTTGGGTTATCCGCCCAACACCTTCACCGGACTGGAAATCAAAAGTCCATCGCCCAACCGCCGGACTACACTTCAGCAAAACATCGAAAAGATCCTAAATCAACCGGTTGTGGTCGAAGATCAACAAACCATGAATGCTGCTTTCTATAAAATGCTCAATGCGGAAAACCTGGCGGTTTACCTGATTTTCACTTTGGTAATGATCATCGCCATGTTTAACGTAATTGGCGCCCTGGTCATGATGCGTCTAGACAAAGCACCGCAGTCCCGCATCTTGTTGGCTTTAGGGCTATTGCCCCATCAACTCCAACAGGTGTTTTTCCTCCTCGGGGCGTTGTTGTCTGGAGTCGGTGGTTTGGTTGGCATTCTTATAGCGGTCGTGTTGATTGGTGTTCAACAAGCGTTTCCCTTTCTTTATGTTCCGGGGACACGCTTGCCCTATCCTGTAGTTTTACACCTTCAAGACGTTTTGTTGGTCGCGCTTACGGTCATGAGTTTGGGCAGCCTCGCCGCTTGGTGGGCCACTCGAGGAATCGCCAAAACAGCCGGTGGTCGTTAAACAAACCGGTGCTCGGCAAAAGAGCTTTCGACCTCGTCAAAGGTGGCAAAAACTTCTTCCGGGGCATCGGAAGTAACCATACGGGTGCGAAAAGGCTTAAAATTGGGAATCCCCTTAAAATAATTGGTGTAATGACGTCGGGTTTCAAACACCCCCAATACGGGGCCTTTCCAGTCGATGGCCATTTGAAGATGTTGCCGGGCCGCGGCTACCCGATCGTGTAGGGACGGTGGGAGCAATGTCGTTCCCGTTTTTAGGTAGTGCTTGACCTCGTTAAAAAACCAAGGGTTTCCAATACTCGCGCGGCCTATCATGGCTCCGTCTAAGCCATACACATCACGCATCTCCTTGGCCCGTTCGGGGCTATTGACATCACCATTGCCAAACACCGGAATGTGCATCCGGGGATTGTTTTTTACCGCGGCAATGGGGCGCCAATCGGCCTCCCCTTTATACATTTGTGCGCGGGTGCGCCCGTGTATGCTTATCGCGGCAATCCCCACATCTTGGAGGCGCTCGGCCACTTCGACTATCTTTATCGAGTCATGGTCCCAGCCCAAACGGGTTTTAACGGTGATGGGTAACGTACTGCGTTTGACCATTTCTGCGGAGAGCTTGACCATCAGTGGGATGTCTTTTAGGATCCCTGCACCGGCCCCTTTGCAAACTACTTTTTTGACCGGGCAACCAAAATTGATGTCGATAATATCGGGCGAAGATTTTTCAACGATCTCTACGGCTTGAAGCATGCTGTCCAAGTTGGCCCCAAAAATCTGAATGCCCACCGGGCGTTCTTTTTCATAGATGTCCAATTTTTGAACGCTTTTGGCCGCATCGCGGATCAATCCTTCGCTGGAGATAAATTCGGTGTACACCACATCAGCGCCATGTGTTTTGCACAATGCGCGAAAAGGGGGGTCGCTCACGTCTTCCATGGGCGCCAGCAACAGCGGAAAGTCCTCCAGATCTATCGTTCCTATCTTTGGCATGCGCGGTATTATTGCTGCAAAGGTAGTAAGTTTTCTTGGGGAGGCCCTCCTGTGGTGTGGGCTGTGTTTTTTTTAAGTCAAAAAAAACATCCGTTGCGGCAAAGTGGTATCTTTGTGGCCGTATGAAGCATGGTGTCCCTTTAGCGCAGATTCGCAATTTTTGTATTATCGCCCACATCGACCACGGCAAAAGTACCTTGGCCGATCGGTTGTTGGATTTTACCGGTTCGGTCACCGAACGGGAAAAACAAGACCAACTGCTGGACAATATGGATTTGGAGCGCGAGCGCGGAATTACCATCAAATCGCACGCCATCCAAATGGAATACCTCCACGAGGGAGTGCCCTATGTCCTCAACCTGATTGACACCCCCGGGCATGTCGATTTTTCCTACGAAGTCTCGCGGTCTATTGCCGCCTGTGAAGGCGCCTTGTTGATCGTCGATGCCGCACAAAGCATCCAAGCGCAGACCATATCAAACCTCTACCTTGCCCTAGAAAACGATTTAGAAATTATCCCCGTGCTCAATAAGGTCGATCTGCCATCGGCCAATCCCGAAGAAGTCACCGACGACATCGTCGATTTGTTAGGGTGTGCGCCCGAAGACGTTATTCCGGCATCGGCCAAAACCGGTTTGGGTATCGCTGAGATTCTGTCGGCTATCGTTGCCAAAATTCCTGCGCCCAAAGGTGTCGAAGACGAGCCTCTACAGGCCTTGATTTTTGACTCCGTCTATAACCCCTTCCGAGGGGTCGAAACCTATTTTAGGGTGATCAACGGGGCCATCCAAAAAGGGGACAAAATCAAGTTTTTGGCTACCAAAAAAACCTATTATGCCGACGAAGTTGGCGTATTAAAACTAAAGCAAGAACCCCGACAAAAAATCGGTACCGGAGACGTGGGCTACCTCATCACCGGTATCAAAGAAGCGCGCGAAGTCAAAGTGGGAGATACCATTACCCTGGCCGAACGCCCGACAACCTCGGCCATTTCGGGTTTTGAAGAGGTCAAGCCCATGGTTTTTGCCGGGATCTACCCTGTGGATACCGAAGATTACGAAGAGCTCCGCGCAAGCATGGAAAAACTACAGCTCAATGATGCTTCCCTAGTCTTTCAGCCCGAAAGTTCGGCTGCCTTGGGGTTTGGTTTTCGTTGTGGCTTTTTGGGCATGCTCCACCTCGAAATCATCCAAGAGCGACTCGAGCGTGAGTTTGATATGACCGTGATCACCACGGTTCCTAACGTGTCCTACCACGCCTACACCAAAAAACAACCCGACTCCATTGTGGCGGTCAATAACCCCTCCGACCTGCCCGACCCTTCGGTCCTCGACCGGGTAGAAGAGCCGTATATCAAAGCTTCCGTCATTACCAAGGCCGATTTTGTCGGCAATGTCATGACCCTTTGCATCGAAAAAAGAGGCGAAATAAAAAATCAAACCTACCTGACACCCGAACGGGTGGAACTCACCTTTGACCTCCCCTTAGCCGAAATTGTTTTTGATTTCTACGACCGACTAAAGACCGTATCCAAGGGCTATGCTTCCTTTGATTATACGCCCCTAGGCATGCGCCCTTCTAAATTGGTCAAGGTCGATATCTTGCTCAACGGCAACCAAGTCGATGCCCTCTCTGCCCTAGTCCATGCAGACAACGCCTATGGCATTGGAAAGAAGATGTGCGAAAAACTCCGGGAATTGATTCCTCGTCAACAGTTTGATATTCCGATTCAGGCGGCCATCGGGGCCAAAATCATCTCGCGTGAAACCATCAAGGCCCTGCGTAAAGACGTGACCGCCAAATGTTATGGTGGCGATATTACCCGTAAACGCAAACTCCTCGAAAAACAGAAAAAAGGGAAAAAACGCATGCGCCAAGTAGGCAATGTCGAAATCCCACAGCAAGCGTTTATGGCTGTGCTTAAACTCAATGACTAGTGTCGGACACTGCCCCCTATAAAAATACTGACTGTTAAGGTTGTGCCAAACGCAAAAGTGCAAAAGCTGGTTGTTCAGAAAGAGGGGCTAACGGTTTGGGTCAATGCACCCGCGCATGACGGACAGGCCAACCGTGCGGTAATTGATCAACTGTTACGCCACCTCAACCTAAAAAAAACCCACGTGCAATTGATCCGTGGCCAAAAATCTAGAACCAAGCAGTTCGCCATCTTTCCCGAGGGAAGTTAAGCCCGAGATTCCTTATATTTGAGGGCCGAACACCCACTAAACATGCATAAAGCGCCCTTTAAAACCTTATTGATTGGCTTTGCGTTTTCCCCCAACTTAAAGGCCAACGTCTATGAAGCCATGCGGTTGGCGTGTTTTTTTAAAGCCCGTTTGCTTTTTTTGCATGTCGGTAAAAAATCCCCCGAAAAAGAACAGTCTTTTGATGCGCTCTTGGCCGAATGTCCAGACCGTCCCAAAGAACTCGAAGTCTTTTGGGAGGTCGGAGAACCCGTGCCTGTCTTGCTTAACGCCTGTGTCAAACACCAGGTCGATTTATTGTTGTTGGGCGCCCTAAAACGGGAAAATGTTTTAAAATATTACCTTGGCTCGGTCGCCCGAAAACTTACCCACAAGGCCACTTGTTCGGTGCTGTTGATGCTTCATCCTGCCGTCGAGCGCATTCCGTGTGCGCATATCGTAGTAAACGGCTTGGAAAACCCTCAAACACGCAGTACGCTCGCCACGGGCTTTTACGTTGCTCAGGCCCTACAGGCCAAAAAAATTACGCTAGTCGAAGAAATCAAAGAGTCTGAGGTCGCCGTAACCGTAAGTGACGACCGTAGTCTCCGCAAAGCTACCCTCAAAAAACAACGGCTTCAGCGCAAAGAACAATTACGGGTTTCAGACCTGGTTACCCAACTTCCCGAATCCCTAAAAGAGGGGGTCCAATGGGAAACGCAAAGCATCTTTGGAAAGCGCGGTTATTCAATTTCGCATTATGCGCGCCTCGTACGAGCCGATTTATTAGTGACCAACAATCCTGACCAAAACGGGCTATTTCGGTTTTTGATGTCCAACGACCTAGAGCATGTCTTAATGGAACTGCCTACCAATGTATTAATCGTCAATCCAACATCGCATGGCTAAGAAAAAAGCAGCCACGGGGTTTTTATCCACCTTACCCAAAAATATTTTTTCGGGCTTTGTGGTCTCATTGATTGCTTTGCCCTTGGGCTTGGGGCTTGCCCTGGCCTCCGAAGCCCCACCAATAGCCGGGATCATTGCCGCCATCGCCGGGGGGATGATTGTGGCCTTGTTTGGGGGTTCACACCTCACGATTGCCGGACCCGGCAACGGCCTGGTCATTGTCTTGTTTGGGGCAATTACCACTTTGGCGGGAGGTGATTATCACCAAGGCTACCTCTATACCTTGGCCGCCATTATTCTTTCTGGGGTTTTACTTTTTATCTTTGGGGTTTTGCGTCTTGGGGGGCTAAGTGAGTTTTTTCCGGCCTCGGCCCTTCAAGGGATGCTGGCCGCCATCGGTTTGGGAATTTTGGCCAAACAATTTCATGTCATGTTGGGGTTTGTCGACGTCAAGGGAAGTACACTTGCCCAACTGATTGCCTTTCCGGCTACCGTAGGGCGCCTGTTTGCGGGGGTCCCCGAAAGTACCTTATGGGCCTGTGCAGTAGGGGTCTTGAGTTTGGTGTTTTTGTTTTTATATGCCCGTATTCGAAACCCGCTTTTTCATTTGATTCCGGCTCCTATGTGGGTGGTCCTCGGGGCTATCGGGCTGAGCTACTACTTTGAACTGGTCGCCAACCGTCCCTATCCCATCGCGGCCGAATTGTTAATTCAATTGCCGGACTCCTTGGTCACCAACTTGCCACGACCGGATTTTGGCTTACTCTTTTCAAGTGATTTTATCACCGTCGTCCTGTCCATTACGCTCATTGCAAGCATTGAATCGCTGTTGAGCATCAAAGCGGTGGACAAGCTCGATCCCGAAAAACGCCGCTCAAACGTGAACAAAGACCTCCGTGCTTTGGGTATGGCAACCGTCGTTAGTGGGTTTTTGGGTGGGCTTAATGTGGTGACCGTTATCGCGCGCAGTTCGGTGAATGCCAACAACGGAGGAACCAACCGTTCGGCTAATTTCTTTCATGCTTTTTTCCTCGTGCTGTTTGTGGTGCTTTTTGCCCCACAAATTCAGCGAATTCCTCTGCCAGCGTTGGCCGCCATTTTGGTATATACCGGTTATCGTTTGGCCGCACCCGAAAACCTTTTGCGTATATCAAAAATTGGTGGCGAACAAGCACTTATTTTTATGGTTACGCTCGTGGTTACCCTAGTCAGCAGTCTGATTACCGGAATTGCTATGGGGATTTTGACCACCTTTTTGGTGCACCTGGCGCTCAACAAAAGCTTGGTTTTGTTTTCGCGGAATTGGGGTAAACCCAATGTATTGATGTTTCAGGAACAGGAAACCAAAAATTACTACGTCAGTGTCAAGAATTTTTGCAGTTTTTTAAACTTCTTTAAGCTCAAAAGCCAGTTGGATCAAATTCCCGAAACCGAACACGCCATTGTCGATTTTTCGCTTTGTGAGTTTGTCGATCATACGGTCATGGAGGGTCTCAATGACTACCGGCGCAGTTTTGCCCGAAAAGGGGGTGAACTCGAAATCATTGGGTTGGACATTCATGCTTCGGCCACCCAACATCCTTTTGCGCTGCGCAAAATGGAACCGACCAAGCGTTTTGCCCCGTTGAACTTTACCAAGCGCCAATCGAGTATACAACAACTGGCCAGGGACCTAGGGTGGGAATACCTTCCCCAGATGGAAAAACCTATCGGACCCGACCCGGAAGCTTTTTTGTTTTTCCAGACCAAACAATTGCACTACCGTTCCAACTTGTTGTTTAGTGAAAAAGATGCGATCTGGTTTTGCGACCTTTCTTTTAGTGAGGGTTTGTTTATTACCAAAGAGGATTTAACCGCTTCTTTTTTCTTTTTTAAAATGGACGAACCGCTTCCTGTTTTTGTGTTGGATCGCGAAAATTTTGTGACCTCGTTCTATCATCTGGCCGGATTGGACGACATCAACTTTGAACAGTTTCCGGACTTTTCAAAGCGGTTTTACCTCAACGGAACGGACGAAGCGGCTATTCGTGCCTTTTTTACCCCCGCCTTGGTGTTCTTTTTCGAGAGTCATCCCTTTTATCACATAGAATCAAACGGACAGTATTTGATGATTAAGGGCAAAGACCGAACCGCAAGCATACAAGAAATCAAGCGTATGCTGGCCTTTACCCAAGAACTTCGGACCTTGTTGTTGACCGGGCCAAAATAAAGCAAGCGGTCGAAAGCCAGGCGTTAGAGGTTTACGTGCTCTCCTAATTATTCTTTACCTTCGCTAGGATGGGCATCCGTATTGCCCAAACAACATTCATATGGAACTGTATGCCGTAGAATCTGGAAATTTTAAACTCGATGGCGGGGCCATGTTTGGTGTGGTTCCCAAAACCTTGTGGGAGCGCACCAACCCGGCTGACCCTAAAAACCGTATCGACATGGCCGCTCGCTGTTTGTTGATTGCCAATGGCGCTCGGCTGATCTTGATAGACACGGGTATGGGCAATAAACAAGACGATAAATTTTTTGGCCATTATGCGCTTTGGGGTGAACATTCGTTGGAAAAGTCGCTAAAAACCCTGGGGGTGCACCCGGATGCCATTACAGATGTTTTTTTAACCCACCTGCATTTTGACCACTGTGGTGGGGCAATTCTGCGAAACGCCAAAGGCCAATTGGTCCCTGCTTTTAAAAATGCTACTTATTGGTCGCATCAAGACCACTGGAATTGGGCCACCCATCCAAACCCGCGCGAAAAAGCTTCTTTTTTGCCCGACAACATCCTCCCGATCGCCAAATCGGGGCAATTGCAACTGCTCAAGGGTGACGGGTTTTCGATTGAAAACAGTCCGTTGGGTTTTGATATACTGCTTGTCGATGGCCATACCGAAAAACAAATGCTCCCCTTAATCCATTATAAAGGAAAACGGCTGCTATTTGCTGCCGATCTTATCCCCACAGTGGGGCATCTCCCCTTGCCCTATGTCATGGGCTATGACACGCGGCCCTTGATAACCCTTGAAGAAAAAAGCCATATTCTAGATACGGCCGTTCAAAACGACTGGTTGTTATTTTTTGAACACGATCCTCAACATGAAATCATCGGGCTTACCCAAACCGAAAAGGGGGTCCGTATGGATTTTTGTGATACATTAGCCGGACATTTCTAACCCGCAATCGCCAAGCTATGCATAAAAAAATCTTCCTGTTTTTTGGTCTGTTTTTCCTTTACAGCTGTGCTCCTGTAAAATTTGTCGGCACCCCCTTGACCCTCGCCCACGGAACCATGAAAAAGTCGCCCCTGACCAATCAAGAAGAACAAGAATGGGCGTCCTTGGATTTTCCTACAGACAGTATTCCCGGCATGAGTATAACACGGGCGTTTGATGATTTGATTCAAGCCAAAACCGGCAAAGAGGTGGTCGTGGCCATTATCGATTCGGGGGTAGACACCATGCATCCGGCCTTGGCAAACAACCTTTGGATCAACGAAGACGAAATTCCAGACAATGGAATAGATGATGATGGGAACGGGTATGTTGATGATATCCAGGGCTGGAATTTTTTGGGCGATGCGGTGCGAGAAAATTTAGAATATGTGCGTTTGCAAAAAAAAGAGTCGCCCGATTCAGAGGCCTACGCCGCCTATGAAAAAGAACGCCTGGCAAACCTCAGTAAAAGCAAAAACAACATTGGCCTTGCCAGCTATCTCTTAGAAAATATCCCCCGGGCACAAGACACCCTTGCCTACGCTTTGGGCACTTCTGACTATACCCTAGAACAAGCCCGGGCGCTTACGCCCAAGTCTTTTGGCTATACCCAAGCCTTGTCTTTGCTCGAAATGGTCAAAACACAAAACCTCAGCCTGGAACTCTTGGAACGTTTTTTACACCAAGAGGAGTCCGCTATAGCCGCGCATCATAATTTAGAGTTTGACGGGCGCGCAGTGGTAGGCGATGACCCCGACAACTGGAACGATTGGCCCTATGGCAACAACCAAGTAACCGGGCCTGTTTTGGATGAGGCCTCACACGGCACCCATGTGTCGGGTATCGTGGTGGGAGTTTCGGGAGGCGGACGAAATGCTCCGCAGAAATCAAAGGTAAAATTGATGATTCTCCGAGCCGTTCCGGATGGAGATGAGTACGATAAGGACATCGCCCGGGCCATTCGCTATGCGGTGGACAATGGTGCCCAAATCATTAATACCAGCTTTGGAAAGCCCTATTCGCCCCATGTGGAATGGGTCGATGCGGCCTTGCGCTTTGCCGAAAAGCAAGACGTATTGATTGTAAATGCGGCGGGCAATAGTGGCAATAATCTGGATGATGAAGAACACATCAGCTACCTGAGAGACCATGTAAACCAACAAGAGTTTGTGGACAATGTTGTTTCGGTAGGTGCAACAACTTGGACATACGGCCCTGACCAAATGGCCACTTTTAGCAACTACGGGGCACAGAACGTTGATCTTTTTGCCCCGGGCAATAAAATCTGGTCGTCCATACCCAACAATGGATATGCCTTCTTTGACGGAACCTCGATGGCAGCACCTGCCGTGACCGGTGTGGCGGCCGTCTTGCGCTCGTTTTATCCTCGTTATTCAGCCAAAAAAATTAAAACCCTCTTAATGGCCTCCGGCCTGGAACTATATCCCTCGGTATCGCTCCCGAAAAGCGACAGCCTTGTCCGACCAAAGGCAGCCAGTAAAAGTGGTAAAGTTGTAAATTTGTATAATGCCCTGTTGTTGGCCTCAAAAAAATAATTTTATGAAATCATCGTTTTATTCCCTTCTTAGCTTCTTTATTTTATCCTTTCCTATTGCTTTACCAGCGCAAAATTATTGGCAACAAAAAGTTGACTATACAATGGATGTGGAAATGGACGTGGATACGTATCAATACCACGGATCTCAAGAATTGACCTATACCAACAATTCGCCTGAGACCCTCCACAAGGTGTTTTACCATTTGTATTACAACGCCTTCCAGCCAGATAGCGAAATGGCCATCCGGCTAAAAACAGGCAAAGATGCCAACGGACGCTTTAAGGTAGATATGGACACCCTTTCCCCTGAAAATCAGGGGTATTTACGTATAAGCAAGTTACAACAGAACGGGATAACGCTATCCCCCGAAGTCTCCGGAACCATTTTAGAGGTGCCTTTGGCCGCGCCCCTAAGTCCGGGCAGCAGCACCCAATTAACCCTCGAATTTGAGGGTCAGGTGCCCGTGATGACCCGGCGCGCCGGAAAAAATTCGGCAGAAGGGGTGGCTTTGTCTATGGCGCAATGGTTTCCAAAAATGGCTGAATATGACAGTGAAGGTTGGAATACGGCTCCTTACATCGGTCGTGAGTTTCATGGGGTTTGGGGTGATTTTGACGTCAAAATCACCATAGACAAACGGTACACCGTTGCGGCAAGTGGTTATTTGCAAAACCCTGAACAAATTGGACATGGTTATGCAGAAAATGCCCGACCAAAAGCCAAAAAAGGAAAACTGACCTGGCATTTTATCGCCCCTAGGGTACATGATTTTACCTGGGCAGCCGATCCCGAATATGTGCATGATACCTATCCCGGCCCAAACGACGTTACGCTTCACTTTTTTTATAAAAACAAACCGGAGTTGTTAGATAACTGGCAACGTCTTCAGCCCAAAACCGCCGAATTGATGCGTTTTTTCAACAGTACCATTGGGGAGTATCCGTACAAACAATACTCCGTTGTTCAGGGAGGTGATGGTGGTATGGAATATGCCATGTTGACCCTGATAACCGGTGAACGATCTTTTGGAAGTCTTGTGGGTGTCACCGCCCACGAATTGGCCCACTCCTGGTTTCAGCATGTTTTG
>Ga0181566_10003955_pt1 | contig 12078 bp, 10 predicted proteins | sample 101ome_15_FD_133762 | JGI IMG/M metagenome (GOLD analysis project Ga0181566, IMG submission 133762) | Coastal salt marsh microbial communities from the Groves Creek Marsh, Skidaway Island, Georgia - 101402AT metaG (megahit assembly) | ecosystem: Environmental > Aquatic > Marine > Intertidal... | reverse complement strand
GTCACGCGCATAGGCAAATGGCTTTCAATATCCTCAATCGGATTGTTACGGGTATTGGCATAAAGCGTATCTACTGCATCCATGCCATTGCGGTTAAACCGCCCCCCGTAAGAGCCTTCAAAGATTTCCATATGCACCCAGTGGGATTCTTCTTTGAGCCCAGAAAAAGCAATAACCTTAAGGTTGCCTATTCCTGCTGAGACCTGTTCAGGAACGGCTTCGGCTAGGGCCTTCATCACCGTATCTGCCAACTGATTGCCAGGGGTGAAGCGTGCGATAACAGGGGCTGGAAAAATTGGATTAGCAAGACACCCGCGTGGAACATGCAGTTTAATAGGACGCGTTAATCCTGAGTTCTGGGGAATATATCCGTAAATATCTGAATCCAACAAAACCGATCGAATGGTTAGCCAGATGGAAATATCAACCGTTCCAATTAAGGGCATATTAATAGGGCGATCGGAAACTTGTGGTGCGGTTCCTGTCAAGTCCACCAGCATCTCATCCCCGGTGATGGTGATGGTAACGGCGAGGGGGAGGTCACGACGATCAGGATCATCAAGGAACCCATCAATGCAGGTGGTGGCATGATATACCCCATCAGGCACATCTTTAATGGCTTGCCGCATCAAACGTTCAGAGTAATCCATCAAGGCTTCGCTGGCATCATTAACAGCCTTAAGGCCATAACGATCTACCAGATCAATGAACCGATCAGCGCCAATCTGACAGGCGGCGACTTGAGCTTCCATATCCCCAACCACCATGCCGGGGGCTCTAACATTATCTTTGAGGATTTGCCAAACCGCTTCGTTTCGGACGCCGCCGTCGTAAACTTTAATAGCTTTGAATTGCAACCCTTCGGCATAGACATCAATAGCGTCAACAATGCCGCAACTGCCAGGACTAAGCGCGCCAACGTCAAGATGATGCGCGGTTGTTCCGGAAAACCCGATCAACTGATTATCATAAAAGACTGGCACAATAAGCGCGATATCTGGGCCATGACTCGCGCCGCCATAGGGATCATTATGCATAATCACATCACCAGGTTTAAAACTGACGCCACGCTCTGAAAACACTTTGATCACATTTTGCACATAACCGGGAATTGGCCCTGATTGTAACGGGGTGGATTGCACGGATTCTGCCAACTGATTTCCCGTGGCATCAGTTAGTGCAGTGCCAAAATCTTCGGATTCCCGAATAATCGACGAATAAGACATCCGCATTAATTTGTAGCCCATTTCAATCGCAATATTTTGCAATGCGCCTTGGATAACACTAGCGGTAACGGGATCAATGCTGGTGGGGGATGCAGATAGATTTGTCATAGCCATACTCTCCATTACGCCTGTTATATGTTAATCGAAATTAACATGTTGCCATTGTCATCAATCCGGAAACGGTCACCTGGACGAACAACGGTAGTAGTATCTTGTTGCAGGATAATTGCGGGACCTTCCCATTCTGATCCAGCGGGCATTTTTGAACGATCATAGATATTTGTTTGCGCGGTGATTAGCTCTGCCTCCATCCGGAACACACATTCCGTGGTCTTGAGCAAAGCGTCATCCTTTTGATCAGCTTGGGGTTTATCCTGTTTTTCCAATTTGGTTGAAACACCGATACCTGATACCCGAACATTGACAATTTCCTTTGGGCTATCCGGGAATGATCTGCCATATTCTGTTTGGTGTTGGTCTTCAAACTGTGCAAATAAAGCGTCTTCAGCCGCTGCATCAAAACAATCACTATCGATCTTGACGCGCAATTCATAACCTTGGCCAACATAGCGGATATCCGCGTAACGCATAAAGCGGACTTTATCTTTTGAAATGTTATCAGCATCGAACTGATGGGCTAATTGGCCCTCCATTTCGCTAAACATGGTTTCTACCCGATTATGATCAACTTGTCCGGAAACCTGAAACGCGGTGCGAATAGCATCATATTTGATATCAGTGGTTAGCAAACCAATAGCCGAAGTAATTCCAGGGTGAGGAGGTACAATCACCTCAGGGATGGCAAGCAAGGCGGCCACCTCACAGGCTTGGAGTGGGCCACCACCGCCAAAGGCCATAAGCGAAAACTCACGCGGGTCCAAGCCTCTTTGCACCGTGCGAGACCGAATAGCGTTTGCCATAGCAGAGTTGACAATCGTGGTAATCCCTTCGGCGCAAGCATGGCGTTCCATGCCAAGCTCATTAGCAAGCTTATCAATGACTTTTGTTGATGCTGCCAGATCAAGTTTCATCTCGCCGCCAAGGAAATTATCTGGGTCAAGTCTGCCTAAAACAAGATTGGCATCAGTGACCGTTGGCAAATCCCCACCAAATCCATAACAGGCAGGCCCCGGTCTTGCCCCTGCGGAACGGGGCCCGACTTTGAAAGCCCCTCCCTTATCCTTAAAGGCAATAGAACCGCCACCTGCACCGATTGTGTGAATGTCAATCATTGGCACCATTAAAGGAAAGCCAGCAATCCAAGTGTCACGTGGCGAGGCTTCGGCAAATTGCCCGTTTTGAATAATGCCAATATCAGCAGAAGTCCCGCCAACATCAAAGGTAATTAAAGAATGTCTGCCAGATTGGCCCCCTGACCACGCCCCGCCCATTACCCCGGCGGCAGGACCGCTTAAGATTGTCAAAACAGGGCGTTCCGCAACCATGGATGAGGTGGCAAGCCCCCCGTTTGAGCCCATGATATGGAGATCAGCACCATATCCTTCTTTGGCAATACTGTCCTCAAGCATGGTCACATAGTCCCGAACTTTCGGTCCGATAAAGGCGTTGATCGCTGTTGTGGTGAAGCGTTCAAATTCCCTGAACTGAGGTGAGACATCTGATGAGCAGGTCACAAAGGCATCAGGATATACCTCAAGCACCAGATCACGAGCGCGATGCTCATGCCTAGGGTCAAGAAAGGCAAAAAGAAAACAGATGGCAATTGATCTAATGTTGTTTTCTTTGAAATGCGCGGCGATAGCACGAACACCATCTTCATCTAGTGGGGTTAACACCTCGCCACTTGGCGGCGTGATGCGATGCGCAACCGTTTTACGCCAACGCCGCTTTACAAGGGGGCGATCTTGCCAAGGAATTTCCTGTTGAATAGAGAAATGTTGAGGCCGTTGATGCCGTCCAATGTGAATAATATCACGATAGCCTTCGTTGGTGATCATGCCACATTCTGCGCCATCATGTTCCAACATGGTGTTCGTAGCGGTGGTGGTGCCGTGATAAATGTGATTAATCGTTTTCCGATCAATAGAAAAGCGGCGGCACAATTCATTAATACCATTCATCACCCCGAGTGAGGGGTTTTGAGGGGTAGTTGGGGTTTTATGAGTGAGAGTGGTATTTTTATCTGCATCAAAAAAAACCACATCTGTGAATGTTCCGCCTACATCAACGCCTATTAGTCGCACGATACCCCCCTAAAATATTATCTTATTGATTTATCATACTAATTTTAGAGGAGCGGTCTACCTTTAAATTATGTAATCGTAATGATAGAAAATTTCACTTATTTTGATGATAACATCCTAAAGTGCGGTTTTCTTTTTCATATCTTGCTTTAAAGTTGTTGAGAATTCTTGCGCCATAATATCAAAAATAAACAGGTTGGCAGCGAGCAATTTCTCACTTGCGTTATGCAAATAGGCCGATGACCGCAACCATAACCCCCCATCTTTGATATAAGCGGTTGAAATGGCTTGTTCATGATTCCAGTCATTCGCTATCGCTATCTTTTCCATGCCATGATCACCCATCCTTGCCCTTAAAATAAAGAGACAATATTCCGGATCAAAATGGACATAGAAAAACCCACCTTCAGTGGTAATTTCCCATTCTTTATCTTCGAAATGGGACAGATTAAAACCAGATATTTGGCTTGCAGATTTTAGATCTGGGCAAGTCTGGGCATGGGCCAAGCCGCCCCCTAACACCACTGTTATCATGACTGAAAAAAAATAATAAACTCGAAACCACATCACGGTGACCCTTTCTCACTTGCGCCAATAAAAGGATGATTACAAATTAGTAATGTTGCGATGATTGGGCCGAAATGTGATGAATTGTGATCTCGTGATATGTTGAAATGTTTTCGGGATTGACGCCATGGGCCAAATCTTCGCAAAATGTTTTCAACCTGTTATCAGAATGGCCTTATGATTATGTCCTTATCGTCAGAATATCAAAACAACCTTCTTCACGCGGATGATCCTCCACCGGCGGAATATCTCGCCCCAACCCAGCGGCCAGAGATTCTCATCATTTGTGAACATGCTGGGCTTGCTATCCCAAAGCGGTTGGATAGGTTGGGGTTTAGTTCTGATTTTGATTTATCACAGCAGCATATTGCCTGGGATATAGGCGGCGCCAGTCTTTCTCGAAAAATAGCAGATCAGCTTGGCGCCGGGTTGATATGGCAAAATTATAGCCGCTTGGTCATTGATTGTAATCGCAGGCCATTATCCCCACAATCGATCCGTGAGGAAAGTGACCATGTCCCGATACCAGGAAATATAGGTTTGAGCGCGGCGGAAAAACAGGCGCGTGTGGATGAGATTTTTCAACCCTATGATAACCTTTGCCGCCGTGAAATGGCACGGCCAGAGATAAAGCTTGTAGTTTGTATTCACAGCTTTACCGCTGAAATGGATGGGTTTTCCCGCCCATGGCATATGAGTTTTCTCTATCGAAATGGTGGGGTTTATGCGCGGCAAATGGCGGCGTTCATGTTAGCAGATGATCCTGATTTAATCATTGGGTTTAATGAGCCCTATCAGGTGGATGACCAAACCGACTGGTTTGTGATCCAGCATGCTGAGCCTAAAGGGGTGCCGCAAGTTCTGATTGAGGTCAGAAATGATCAGTTGCGAAAAGATGTTGATATTGACCAATGGGCAAAACGCCTATCTGATGCCTGTCTTAAAATGCTTAGCTGATATGCGGCATAGCACCAGCGCTAAGATGAAGTATCAGGAAGCAAATCATTGACGGTTTCTGAAGGACGACAAAGTCTGACCCCTTTTGGGGAGCAGACGATGGGACGGTTCACCAAAATGGGATGAGCAACCATGGCATCAAGCAAAGCATCATCGGTTACCGTATCGTCCAACAAACCAAGTTCTTCTGCAGGGGATTTGCTGGTGCGAAGCGCCATGCGCGGGGTTAAACCTGCGGCAGCAAAAAGACCTAATAATTGCGGCTTCGTCCACCCTGTTTTGAGATATTCAATCACAACTGGCGTCTCCCCGGCGGCGCGGATCATTTCAACGGTGTTGCGTGAAGTTCCACAATTGGGATTGTGATAAACGACAAAGGTCATCCTTGTCCCCTTTTCTCTGATGATGTTTCGTCTAGTTTTGGTGATGCCGGATCAATAAGCAGCCAGCCAAAAAACCAAGTGGCCAGAATAGCGGCGATCAGCTGTGCCAAAATAAAGCTTGCTACATGACCGGGGTAGATACCGGAAAAGGTATTAGAAAGGCTGCGCGCAAGGGTTACCGCCGGATTGGCAAATGAGGTTGATGAAGTGAACCAGTAAGCGGCAGTGATATAAAGACCAACCGCTGTAGCAACAGAATCAGGCCGTACCTTGATGCAGGCCAAGATAGTGCCAATCAAGCCAAAGGTGGCGATAAATTCGCCCGTCCATTGGCCAATGCCAGATCGCATCGTAGTAGAGGGATCAATCAGAGGGTGAGAAAACATAATATGTGCCGCCATCACCCCCATAATGCCGCCAACAATCTGAACCAAAACATAAGCGCTTGCCTTAGCCGGGCAGATTGCTTTTTGGATCATAAAGCTCAGGCTGACAGCTGGGTTAAAATGTGCCCCTGATATTGGCCCAAACATGGTGATTAAAACAAAGAGAATAGCCCCAGTAGGAATAGTGTTTCCCAAAAGGGCAATCGCCATATTTCCACCTGCCAGTTGTTCCGCCATGATGCCTGACCCGACCACTGTAGCGAGCAGGAAAAATGTGCCTAACCATTCTGCAATGAGTTTGCGTATCATGCTCTGCCTCACGATCAACCCTAGTAATGATAGGGATGTCCCATTCCATCCATAAGGAACGATCCATCAATTCAACTTGGGATTAAATTAGCGCGAGACGACAAGACTGTCCAAAGAATTGATACCCAATCCTTGTGAAGGGCGGTTAATTTTGCCATAGTGATGGCTTGAGTTATCGCTTGATTCTCCCATTGCCCTCGATCACCAGCATGATCATCAAAAGGATGACGATATGACAACGCAGACACCCATTCGAATTGATAATTTGCAATACGCAAATTGGTCGCCTGAATTGTTTTCTGAAATGGCTGAAGCAGGATTGTCTGCCGTTCATGTCACCATCTGTTATCATGAAAACTTTCGTCAGACAGTGGAAAACATGATCACCTGGAACAGGTATATTGAAACCCATCCTGACCGATTGATGCATGGCAGAACAGGTGATGATGTGCGCCTTGCCCATGACACAGGGCGAACAGCCATTTTCTATGGATTTCAGAATTGCGCACCAATGGAAGATGATATCGGCCTGATTGAAATCTTGCATCAGTTGGGCGGCAGATTTATGCAGTTGAGCTACAACAACCAATCGCTCCTGGCCACGGGATGTTATGAAGCCGAAGACCCCGGTCTAACGCGATTTGGGAAACAGGCGATAGCCGAAATGAATCGCGTTGGTCTGGTCGTGGATATGAGTCATTCTGCTGATCGTTCCACTTTTGAGGCCATAGAATTATCAACCCGGCCGATTGCAATCACCCATGCTAATCCATCATGGTGGCATCCAGCGCGGCGCAACAAATCCCATGACATCATCAAAGCCTTAACTGATCAAGGTGGTATGATCGGATTTTCTCTCTACCCCCATCATCTCAAAGATGGGAGCGCGTGTAGCCTAGAAAGTTTCTGCACCATGATTGCCGAAGCGGCTGAGCGCTATGGGGTTAAGGCTTTGGGCATTGGTTCTGATCTTTGCCAAAATCAGCCTGACAGTGTTGTCACATGGATGCGAAATGGGCGCTGGTCCAGGGAATTGGAATATGGCGAGGGCAGTGCCGATCAAGCAGGCTTTCCTGATCAGCCTTCTTGGTTTGAAGGCATTCGCGATTTTCCAAATTTAGAAAAAGGTCTAGCTGGGGTAGGGTTTTCTGCCGAAGAAATTAATGACATTATGGGTCTTAATTGGTTAAAGTTTTATGATGATAGTTTTTTGGGAATGGATCAATGAGTAACGCCATAACACCACCCCACATGGAGTTGGGTAAGGCTGATACGAACACACCTAATGGCACTCAGGCCAACGCTTGCGGCAGGCCTTTGCCTGACTTGCGGCACCCTGATGTGGTGATGACGCTGGCACGGTTAGGGTCATTTTTCCCCCACAGGTTGAGCTTTATGCGCAGTTTTATTCGCCGTATTGCCAAAGAGAACGCCAGCCTAACAATGCCGGTTTGTGCCCTTGATGCGGATGGATATGGGCATTTGGTGTTGACCCTGCCGGTGTCTGGTTATGATTATTCCCTGATCGCTTACAGCCGTCCTCTTAACGCGGATGAGAGAACGGATAGGGTTATCGCCACCAAATGGGATGCGAGTTTCTGTCTTTTTGACGGTATCCCAACTGAAGAAGATATCACCGCATTAGCAGATCAAGTGACCAAACAAGAAGCCGGACGCTATCATCATAAAGTGCTGACCTTGTCTAGAGCCAATAAATCGTTACGGCTTTTTCACCATGTGGTTGAAAGTTTGGCGTCTGGGGTTCAGCCAGATTTGCAACAAATCAAGGCCATTGGGTATTTGATGCGTACCACAGCGGTTTACGGTAATGGCAAGTTTGGTATTGCTGATCGCGATCGCATTGCTGGTCGCCCCGGTCTTGAAGGGCCTTTTCAGGCGGAAATGCTTACCGTATTTTTAATCAGAGAGTTTACACTTTTCTTAGCTGATTACTGCGCCCGCCAGATTTCTGGTGAAGCAGCAATAGGGCTTGCCCCATCCTATCGGCGTTATCTTGGTATTGGGAATTCAACCGGTCTTGGCATGGCGCCGTTCTTGGTGAATCATCCTGCCTTGCTTCATAGTTGGATTATGGCGCGTGAGGTGGCATTCGCGCGCACGCAATCAGTCCCTCGTATTAGTGATGACCAGTATCACCGTTTTGAAACCTTGCTGGATCGAGCTTATCATAGCTGTCATGATTGGCAGGTTGAAGATCAGATTCAGATGGATAGGATCATCATCTTGCGAGAAGAATTAGCAAAACTGAAAGCTGATATTTCCGCGAGGCCGCTTAATCAAGAATACCCGTTCAAAGACGTGGTATCGCGTTGCGCTTCTTATTCGTTGGAAACTCAAGAATTGATGGTATCCCTTTTGATTGAACTGATACCCGATCAAGTGGATGGGCTGGTGGATTGTATGGCTAATCCCCACACACCAAAGCTAATCCCTAGCATGACCATTGCTGAACTTAGGCATATTTTAGATGATCATTATCGTTGGGTAGATGAGGTTGATGGGTCTGCGGAAACCTCTGATGCGCATTTCTGGTACACCTCAGAAGAAAAATTAGAACCAAGGCTGGGCCGCCGTTACGAAGAGCCAGGGCAAGAATTGGAAATGCCCTTTAACATTCCGCGTTATGTTGGGGCGCTAAAATCAGCCATTGCGGATTTGCCAGATCATCAGATTGTGGCGGAGCTATTGATGGGGCGGCCAGATTTGCGGCATATTGTTAGGCGAGTTCAGACCACAGCTATTTATCCCTATGCAGAAATCAGAGATAACCTGGTCGGTGATGCGTGCCGGCCGATTGATTTGTTGCGGTGCAAATTGTCCTTTTTTGGGGCCAGCAAGTTTGACCCGAAATCAGATCGTTGGACACGGATCACGCTTTATCAGGGTGCCCCAACAGCAGCTGATCTGATGGCGGAAACCGAACCTGATCTGGCTGCATCACGATTAGCAGAACTGGATGACTGGATATTTGTGCTATCACCGTCTGAGGCGTAACGCAGCCATGATGGTGTCAGCCAACGAAATCCATCATACAATCCGAAAGGCGAGTCTAGCCATTGGGCTTGATCATGACCGCGCCACAGATATTGGCGCGGCGGTGGTATGGTTGGCACGGCATGGACAGGATGGTTGCGCTATTGCTGAGGCTATGCTGGCGGCAACGGATACTGCACCCCCACTCGTTATGACCAAGGCGAAAGATCAGCTTAAGCTTTCTTCACCGCGTCCGGCTATTGAGGGGATTGCCGCGATAGATTGGCTTATCGCCAACCCTGATGATGGCTGTGTTGTGATGTCAGATGTTTCGGATGGGGTGTTGCTATTAGGGCTGCTGGGTGTAGCAGCGGGCCAATATAACAGCGTCTTTCAGATCTCTGTGGATGGCAAGAATCATAAAGCTAGGATAACCATGACAGGCTGTACGAACTGGACGATCCTGTCAGGTTCCCGCAATCAGACCATGTCCTTAACGTGTTTGCCCGCTTCTGGTGAAGATGCAATTTCAAACCCTGATCATTATGATGACCTGATTGTTGCTAAAGATGTTTGGGAAAAATTAGCGGCACTTGCCTATAGAACCTATGTTCCATCATCGGAACAGTCACGCTTATCGGGTGCTGGTGCTGGGCTTAATGATAATGATTAGCGCATCTTATCCGTGGTAAAATGGTATGAATGATGATGCTAAACGCCAGCTTAGCTTAACCTAAGATAGCGATGGTAAAGAGATCTTTGGGATGTAACGTTAACTCAAACACAAGTTTGAGGCACACCAGCAAAACAATCAGGGCAAGAAGCCCCCTAAGCTGTTCTCCCTTGAGGTAAGAGCCAACCTTAACTCCGATTGGTGCGCCAATGACTCCTCCGATGACCAACAAGGCTGCCAGCACAATATCTACGGTCTGGGTCTGGGTTGATTGCAAAAAAGTAATGTTTGATGCCACGATGATCATCTGAAAAAGTGAGGTGCCAAAAACAACAGCCGTAGGCATGCCGATAATATAAATCATGGCTGGTATCATAATAAAGCCCCCACCAACCCCCATAATGGCAGAGATGATGCCAATAACGATGCCCACCATAACAGGTAATAAGGCGCTAATATAAAGCTGGGATTTTGGAAATCGCATTTTAAAGGGCAGGCCGTGAAGCCAAGTATGCTTATGTTTTTTCCGGCGCTTACCCCCGGCGCGTTTTTTTGACCTAAGGGTTTGTATGCTTTCCACCAGCATGAGTGTGCCTATTGAGCCGAGGAGAATCACAAAACTGAGCGTAATCGTCAGATCGATTTGCCCTAACGCACGAAGTGCTGTGAATATCCATACCCCGACCGATGATCCGATCAACCCCCCTATTAATAAGAGCAGGCCCATCCGAATATCCACATTGCCGCGCCGCAAATGCGCCAACACCCCAGTTACCGATGAGGCAATGATCTGATTAGCGCCTGTGCTAACCGCAACAGCAGGCGGAATACCAAGAAAAATCAATAAGGGGGTCATCAGAAAGCCGCCGCCAACACCAAACACCCCAGACAAAAATCCTACAGCGCCGCCAATGCCAATGACATAAAGCGCGTTAACGGAAATCTGTGCAATAGGAAGGTAAATGTACATTTAAGGTTTTCTAAAAACTGATACGTCTTAAAATCGAAATATCAGTATAATGTCAACCTGTTTTACTCTCAGGCAAGAGGCTGGCCACAGACCCACATCAGACTTAAGGCCATCCTAGCCCTTGTCCCAAGAGGGAAGCCTTCGAAGCATCTGGTTTTGATAGGGTTCTTCTTAGTCAAAGAAATTGGGCGAAATACATGGAAATCCAATATGATATGCAAGGCATTTATGTTGTTCCTCCAATGTTTGTGTATTGTCTAATGCGGATGTTGATTAATCGCCACGATGACATAGACCTGCTTCTTGATAGTCTAAGTGATTGATCATTAACAACGGATGATCACGAAAACATGTTTTTTCATTGTTTTAAGCTGTGGCGTTTTATCAGTCTTATGCTATTTAGGCGTTAGTATAATTAGAATAAACAGTTGGTTAGGTCTTATGAATAAATTTTTTAAAATCTTTGCTGTTGCTTCAATGGTATCATATGCATTTGTGCCTAAGTCTTTCGCCGCAACGACAGAACAGATATTGGAGTTCAGGTTAGAACGGATTCCAGAAGCACTCACAGACCCTTCACGAGCAGTTTTGTTTTCACCTAGAACGGATGATATAGTTGATGAAGAGCAATCAGCTAAAAACAAGTCTGAATATTTTGAGTTGATTCATAATAGCCCCAACAATGTAGCAATTGGGTATGCACACAACGGCAATATTGCCACTTCATTCAATTATCAAGCAACAGATAGCACTCCCTTCTTTATGTATTCTGTAACAAAGTTTGTTGTAGGCTCCTAGTTGCTGACCAAGTCTGTAAAGGGAATATAGACGTTAGCAAAACTATGGGTGCAATGTCTTCAGAGTTGAGTAAAACAGCATATAAGGACATTGTTTTTAAAAATGTTTTAAATATGTCTTAAGGCGTTTTCTATAATGCTGAGGAACGGAATATCCTTAGCTAACGAGAGATAACTCGCAACGGTATATCAATGCTTGAACAGTTATCTGTCCCAAAAAAACCACATTCAAAACCTGGTTTAAAATTTGATTATAGTAACTATGACAGCAATGCCTTAACGTTCGCAGTCATCGGTTCCACAGATAAAAACGTGGCTGAACTATTTGAAACCGAAATTTGGAAAAATATCAATCCATCTCATAATGGGTATTGGGCAATTGATGCTTCAGGATTACCAGTAGGAGCATTTGGTCTAGCTTTGTCAGCTAGTGACCTCCTGAAAGTAGGTTCATTCGTTTCAAATCGTATACGTTCTGACGAATGTCTCATGGATTACTACAATGATGATGGTATTGTTGTTGGGGGAGATAAAAAGGGTCTAGCTAATTGGCGTAAACATTCTTGGGTAAACCCCCAAAACCTGAATCAATTTGGTGGGATGGGATACGGG
>Ga0181566_10003954_pt1 | contig 12079 bp, 11 predicted proteins | sample 101ome_15_FD_133762 | JGI IMG/M metagenome (GOLD analysis project Ga0181566, IMG submission 133762) | Coastal salt marsh microbial communities from the Groves Creek Marsh, Skidaway Island, Georgia - 101402AT metaG (megahit assembly) | ecosystem: Environmental > Aquatic > Marine > Intertidal... | reverse complement strand
GATAGTTACGTAATAAATTGAAATTTTCTTTACTAAATACGAAGTATTTGTCAAAAAGGTTTTTTTTGCCATTGAAATCTTTATACATTAGCGAACCCTCAAAAACCATTTGAACTCCGTCTAGAAAGAGAATACTTTCTATATTAAATTGTTTCGCAACCTGGAGAGCAATACAATATTCATAATAGACTTCGCCTGGCAGAATTATTTTTCTTGGCTTGTAAATCTTAAAGGCTTTTGAAATAGAGTCTTTAGTTCTTTGTATTTGCCTATATGAGGCAATGTAAACTTCCTTCACATTTTTGATAAAAATTTCAGAAAACTCTTTCTCCCAATGAAAACCCTGGTTAATCATTTTTGTAGTCAAACTATCTACTGAGAAATTAAAAGAATCAAAAATATTATTATTTATTTTCTTTTTTTTCTTAAAGATGTAGGGAAAGAAGAAACCCTTTAGAAAATTTCTATCATTTGACAAAAGAACATCATTTCTTGCAAGAAAACCTGGTCTATAAGATGATTCATTCCATACAAGAATTTTATTCCTCTTGGTTTTAAACATTAAAATATCAAGTAAGAATAACGCACTTGAAAATATGGTTTTTTTATAACTAATTTTTGTTATTTGCGCTCTATTTTGGAGGCATTTATAATCTGAAAGAATATTTGAGTCGCCTGACTCATAATGTGAACAACTTATATCAAGATAATTAAGTATTCTTGTGAAAGAATTTTTGATTTTCTTGGGCAAATAAAGTGAGTCAAAATCTTTTGAGAGTTCTTTTAGATTGCAAAATTTTATTACATCATTGCTAAAGCTGGAGAGTACAGTTCTAGTTATAACTGGTGCAAAAGAGAAAGAATCCCTGTAAAAAATATCTTTGCCTTTTTCTCGATACCAATTATGAGCAAGAAAATCCATCATTTCTGAAGAAATTTCAATTTTTGTTTGATTGAAAAGATATCTTATGCCATTTTTCTTAAGTTTATGAAATAGGATGTAACTACAAGTATAAATCTCTTCGTTATCAATCTTTCTACTGATTAAATATTAATAATCTTCATTGGAAGAGATAATGTAAGCACTTCCCATAAAATTCTAAATCTTCTTGACTATCTTATGAACTTTAGATAAAAAATCATCTATCTCTCTTATAGTGATGGCTAAATTAGGCCTTAGTCTAACTGAGATATCCATTGTGGGATTTACCAAAAGTTTTTCTTCATAAGCGACTGAACAAAATTTATCTCTTTGCATTTTATTTTCAAAATCAAAAGCGATTAGATGTCCAGATGACCTGTAGTTAATAAAATATTTATCTAGCTGACTTCTAATCAGTTCTGAATTAGCTTTGACTTTATCTAATAAATTTAATGATTTTATTGCCTTAATTATAAATGTTGACCTCACCGCATCAATTAGATCACCATCAAAAGTTACCTCTAATTTACGGTAATCACTATAAATAGCCTCTGAAAATTTGTCGTTAACCATAATGCCACAAATTTGAGACTTCTTGCCAAAAATTATGATATCAGGATTAAGACCAATTTTTTTTGAGTACCACATTTCACCTGTTGACCCGAATCCTGTTTGGACTTCGTCGACTATAAAACAAATCTCTTTTTCTTTACAAACTTTTTGCAAAGTAAGGAGTTTCTTTTCATCGATATATATATCGCCTGCAGTGCATTGAATTGGCTCAATAACAACACATGCGACTTTTTGCTGATCTTGAGATATTATATTAATTAAATTATCAATGTCATGGAGCTCCCAGTTATTTTTTGGAAAATGAATCATTCTATTTTTGACAGAACTTAAATTTCTATCAGTAAGAAAGCCCCAACTATTAATCCCATGAAAATTATTTTTTAAACCCAGAACAATTGCATTTGGATTTTTGTAATATTCATAAGCACACTTAACTGCCGACTCGAAAGCTAGAGCGCCAGTAGAGCAAAAATGTAAATTCTTATGGAAAGCTATCGATTTAAACTCATCAATAAAATTTTCCATCTCATCAGTTCGAAATAAATTATTGGCCATTCTTAAAGAAGAAATTGCATTTATTTTTTTATAGAATAAGCTATCGAAAATTTCGTGATTATATCCAAGAGGAAGAGATGAAAACATTGAAAAGAAATCAAGAAAATAGCTTTTACTGTTTTTATCATAAAGATATGATCCTTTACTTAGATCAAAATCAAGATTGATATTAAATACTGTCTTCATAAAAGATCAGTAATCTTTAGAATCATAAATATGATCTACATCAGCCCTGCTAACTGCCATTCTTATAGCTATCTGACTTCCAACAGCAGTGATTTTATGTTTTCTATTCCTCTCGATAAAAACAAGATCACCTTGCTTGACTCTTTTAGGTTGCCCTTCAATCATCCACTCCCATTCTCCCTCAATGATAAACCACCATTCATCCCAATCTGGATGATAGTGCATTCTATTTCCCTCACCTGGCATTTGAGCAATTAGAGTACTGCATGTGCTCGGCGAATTTACAAGGGTGTATGACCAAGATGAGTCTCGACCATGTGTTTGGATAATTTCCCCTACATGAACAATTTCTTTATTAAAGGAATTAAGAATATTTCTGGTAACACCGTCTTCATTGAGAATTCTTTCTCTGTCAGCATCAGCGATTTTATTTTCTTTATGTGAAAAATATCTTGGTTTCTTGGGCGCGGAATTAAGAGACTCATAAACTACCTCAGATAGTTGAAAATCTTCTTCATGATCGATATCAATTGTCGAATATCCACTTAGTTCATAGAATCCCTTTGAACCATCCCCTCCATGATAGGCGGCACCATATTTTGATAGGTTATTTAAAAAAGTCTTAGTATTCCAACCCATAAGAGAACAAGCATAGGCCTTAATAGGAATAAGATTTTGTGATGGTGGTGTGGGTTTATTTTGCTCAAAATTTATAGGTTTATTATCATAAAGTGCCTCAATTTGAATACTACTTACCGAGATTAAAGTATCTAGTTTTTCATTCAACATTTTTGAAATAAAACCATCAATATCATCAGAAGTTACAAATGGGGAAGTGGCAAGAAGTTGGATAAGAATATCGCAAGGGTTATTTTTAATAAAATCTTCTGCAAATTCATCATTTGTTGCATCATCAGATGCAAATTTTAGAGGTCTTTTATAAAAATTTATTCCGGCATCAATTGCAATAGTCTCAAAATCAACAGATTCAGAATTTAGATATATTTCAGTTAAATATTTTGAATTTTTAGCAGCATCAATTATATGCCTTACTAGAGGCTTCTCTCCAAGTAATCGAATATTCTTATTCTTAACTCTTTTACTTCCCATTCTTACAGGAATCATGCCAATAATTCTCACCTGGATTCTCCTAGTTATTTATCAAAATTTGAATAGATTTGATCAGTAAGTTGCATAATTTTTAAAGCATCTTCTGAAGTACCATTATCAATAGAGCCCTTCTTTTTTATTGCACTTATAAATTCCTCAAGCTCTAATTTCCACGAATCATCATTCTCAAAATATGTCACTATCTCTCTTGGTTTTCCCATAGCGAAAGTAATATCTTCAAATTCTCTCATTCCAACAATTAGTTTTTCTGGTGAATAACTACCAGTAGAAGAGAGTATTCCATCAAGGGTCAAATATCCATTTTCTAAGCAAATTTCAAGGAGAAATTTATGTTTCCATTGTGTAGCTGAAGAGTGTAATGTTGCAATTGTGCCTTTTTTGGATTGAAGAGTTATAAATGCATTATCCTCACATTCTATATCCCAGAATGAGGTTGAGAGAACAGAGTGAATACAATCAAATTCATCTTCACTGAGAAACCTAAAAAGGTCTAGCATATGAATACCTTGATCAATTAGAATACCTCCACCGGAAAATTTCTTATAATTTCTCCAATTCTTATGGAAATCAATACTTCCGGCTTTTCCATATACTCCTCGCATCCATAAAACTTTACCAAGTGCTCCGTCAAGAATTTTTTTCTTTGCTTCAAGAACAGAATAATGGAATCTATGATTAAAGCCATACTTGAGAACTTTATTAGATTTCTTTTCAACATCCATAACCTCTAATAATTTTTCTGCATTAATGGCTGGAGGTTTTTCACAAAGAACATGCTTGCCTTTTTTGAGGGCACTAATCACGTATTCTGGTGCAGATCTAACAGTAGTAGATACTATTATCGCATCAACATCTGAATCTAAAATCTCATCGAATGAGTCACACTTTTTACTATGATTTAATTCTTCAAATTCTTTTGAAATATCAAAGATATGAGTTAATTCAGCATGAAAGGAGTCTCTAATCGTTTTTTCACGAATTTTGCCCATTTTTCCGTAACCTGCGATGGCAAATTTCAATTTATTCATAATTTAAATGTCGAAGCAACTCTAGCATTATTTAAACCCTCAATAGCTGCAAGCCCCATAGCAATGATAGCCTCTTCTGTGCTCCCTCCAATATGTGGTGTTACGAATACATTTGGAAGGTTGACTAATTCCTGGTCTTGGGGTGGTTCCACTTCAAATACATCTAGTGCTGCAGAACTAATGCCATTCTCTTGAGAAAGTATTTTTTTTAATTCAACCTCATCAATTAATCCACCTCTAGCAAAATTTATAATCATCGAACCATCCTTTAAAAGATAGAGATTCTCAGAATTTAAAATATTTTTTGTAGTCTTATCTAATGGCAAATGAAGAGTGACAATATCTGACTGTTTTAATAAATCTTGCAATGTGGCTGCTTCAACATTATATAGATTATAAAAATCGCTTAAATCGAGAATGTCATGTGAAATGATTTTGCAACCAAATGGTTGCAAAAATTTCACAACTTGTTTTCCAATATTGCCACAACCAATTATTCCAATAGTTAAATTATTGAGCTCCCTTCCTTGAACTTGATACCAATTTGAAGATCTTACTTCGTAATTAGAGAAAAATATTCTGTGAGATAAGCCAATAGCAGTTGCGACTACCAATTCAGCAACAGAGTTTTTATTCACTCCAGGAGTCCATCCTAATTTAACAGAGTATTTATCCATTGCAGCGAGATCAATCATATCTAAGCCAACGCCATACTTTCCTATGACCTTTAAATCCGGTAATTTAGACAATACCTTCTCATTAATTTCCTCAAGTGCTGTTATGGCTTTATCACAACCGGACAAAAAATTAACTAAACTCTCACCTTCTAGTTTCTCGCCAGAATCATTAAATTTACAATCAGGATAAATTGAAATCAATCTTTCTCTTAAAAATATATTCTTTGAGAAAGACCTGGAAGCTACAGCAACTCTAGTCATCTTTATGATTAATCAGTCTATTTATAAAACTTGAAAAAAGATGATCGAAAATCATATGAATATCTTCTGCAGGACCATATTCCTTGTGATCAGTTTTTACATGCAATGAATTTGATGCTAACTTTTTAAGCTCTCCTCCATCAAAAGCAGTTATTGCAAATGTTAAGGCATTGTTTGCATTTGCATATTTTACAGCTTCAATTAAGTTTGGTGAATTTCCAGATGCTGAGATAGCAACGACTAAATCACCATGATTCATAAGAACTCTGAGTTGTTCTGAAAAAATCTTCTCATAACCATAATCATTAGCTATTGCAGAAATAACCGCGACATTGTCACACAAACTTATAGCTCTGAAAGGCTTTTCATGGGATTTTGCACCTATAGAAAGATCATTAGCGAAATGACTAGATGTTGATGCACTACCACCATTACCAATAAAGAAAATTTGTTTGCCTAAATTTCTTGCTGAAATCAAAGCTTTAAAAAACACCTCAATTTCTTCAAGAGAAACACTATCGAGAATTTGTTTAAGGTAATTTATATAGCCAACATAGAAAGACTTAATATCATTGTTGTTATTGTATATTTTGTCAAGGTTATTCATTATCAAAAATAATCAAAAGAATTAATCCAGAATTATAACAGTATGAATATCATTTACCCGGATACCAATAATTTTTCTCGTAACTATTGGAGATCTTGTGAAGAACCTCTGATGCCTCCTCTCCACATTCTGAGAGAATCAATTTCTTTTGATTTTCCAAAAGCTCAACCTCACTTAAATTTTTATTAGGAGATTTCCATCCACATCTTTTGTATATTTTAAGATCGATTCCATCATTAACCAACTTTCTTGGAATGTTCTGCCTGTTCAATGTTTCAGCAAATAAATCTGATTTTTCAGTACCCAATAATGATAAAAGTTTATCAATCCAAATGTCTGGATTTAAAACAAATCTTTCAAAGGGGATTGTTAAGATATTATCCTTGTGATATTGATTTTTTTTCAAGAACCTTTGTAAATTTCTATTATGCATTTCGATGAAAAAAACAGACTTTTCAAATGAATTACACTTCACAAACTTTCTTTTCAAATCTTTTAAAAAATATGGGAGATCCTGACCTTCAAAATCGAAAGCAACTGTGAAGTATCTTATATCATCTAAGATATTATTCCAATTTAAAGTTTGTTGAGTAATCATATAAACTGGATGACGTAAAATATTCAAAAACAAGGCCCTTGATCCTAAAGAGCTCCAAATCGGCTGACTATATGGCAAAAGATTATGAACTGCAAAATTAAATATTGCTTTATTTTGATAAATAATATCAATTATTTCTTTATCACCAGGTCCGGATAATCTATCGATATACTTTTGAGGGTTAATAGATTGATATGCGCTGGAAAGGTCTTCTTTACGAAAATTTAAATCTCTTCCCATAGACATATTATAGATTTTTAAATCTGTTGCAAGTGTTATCATTGAAGCTGATGAGTTAAGGTCTAATTGATCTAAATGGAATAAACCGCAGGTATGCTCCACCTCGTATAAATATGACAAAAGTTCAACCCTTTCAAAGGATGAAATAATGGAAGAAATTAAAGTCTTCCCACATCCTGGTAGGCCATCTACAAAAACTATACTATTCTCAAAACTTTTCTTTCTTGAAATTTTCATAATATTGGTCTAGAACGAGTAATAAATATCAATTCTTCCCTAGATAATGATTATTGGCCTTATCAAAATCATCAATCCTTCCAACATCTAACCAGTATTCATGGACAGGGAAGACAGCAACCTCTTCATTAGATAAATTCTCAACAATCAACTCTGGCATATTTATAAACTCTTTGCCCGATAGATTCTCATATAAAGCTGGGTCAATAACATATATTCCGGCATTTATTTTGAATGATTTAACCGGTTTCTCTTCAATCTTATTAAGATAGACTCCAGTGCTTTCGATGACTCCATATGGAACTTGGTATTCATAATCCTTAACGCATATTGTTGCCTTAACATTATGTTTTTGATGAAAGTTAAGCAAACTTTTAAAGTCAATATCTGTAACCAAATCAGCGTTGATCACTAGTATTGGAAGATTTGTAATATTTTTTTCTATTAAGCCAAGTGATCCAGCTGTTCCAAGAGGAATTTCCTCTTCGACATATTTTATATTTATATCAAGATTTGACCCATCTCCAAAGTAATTTTTTATTTGATCTCCTTTGTAATGGGTTGAAATTATATAATTCTCAAAACCTTGGTCGATCAACTGAAGAATGATTCTTTCCAATATTGGCCTATCTCCAATCTTTAACATTGGTTTCGGAGTATCTTTTGTTAATGGATGGAGCCTGGTTCCAAAGCCACCAGCGAGAATAAAGACAAAATTAATGAATTTACTCTCTTCAGGACCCTCACTCAAAGTCTCTATACCAAGAAGTTTGTTATTATCATCTACTACAGGTAAATAGTGTATTCCATACTTTTTCATTAATCCTTTAGACTCTATTTTGGTGGTATTCAGAGATACAGTAACAGGTTTCGGATTCATAAATTTCTTCACACTGGTTTCACTATCACAATTTTTTAAAAAAGCTCTTCTAACATCTCCATCTGTAACTGTGCCAATAAGTTGATTATCTTCATTGATAACGCACACTATCTTTATATCTGCGGACTGCAAAGTATTAATAACCTCTTTTAAACTTGCGCTGGATTTAAGAATAACCTTGTTGAAACTTCTCATAAGACTTATTATTACAAACTAAAGCCATCATCAACAATGATGTTTTGGCCATTTATATATCTACTTAGGTCACTAAGTAAGAAAATCAGGGTTCCTGCGATATCTTCGGGATCGAGCATTCCCTTATCAATACACTCAGCTGAATACCTTTCAATAAAACTACTAGGCTGGTGATCAAAAATACCTCCCGGACTAATTGAATTAAATCTAATTTTTTTGCCTTTGTAAAATTTTGCAAGATACTTTGTTAATTGATTGATCGCAGCTTTAGAGGTTATATATTCCACTGGAACAGTCATATCTGTATTTTCATATAGAGAAAATTTTGGAGCAGTAGTGCCATAGATAGAAGAAATACTCACTACATTTCCATAACCCTGCTCCAAAAAAAAATTTATAAATTTTTTAACTGGAAGGAAGAATGCCCCCAGATGATCTCTGTTATTTTCAATAAAATCATCAAAATCCACTTTTGGCAATTTTCTTCCATAATTTTTGTTCTTTGGATATGAGCAATTTACAATTGCATCAACTTTCCCAAAATCTTTTTTAACATCTGAAATAAAATTTTCAAGTGATTCACTTGATAAACAATCAACTACATAGGAATTTGTATTTGAACTGTTTTTAATATCAGCTATTATGGAGGTTCCTCCATTTTCATTTATAGAGTCAACAAAGACTTTTCCTAGAAGTCCTTCTCCCCCAAAAATTACAATTACTTTATTTTTTAGAAGCATCTTGTTTTTTCTTATTCATTAAAAATTCAGCCATATAAAAATCAACTTCATCGTCTATATCTATAGCTCTCTCTTTTGGGATTTTAACTCCCTTAATATTTCCTGGAAAAATAGAATCATGGTCTAAAACAAATTTGGTACTAAACATGTAGGCAACTGTAGTAATATCATAAGAGACTGGAGCATCTTGTCTTCTATGAATAGGATTTAAGGGACTATCCCAAATCTCACATTTGTCGCTTTTGTCGAGCCTAACCATATTAAAATGCGGATTTCTACTAGATTCTGAAACTGTAATAATACCGTCACAATCAGAAGAACTATAAGCCTCGATAACATTTTCTATATCTGTGATATCTCTCAATGGAGCTGTTGGTGGAATAACTAAAATTGCATCATAATTAACAGAATCTTCTTCTTGTAGAAAATTTATTGCATGCTTCCATACTAGCCATTCTGGAGATTTATCTTGAGATAAGTCCTTTGGTCTTATAAATGGAACTGACGCTCCTAAATTCTTTGCAATATCAGCTATTTCCTTATTATCTGTCGAGACCACAATCCTTGAATAAGATGAAACTTTTTTAGCAATTTTAATTGACCATCCAATCAAAGGAATTCCACATAATTTCTTTATATTTTTTTTTGGAAGTCCTTTTGAGCCACCTCTTGCACAAATAAGAATAAAAAAATTCACGATATATGCACCTTTACACCTTTCATATTGGAATCCTCAACAGCCTCAATAACTTCAAGAGTTTTGATAGCATCGTCAATATTGCATAAATTATCGAATTTTTGCTCAAAAATCGACTTAAATTGCTCCAAATAAGTATGATCTCTGTCTGTCTTTTCAGAATAAAGAACTCTCCATGATTTTTCATCTTTGCAAAAAAAATTAACTTGATTTAATACACCGTCCCACAATAAAGTTCCACGTTCTCCCACAACTTCACATAGTCTTTTGGAATCTCTTCTAAAAAAATCTAAATTTAAGGTGCCGTTAATTTCACCGTATTCTTCGGAGTTAATAGCGAAAATAACGTTAGCCATATCTTCAACATCAACATCTAAATAGCTGGTTTTTCTTACATCTGCTAGAACCCAAGTAAAACCACCAAATAACCAACCTAAATAATCAATTTCGTGGCTAAGCTCTCTAAGAACTCCCCCACCCAAATTTCTTTTTGCTGAAACTGAATATCTATAATCAACTGCATCTCTCCAATCTTCGAGATTTTGCCCAACACTGCAGCTAATAGAATAAATTTCTCCAGCCACTTTTTCCCTTATCAAATTTCTAAAAGCAAGTAAAGACTCGGAGAATCTTAGGTTATACCCAACATGATATTTTGAAGAATTTTGACTTATTGAGCTAAGAATTTCTTTAGCATTTTTAATGCTATCTGAAAGGGGTTTTTCTATAAGAAAATCAGCATTCAGAGGTGAAAATTTTAAAACCATTTCTTTGTGAAATGAAGCAGGTGAACATATAATTACTAACTTAGGATTAAATAGAATAGCATCTTCTATTTTATTGAAACATTCAAAATCTTCTAAATCTTTACAACTAGAATTTCGAAAAATTCCTATTCTTAAATTTTTAAAATTTTCTGACAAAATTCTTGCATGTCTTTTACCTATACTTCCATATGAGACAATTAACACATTCATATTTGTCAGCCTAGATCAAAGAATTTCTTAGTTGGCATAAAAGGTATCTCTAGTTCTCTGATAATATTAGCAATTTTTTTTGCAGCGCCTGGCTTTCCATATAAATTTCTTGTATTTCCAAGTCTTGATTGAAATTCTTTGCTGTAAAGCTTTTTAATTGCCCTAAGTATAGACAAACTATCGGGCTCAGAGTCAATAATATTGCTGGACTTTACTCTACCTGTTTGTCTTGATCCAATATTTATAGCACCCTTTTTTAGACTAGGAGCCTCGATAATACCGCTGGAACTATTACCAACTATCCCATCAACAATATTAAGAACACTTAAAAATCTTTGTTGCCCTAAATTTTGAAATGCTATAGCATTTTTATTTAGTTTTATAAATTCTAATATCTTATGGTTGATAATTCGACTATCCGAATCATTATTAGTAAAAGTAAAAATAATTCCTTTTTCTTTTTGCTCTTCTAATGCTTTAAGCAACTCAGAAAATAATGTTTCTGAATTTTTACCAAGGGTTTCTGAATGAAAAACAACCAGCAAATTTTTTTTCTTAAATTTGAACTTTAATTGTTTTTCAAGAGAGTGTTGAGGTATTAAATCAATTCTAGATATACTATCAACACCTAAACTACCGACATTAAAAATATTATTTGGGTTTTCTCCCATTTGAATTAGTCTTTTTCGATAAACTTCAGTTGCTGGGAAATGAAAAAAACTCATCTTAGAGATTGAATGCCTAATACCCTCATCAAGAGATCCCAAAGTCGTTTCTCCTCCATGAATATGCGCTATAGGTATTTTGAGAAAAAAACCTGCTAATACTGAAGCAAAGATTTCATATCTATCTCCAAGAATCACCATTAGATCTATATTAAGATCTGAAAGAGCATCAATGAACCCGATTACACCATTTCCTAAGGCCTGACCAATATCCGTATCTAAGTCCCCACTTGGAATCATATCGACCTCTTTTGAAATTATCAAACCGTCTCTTAGAATTTCGTCCTTAGTAAGGCCATGCGATTCTGAAAGATGAGTACCAGTAACAATAAGAGATAGTGAAATCTCAATGTCTTCCTTGAGCTCAAATATAAGCCCTTTTAAAAGTCCATACTCAGCTCTTGAGCCAGTTACGATAGCAACTTTCTTCATAAAAAATCATCAGGTTCGTAATTTTTCTCTGCCCTTTGCCCAATAACTTCATCCCAAAGCATTGGACTTAATCCAACAGCAGGTCTTTTAGTTGCAATATTATCCTCTGTAAATAATTCACCTTTTAGAATAGCACTAGAAGCTACTATTGACTTTCTAACACTTGTTATGTTAACCATTTCACTTTTAGTTGGTTTTTTTATTTCAGAACCAAGAATAGTTTCAGTTTCCCTAATCTTCTTAACCATAAGCGATAATTCATCAGGATTTAAGGATGCTTTATGGTCTGGTCCGTCCATTTTTTTATCAATTGTAAAGTGTTTTTCTATTATTTTTGCTCCTAATGCAACAGCCGCAATTGGAACTGAAATTCCTATCGAATGATCAGAATATCCAACTTTTAAATTATATTTTTTTT
>Ga0181566_10003943_pt1 | contig 12092 bp, 16 predicted proteins | sample 101ome_15_FD_133762 | JGI IMG/M metagenome (GOLD analysis project Ga0181566, IMG submission 133762) | Coastal salt marsh microbial communities from the Groves Creek Marsh, Skidaway Island, Georgia - 101402AT metaG (megahit assembly) | ecosystem: Environmental > Aquatic > Marine > Intertidal... | reverse complement strand
TGGCTACCTTCAACTTCGAGGTCAACGCCCACCGGCCACCATCACAGGCGATGTCTTTGACCGCATGGACTAACGGCTGCTGGCCACCTGGGGCTGGTGTAACGAAACCGCGGCCTCCCGTGGCGAAAAAATCATCATGATCGGCATCCTGCACCACCTGCGCGAGTCGGACCTGACCCTGCAAAACATGTCGGCAATGTCCCGTTACAAGGCCCTGAACAACCAGGTGCTGATGGCGCGTGATTTTGAGCCCCTGCACCTGCACATGACCGGCCGTGACGAAATGGACACAAAGAAGGATGACGTCATGCTGTAAGCCGCCACGACCTCCTTTCAGGTCCACTCCCAGATTTCACTTGCCGAATCGGTGTCCGTCTTCAATGCCTCGCTCCTGGCTTCCGAGCCGGTGGTCGCCGTAGCTGCCAACTCACCCTACCTGTTTGGCAAGGACCTCTGGGATTAAACCCGCATTCCCCTGTTTGAAAAAAGCGTCCGGGTCGGCAATCCGGGCCAGCTTTGGTTACGGGTACCTGGAAAAGTCCCTGCTGGAGTGCTTTGAATCCAACCTGGCTGACTACCCCGTGCTGCTGCCGCTAGTGAACGATGCGCCGTCGGAAAAAATGAGCCATGTGAAATTCCACAACGGCACCATCTGGCGCTGGAACCGGCCCCTGATCGACTTCAACCAGGCTGGCGATTCGACCCTGCGCATCGAGCACCGCGTCATTCCGGCCGGGCCGACCATCCGTGACAGTTTTGCCAATGCCGCTTTTTATTACGGCCTCACCCATGGCCTGACCCGGCGCCATGGCAACATTGCCAACTGCGTGCCTTTTGCAGAAGTAAAAAGCAGTTTCTATGACTGTGCACGTTACGGGCTGGATGCCCGCGTCAGCTGGCTGGGCGGGGGTAAACGATGCGGTAGTGGTCGTGGATGAGAATGGCGGGATGATTACTGACGAGGTGTTCACCATCAGCGAGGGTTGCCTGGTCAACAACATAACCCTGATGCCCTCCATGCTGACCCTGGACGAACGCGTGATTCGGCAGGATTACCTGTGCGATGTGATGGAGCGCTACCAGATCGCCATGGAAGAGAAGTTCTCCACCGATGACAAACCGATCTGGGCACCGGATAACCCCGGCTCAGACCACAGGCAGCAAGAGGCAAGCTCAGGATGCACTCGCCATAATGCCTATCAACGTTTCATGAGGATTTACCGAACTCGAATGGATAGGTGTAGATCGGTATAAGGCGCTTGCGCCGCCATCCGACATGGCGACCACTGGTCGCCTTTTTTAAACGTTTTTAACAGACACCAGCGATGCCGGAAGGCGGCCTGCTGCCTTATCCGACCTGCATCTTTAATTGTCCAGTAGACGGCGCTTCGTACCGCGTCCGGCCTGTGGAATATACGAAAAGCCAAACGAGTCGTCCTTGTCTCTTGCCTCTTGCCTCTTGCCTCTTGCCTCTTGCCTCTCTCCCTAAACCAGCAGCCTTTCCCGGAATTCCCCGCGCATGCAATGGTTCGATGCCATCGAAGCCGAGTAGGCACCGGCATTGATCAGCACCAGGTAATCCTCATCCGTCATGTCCGGCAGCATGGCATCTTCGTACCACACATCCAGGGCTTCGTTGATGTTGCCGACCACGTGGCAGGGTGCCAGCGGTTCGCCGCGGTAGTACAGCGGCACCGGCTGGAACGGCAAGCTGTAATGGGCCGGTTCCGGGGCAATATTGAAACCGGCATCCACCCCCAGGAACAGCACATCGCGCTTGGTTTCCAGGTAGGTTTTTTCCAGCAGCAACAGGCCGGCATCCTTCAGCACGTAATCGCCGGGCTCCACTTCAATGTGCAGGCCACTGTCACCGAACTGGCGCCATAGCACGGCTGCCCACTGGTCGAGATCGAGCCGGTCATCGGTCCTGACATGGGGCACGCCCAGGCCGCCACCGACATTGACCCGGGTGACTGACGGGCATTGTTCGACGAACCACTTGCACTCGGCAATGATGCTTTCCCAGATCGGCAGTTGCGCATTGAGATAGCCGCAACCGGTATGGAAATGAATCTTGGTCACTTCCAGGCCGAAGTCCCTGGCAGTTGCCAGGGCCTGGTGAAACTGCTCCTTGTAGATACCGAACTTGGTGGTGACATTGCCGGCATACTGCAGTTTCGAATTGCCCTGGCGACTGATGCCCAGGCCTGGATTGACCCGAATACCGATTTCAGAGCCGGAAAACATTTCGCCCCACTGACGAATACCGTGAATCGAGTCGGCATCGAAAAACAGCCCGGGATACCGGGACAGACGGTCAAAATCCTTGCGCGACAGACTGCCCGCCGTGAAGGAAATTTCCTGGGGCAGAAAACCACAGCTGGCCGCGTGCGTCACTTCCGCCGGTGAGCAGGCATCGATGCCACACAGGCCGGATTGCTTGAGCGCGGCCAGCAAAGGAGCAAAGCGGTTGGCTTTCATGGCGTACAGAAGGGTACTGCGGCCGGCCAGGCCGGCCTTGTCCAGCGCCGTGCGCAGGCGGCTCAGATTGTCCCTGACGCGAGGCATGGCGTAAACAAAGCCGGGAGTACCGAGCTCCCAGACCAAGTCAGCGACGTTGTGACCGGCAAACACAAGCTCACCGTTCCGGTAGCAGAGGTCTTCTCTCTGCCACCAGTCCAGTGCGTCCTTGTGTGTGCTGTCCTGCCCTTTTGAATTAATGGGTATGGACGTGTTCATGGCTCTCGATGACGATCTGGTGTGGTGCCTCGTTGCGACCGGTAATCCAGCCACGGCATTTTTCACTGCCACAACAACAGGCAAACTGCCTGAACAGGGTGTCTTCAGTTTCAGTGTAGTCCATGAACAGGAAGCTGCCGGCCTGGATCGGTTTCAGGGCGGTCAGGGTCCTGGCCCGCATGTTCAGGGACACATTCGGATCACAGGAATGCAGCAGATAACCCGTAAAATACGGATCATACATGTGCCTTCTCTTGGAAATCTGCAGCGTGTGCTGCCGGATGTCTCTGACGATCTCACCAGCTACAACAGCCAGCAGATCGCCCGGTTCAAAACTTCTGTAAGTAATGACGCCATGCCCGTTTTTGTGGTCCTTGGCGGTAACTGCAAAATCACTGGCTTGCGGAAACAGGGGATTGTTTCCAAAAGAAAGTGGATAAAGCATCCTTTGTGATCTCCAAAAAATAAGGGATAGGAAACGAAAAACGACCTGTTTCTGGGGAGCAGAAATTCAGGCCGTTTTCAGGCGCGATTTATACTCCTGCTGGGGGAACGCGACAAGAAATAATTACGGTTTGAATCAAGTTTTTTTGGTGCTGCCGGCACCATCACAGTGCGGCTGAAAAGCAGGAAAGGGGTGCCTATTTCGGCGACTGTTCGGCATCCGTAGCTACGGGATTGAGCCCCATGGCGAGCGCCCGTTAGCGCCAGAGGGTACGGGCAAGTTTCTGCATATCCACGTCCTTGTCCTTTTCGTCAACGATCTCCAGGCCGAGCATGGTTTCCAGGATATCCTCTAGGGAGATCACCCCCTCGACATCGCCATACTCGTTGACCACCAGGGCCAGGTGAATGCGCTGTTTCAGGAATTCCTCGAAAGCCAGTGACAGGGGTTTGAACTCGAGCATGACAAGCAAATCACGCCAGTAATGGCTGAGGGTATTGTCGTAATTGCCCCTCGCCTGCGCCAGCAGGATATCGTCCTTTAGAACAAACCCGGTGACATGATCGAGATTGGCACGGTAAATCGGGATGCGGGAAAAACGGTATTGGTCGTGCTTGCGAAAGAACTCCTCCACCTTCATGGTTTCAGGCAGTGAGAAGACCACGGTGCGCGGCGTCATGGCCGACTTGATATTGGTGTGCTGCAACAGCAGCAGGTTCTTCAGCATGCTGGATTCGTGTTCCGCTAGTTACCCTTCCCGCTCGCTGAGCTCGGCCATGACCACGAATTCATCCCGACTGAAGCCGGAGAGCGTGGCCTGCTCCTGGGTCAAGTTGCCGGTAAGCTTTACGGAGAGCATGACAAAGGGATACAGCACGATCGTCAGGTACTTCAGGCCACAGGCCGTCATGGGCGCCAGGGATGTCCAGTAATGGACACCCAGGGTCTTGGGAATGATTTCGGAAAACACCAGGATCAGCAATGTCAGGATGGCCGAGATCAGCCCGACCCAGTTGTTGCCAAACACTTCTGCTGCCTGCGCGCCGGCCCCTGCCGCTCCCAAGGTATGGGCGGTGGTATTCAGTGTCAGGATTGCCGCCAGCGGCCGGTTGATGTCTTCCTTCAGGGTTTTCAGGGTGTCCGCGGAATAATGTCCCTCTTTTTCCTGGAGGGCGATATACGGCGTCGTGACACTGAGCAGAACGGCTTCGGCAATGGAACAGAGGAAGGAAAAGCTTAGGGCAATGGCGATGTAGACGAAAAGGAGCGTCATCAGGATTCAGTAAAAAAGCGAACTTTCAGAATAAACATCGCAGGCCAAAGGGGCAAGAAGCTGATGTCTGGATAACCCGGTAGGTCGGATAAGGCCGAAGGCCGTCATTCGACATTTTTCGGTATTCTTGAGGGGGTGTATATCAGGCAAACGACTGTCGCCATGTCGGATGGTGGCGCAAGCGCCTTATCCCGACCTGCACTTCCATCAATATCTAATTGACCTTCGCCAGCAGGGAGTCCAGGTGGTTGGCGAAGGCCTGCCGGTCCTGCTGATTCAGTGGCGGCGGCCCACCGGTGTGGACACCGCTGCTGCGCATGGTGTCCAGAAAGTCGCGCATGTTGAGCCGGCCACGAATGTTGTTGCTGGTGAACAGTTCACCGCGCGGACTCAGGGCCAGCGCCCCTTTTTCGATGACCTCTGCCGCGAGCGGAATATCCGCCGTGATCACCAGGTCACCGGCGGCCACCTGCCTGACGATTTCGTTATCGGCGACATCAAAGCCGCTGGCCACCTGGATGGCCGTGATGTTTTTGTCGGGCGGCGTCGACAGGCCCTGGTTGGCGACCAAGGTCAGCTGCATGCCGGTCCGGCGGGCTGCCCGGAACAGGATTTCCTTGATCACGCCCGGACAGGCATCCGCATCTACCCAGATTCTCATGGTATCTCTGTACTGATTTTCAAAAATGGCCTGTTCATCGTGTGTATGTGACTGACGTTCTTTTGCAGGGCCCCGATTGGCGTGTACTTTTGCCATGCATTATTCAGGCAGCTGTCATTGCGGGGCCGTCACGTTCAGTGTTCAGGCCCCGGAACATCTGGAGGCTGATCGCTGCAACTGTTCAATCTGCAGCTAAGCCGGCTGCCTGCATCTCATTGTGCCCAGGTCAGCATTCCAGCTGCTGACCGGAGAAGATCATCTCCACACCTACACCTTCAACACAGGTGTCGCCCAGCATTATTTCTGCAAGACCTGCGGCATCAAGCCTTTCTGCATTCCGCAATCCAATCCCGATGGTTTCGACGTCAATATCAATTGCCTGGATACCCGGCCGGCCTCCCTGGAGGTTGTGCCTTTCGACGGCCAGCACTGGGAGCAGCACGCTCACACACTGGCCCATTAAAGCCCGGAATCATGAGCCGTTTTACGCCTGACCGCTACCGCCCTTGCTGGCCCTGTTGTTCAGCATGAGCATTGCCGGACTCGCCCAGAATGATAAGCGGCGCGGCTGGCTATGGGGGGCATGCTGTTTTCTCGTCTCCGCCGTCATCCAGACCTTTCTCATCCCGGGTTACTTTGGCGCCGTGCTGGGGTTTATCGTCATGTTCGTGGGCATGATCTGGGCCAACATGCGCTACCCGGTGAAGAAGGGTCCCACCCAGGGATAAGGCACTACAGGTCTCAAGGCAGCTCATGGCCAGCAGCCGGGCTCATCTGGCTCGGGCCGGTGGTGCCAGGCGCAGACACCAACCAGAGAGCACGGAGGTCTTGACCAAACGAACGCCCTGGGAATGACGCTGGCTACTCGTTCAACACACTGACGACGGGCAGGTCGATGTTATGCACAAACCCGCCCGCGAACTGCAGGGTGAGATTGACGCTGTTGCCATCACGAAGCGGTTTTTTCAGTCCCATCAGCATCAAGTGCATGCCACCGGTTTTCAACGCCAGCTGCCCCCTGGCCGGTATCGTGGCCGACATGACATGCTCCATGGTCATCATGCCGTCCGCCTGGCGCACGGAATTATGGATCATCACTGAATTTGCCGCTGCCGTGTTAGCGCCGATAAGCACGAGGTCTTCATTGCTGTTGTTGACCAGAATCATGTAGGCGGAGGTATTGGCTGAACCCGGCGGCAGGCCTCGAACGTATCCATCCCGGACCTGCAGTTGCGTATTGGCGGCTGACCACGCCGGAGCCGACCAGGCACATGCCATCAACAGGCACAGGAAGGGGAAAAGTGGTTTGACAGTCATTGGCGGTTCTCGGTAGTGGCTCAGGATTTGGGCAGGACGACCTGGATACTGGGCTGATTGTCCAGCGCGATGTTGCCGCGTAAACGGTAACCACCCACCGCATCGCGCATGGTTCGGTAGATCCAGCGTCCCTCTTCGTCCGTGCGGGCATTGATCAGAAAAGTTGCCTCGCTGTCGCGGATGTACTGCCCGATTTCGCCCAGCTCGACCATGATTTTGAGGTCACGCTCGGCCAGGGCTTCGGCATCCAGGTCAAAGACATCCATCTCGATCGTTCGCACTTCGGCCAGGCGGGTGCGTGCTGCACTGATTTCAGGTGCAGTACTCTCAATGCGCGCAGCACGATTGAGCAGGTCTTCCGCATTATCGTACTGGCGAACCTGGATGGCGGTATCGGCCAGTTGGACATAGCGCAGAGCAATGTCATGCATGCCGGCCAGGGCAATCTCGTTATCAGGATCAAAATCAAGTACTGCACGAAAACCGTCGTAAGCGTTGTTACCCAGCGGCGACATGAGACGGTTGTCCTCATAGGCCATGCGGGCCTCGTAAAGCATGTCAGCGAGAATGCGCTGGCGGACGAACGGATCATTTTCCAGTGAGCCTTCAGCGGCCGGCATATTCTCTGCCGACTGCTCGGCCGTATCCGGCTTATAGACAGCCGACTTGTCCTCGGTGCCGGCACAACCAGCCAGCAGCGCAACAAGCCCGGTCAGGAAAATTGGCAGTATCGGGTTACGCATAGGATGGCTCAGAGCATACCCCTGAATGGCAGGAATTTCAGCCATTGCCCGGTAGACACGGTTTCCCCCAGCGGTATTTCCGCCAGGCCATCAGCCCAGGACAATGAGGTCATGAGGCTGGACCCCTGGTTACCGAAAGGCACGAGAGTTTGCGCGCCGGCCTCATCAGTGACCAGCTGCACCCGCAGGAACTCTAGGCGGCTGCCGGGACAGGTTATCTCGAAACCGGCTCTGACGCGCAGGCAGGGTAATGGCAGCGTGCGACATCCCTGTACTTTGAGCAGATAGGCCCGTACCAACGTGACGAAGGTGACAAATACCGCCACGGGATTTCCCGGCAACCCGAAAAACGGCACATCCTGAATGCGGCCATAGGAAAACGGTTTACCGGGCTTGATGGCCAGCTTCCACAGCGCCAGTTGCCCCAGATTTTCCACGGCCTGGCGGACATGATCCTCGTCCCCGACTGATACACCGCCCGTGGTGATGATGCAGTCTGCCTGGCTCGCCGCTTCGGCAAGCGCCATCTCGGTGGCTGCCAGGGTGTCACCGACAATGCCCAACTTGATAACACGCATGCCCAGGCCTAAGAGCAGCCCCGCCAGCGTGTAGCTGTTGGAATCATACAGTTGGCCAGGCGCCAGCGGCTCGCCGGGTGCCACGACCTCGTCACCGGTATTGATGATGGCCACCGTCAACGGTTGTTTGACGCTTACCCGGGCAATCCCCAGTGAGGCCAGCAAACCCAGATCCTGCGGACGCAGGCGATGACCTGCCTGCAGGATTTCCTCACCTGCGCTGACATCATGTCCCTTGCGGCGCACGTTCTCGCCGGGCGTTGGCAGTTCCTGGATGGTCACCCGGCCATCTGCCGTGGTGGTATTTTCCTGGATGACCACGGCATCGGCGCCGGCCGGCATGGGGGCACCGGTGAAAATGCGTGCGGCAGTGCCTGCTGCCAGCGTGTCGCCCGGATGCCCGGCTGCGATTGTCTGGCTCACCGGCAGGACACAGCCCACCTGGTCCAGATCAGCGGTGTTGACCGCGTAACCATCCATAGCACTGTTATCAAACGCAGGCACATTCACCGTGGCCGTCTGGCTTGCTGCCAACACGCAGCCGAGTGCATCCGGTAACGGCACTTCGGCTGTCACGGCATTCTCACGGGCATCTTTCAGCAGGAAGGCCAGGGCGTCAGTCAGCGGGGTGAGCGGGGATTGGGACATGGTATGAACCGGTTTAATTGTGGCGGCGATTTTAGCACATTGCCGGGTTTTCGCAGGTTAATGAAGGAGCAAGGAGCAAGGAGCAAGGAGCAAGGAGCAAGGAGCAAGGAGCAAGGAGCAAGGAGCAAGGACAGGATGATGTTTTTCGCGTTTTTCCTGTCAAGCCATATTTCCCCATAAGTAAAAATAACGCCCCTGAATCCACCCCCATACCTGAGCCCCCCCCCCTTGCTCATGAAATCCGCCGCAGGCGGGTGTCCCTTGTTTCTTGTTCCTCCGCTATAATCCCCGACTTTTCCAACCGGCCCGCCCTGTGAACGACTACCTGATTGTCATCATTCCACTGATCGTCTTCGGTGGCGCGTTCCTGTCCACCGTGGCCGGGATGGGCGGCGGCCTGCTTATCCTGGCCAGCTGTTCCCAGATCATGCCGGTCAACGTGGTCATTCCGCTCAACGGCGTATTCGTGTTTGCCGGTCAGGTTACGCGTACCGTGCAGTTCTGGCGTCATATTGCCTGGCCCATCACCCTACCCTTTATCCCGGGTTCCGTGGTCGGTGCCCTGCTGGGGACGGTGATCTATTTCAACCTGCCCGATATCGCCATTGCCCTGATCCTGGGCAGCGTCATGCTCTGGTTCAGCTGGGTGCCGACCGGAAAGGCCTCGCAGGCCCTGGCCAGCCGCATACCTCAGCCCTGGTTCTGGGTCGGTATCCTCCACACCTTCCTGTCCACCGTCTCCGGTGCCGGCGGTCTCATGCAGTCACTCATGGTGAACAGCAAGCTCGGCAAGGAAAGCATCGTGGCCACCATTGCCGGCACACTGCTGGCCATGTCACTGTTCAAGTCCATTGGCTATTTTCTGGCGGGATTTGATTACACCAGTTGGGTACCGGTGATCCTTCTGTCCTGGATCACGGGCGTGCTGGGTACCACTGTGGGGAAAATGTCTCTCAACAAAATGCCGGATGTTTTTTTCCGGCGTCTGATCAAGGCGATGGTGACGATTTTTGCGGTGCGGCTTTTTTGGCGGGCCGCTTCCCTCGCCGGCTGGTTGCCTTAGCGGCTTTATTACCTTTCGCGGGCGCTTTCTTGCTCCGCGTTTTATGCCCTTTTGCCGGCGCTTCTTGCGCTTCAGCCTTGGGCTGGGGAACCGGTTTCGGCGCTGGTGCTTCCGGGGCGATGCCGAAGATCTGCCCAATTACCTCCACCACTCCCGGTCCACGAGAACGCTGCTTGATGCCGAACGTGGCCATGACCTTTTCGCAGTTCAGGGCAGAGTTGTGAATATAAGGTGCCTCTACAGGCAGGTGATCGATAGCCAGGTCGGGAAGGATTTTCTCCAGGGCCTTGTCATGCTTGGCGGCTTCCTCCAGCACATGCTGGACAAAAGCATCCTGGTTTACCGGCTGCATGGCATTGTAATGATACGTACCCCAGACTTCGGCATTGCAATCAACCTGCTGGACAATCGCCAGCATCACCCGCGCGACATCCATGGCCGGGGTCGGACTGAATCGGTTATCCACCACCCCCAGCTTGCCCTGGCCTTTTTTGCAGTTCTCTATCAACAGCCGGAAATAATGGTCCCGATGGCCACTGAACAACCAGTCTGTGCGGAGAATAATGTGTCGGGCCGTTTCCTCGCGCAACGCACGCTCCCCGAACCATTTGCTGCGTCCGTAACGACAGGTCGGGTTGGTTTCATCTTCCTCGTGGTAGGTATCTTTCTTCTTGCCGTCAAACACATAGCTGGAGGAATGATGCAGCATGGGAATGCCCAGCTGCTCACTCACCCGCGCCAGTGACGTCACGCCTTCCGTGTTCACCAGGTCACAGAGGCGGGCAGCCTCTGTATCGGATTCGGCTTTCTGGAGATTGGTATAGGTGGCGACATTGATGAGCTGGGTGGGATTGATGCGTGTAACAGCCTTGACCACGTCCTTCGGCTTGAGGACGTCGACTTCGTCAGTTGTGAGCGTGGCATGCTCGATCTGCCGGTCTTTTAGCAGGCTGACCAGTTCCCTGCCCAACTGACTGTGGCCACCATAGACGAGTATTTTCACAGAGGACCGTTCGTATTATTGAGAACCTGCACTATAGCGTACCGGACATTCCCGGTCTCGGAAATGTTGCGGCAATATTGATTACAACATTGATTACAACAAAGGCCACGAGCGTCAGGAAATCGAAATACTTTTGGAGAAAGCCGCTGCCGACCGGACATGGTGGCTAGCGGGGCCGTGGGGGCCCGAAACCAGGCCCTGGCAAAAGATGGCTAAAGGCTCAGAACGGAATGTCGTCGTCAAAGCTGTCCATGTCAGCCGGGGCTGGCTGCGGGGAGCTCTGCGGCTGGGATGGCGCTGACGAACGGCTTGACTGCCCCCCCTGGTAACCGCCACTGTCCATGCCTGCGCCCATACCGCCACCGGTGCGGCTGTCGAGCATCTGCATTTCGTTGGCAATGATGTCAGTAGCATAACGCTTGATGCCATCCTGTTCCCAGGAACGGGTCTGAAGACGCCCTTCCACGTACAGCTTGGATCCCTTGCGCACGTATTCAGCGACGATTTCGGCCAGGCGCTGGTAGAAGGTAATGCGATGCCACTCGGTGCGTTCCTGCTGCTCGCCAGTATTCTTGTCCTTCCAGGTTTCACTCGTGGCCAGGGAAATATTGGTGACGGCGTTACCGTTGGGCATGTACCGGGTTTCCGGGTCGGAACCCACGTTGCCTACCAAAATGACCTTGTTTATCCCTCTGCTCGCCACGTATGCCTCCTGTGGAATCTGGTGAAGTTGTTCTGCCAACAAGTCTAGCAGACTTCTGAAAAAATTCGATCCAAAATCGCTTTCGAGCGTATAATTCCCTGTTTGCTTCTGCCGTTTCGGCACCTACTCACCAGCACATCCCAGGGAATTTCTGCTTTACATGGACACATCAAACGACACCTCACTGGATTCCATCGTCGTCAGAGGGGCGCGTACCCATAATCTCAAGAATATCGATGTCACTATCCCCCGCGACAAGCTGGTGGTGATCACCGGCATCTCCGGTTCCGGCAAGTCCTCCCTGGCCTTTGACACCCTCTACGCCGAGGGACAGCGACGTTACGTGGAATCCCTGTCCACCTATGCACGGCAGTTCCTGTCCATGATGGACAAGCCCGACATGGACCAGATTTCCGGCCTTTCACCCGCCATTTCCATCGAGCAGAAATCGACCTCACACAACCCGCGCTCCACCGTGGGCACCATCACCGAGATCTACGACTACCTGCGCCTGCTGTTTGCCCGCGTTGGCGACCCGTACTGCCCGGATCACCACGAAAAGCTGGAAGCCCAGACCATCAGCCAGATGGTGGACCAGGTGCTGGCCCTGCCCGAAGGCACTCGCATCATGCTGCTGGCCCCCATCATCCGCGATCGCAAGGGCGAGCATGTGCACGTGTTCAAGGAGCTCAAGACCAGTGGCTTCATTCGTGCCCGGGTCGATGGTGTGGTCACCGAACTGGATTACCCGCCTACGCTTGAGAAGAACAAGAAGCACACCATCGAAGCCGTGATCGACCGTTTCAAGGTACGCCCTGACATCAGCCAGCGCCTGGCGGAATCCTTTGAAACCGCGCTGTCGATAGCCAACGGCATCGCCATCGCCAGCTTCATGGACGATGAGGGCAAGGAAAATCAG
>Ga0181566_10003941_pt1 | contig 12094 bp, 10 predicted proteins | sample 101ome_15_FD_133762 | JGI IMG/M metagenome (GOLD analysis project Ga0181566, IMG submission 133762) | Coastal salt marsh microbial communities from the Groves Creek Marsh, Skidaway Island, Georgia - 101402AT metaG (megahit assembly) | ecosystem: Environmental > Aquatic > Marine > Intertidal... | reverse complement strand
GCCATTGAGTAGGCTGAGCATGGTTTTGAGCAGAACTTTTGGGCAATGGGTGAGTTGTTCACAGCAATAACGAAACAAATACCACGTTGCGGTGGCGTCGTTGGTGGCTCGATGGCTGGCATCGACCGGAAAATTGAGAGCCGTTGCAAGAGTCGAGAGTTGATGGCTGATTGTATGTGGCAATAGCATTTTGCACAAATCTTGCGTATCGATGCAGGGATTGTTGATGCGGGGTCGGTTGATTCGGTCGAGGCTTGTATTAATCAGGTCAATGTCAAACGCAACGTTGTGACCCACAATGCAATGGTCCCCAATTGCGGTATAAAGGGTATCTGCGATCGATTCAAAATTGGGGGCAGAGACAACCGTATGATTGTAAATTCCGGTGAGTTGTTCCACAAATGGGGGGATTGATAACGTGGGTTTTACCAAGCTGGTCGTGGTGCTATGGATGTGTTCGGATGACGCAATAAGAATTGAAAACTCAATCATTTCGTTTTCGTTTTGCCCGCGACTGGTGCCCTCAGTATCAATGAATGCGTAGCGTGTTTCAGACATCGTACTGGTATTGTAACGCAGTCAATCCGACACTGACCAATTGGACGCTCATTTATTTTGATACAGACGTACGCTTGATTTGAGCGTTGAATTATTGGTATAGTTTGTCTTGTTGTATTTGTATTGGTTTAAAACGAATGAAGGAGTTCAGTATGGTTGAAGTTGAATTTTATAATGTAAAAAAAAGAAAAAAAGTCAAAATTAGTAATTACACAAAAGTAAAGTACCCACGAACAACCGACAACGGTGTTCAATACCGGTACGCATTTCGATGCGAAGACGATGGTACAAAACTAACGAAGTTTTGTTCTGAAAAAGACTGGAACGCGTCAGCAGCACCTGAAACTAAAGCATAAAGCACATAGCATTTATTGCTTAAACTCAGTTAAAAAGGGCCTCTAAATTTAGAGGCCTTTTTGTTTTTATATATTATAGTTGTGTGGGGTTTGGGGCGTCGCCGTAGACGGCTTTGGGGTCAAATACTTTTTCGCTTTCTAGGAAAACAAGACTAGCGGTTTGGTTATCGGGATTCACGGCAATTTCGCGGTAAAAGCAGGATCGATATCCCACATGACAACTGGCTGAACCGGCGACATCCACCTGCAGCCAGAGGCAATCTTGGTCATCATCAATACGAATAGACCGAACGGTTTGGATCAGCCCGCTGGTTTTTCCTTTATGCCATAGTGTCTTTCGGCTTCTTGAATAGTAAACAGCTTCCCCGGTTTTTAGTGTTTGTTGAAAGGCCTCCGCATTCATATACCCATGCATTAAAACCTCGCCGGATGTGGCATCGGTTGTAATAACTGGGATGAGCCCATGCGCATCAAATTTAGGGGCCAAATCATTGGATTCTTCAACTTGCTCAATGCTTTTGCGTTCTTTAAATTCGTATCCCATTTGTTTCTCCATAAATTTTAATCTTAAGTACATTAGTATCTCCGGTTTATCGTTTTACTGTCAACTGTACAGTATTTAAACAAATTAAGGCCCGCATTGTTTATTTTTTAAACGATTGAGGACGCTGGACGCTATCGGTTTCTAGCCGTTTATGCGAAGGAGAGCCGTCGTGTGCAATTGGCACACTTGATGCACTATTTTGCAATCGTATAGCAACGTTATTGCAAATCAGTGCGGTTGTCTCGCAATTCGTGTCGCATGATTTTGAATTCGTTGGTATACTAGTATTATTGTTGTCTTATTGGGTTTGATTCGTGTTAATCATAGTTTTTAAAAAGGAGAAATAATGTCGAAACGTACGTTTAAGCCATTGTCCAATCGGGTAATTGTTAAACCAAAAGAAGAAGAAAAAATTACCGCATCGGGTATCGTCTTGCCCGGGTCTTCCAATGAAAAGCCAACATTGGGTGAAGTGATTGCCGTTGGGCCTGGAAAAGCCAACGATGCTGGGGATGTGATCAAATTGTCTGTGAATGTGGGCGATATTGTCTTGCATTCAAAGTATGGTGGTACAGAAGTGGAAGTGGATGGTGAAACATTAATTATCTTGTCAGAAGATGATGTGTTAGCGGTTCAACAGTCGTAATAGTATAGATAGGGAGTTTAAAATGTCAGCAAAACAATTTAAGTCAGATCAAGAAGCCTGGGTGGCGTTGGCCGAAGGGATTGAAAAAGTCGCTCAAGCTGTGGGTTCTACATTGGGTCCTAACGGGAACAACGTAGTTTTAGAAAAGAAATGGGGATCGCCAGTTATTACTAATGATGGTGTGACTATTGCCAAGGAAGTTGAGCTTGAAGACCCATTTGAAAACATGGGTGCGCAATTAATTAAAGAAATTGCATCCAAAACCAATGATGGTGCCGGTGATGGAACAACAACCGCCACGGTGTTGGGTCGTGCCATTTTCAAACAAGGACTAAAAGCCATTGTGGCCGGTCATAACCCAGTAAAAATCAAACAAGGGATTTCAGCTGCGGTAGCGGATGCTGTTGAAGAAATTAAGCAGCGCAGCCAAGCCGTTAAAACCAAAGAGGCCAAGCAGCAAGTCGCAACAATTTCTGGAAACAATGATGAAGAAATTGGTCAGTTGATTGCGGATGCGATGGAAAAAGTTGGCAATGACGGCGTCATTACTGTTGAAGAATCCAAAGGGATGAAAACAGAATTGGAAGTGGTTGAAGGCATGCAGTTTGACAAGGGCTATGTATCACCCTACATGGTAACTGATAAAGAGCGCATGGTTGCTGAATTTGACAACCCATTCATTTTAGTTACCGACAAAAAGATTTCAGCCATTAAAGATATTTTGCCAGTACTAGAAAAAGTAGCGCAGGCATCTCGACCCCTTGTTATTATTGCTGAAGATGTGGATGGCGAAGCCTTGTCTACATTGGTTGTGAATAAGCTTCGTGGAGCACTGAACGTATTGGCGGTTAAAGCCCCTGGTTTTGGTGATCGAAGAAAAGAAATGTTGAAAGACATTGCCACGTTGGTGGGTGCGCAAGCCGTACTGAGTGAGTTGGGACAATCGTTAGAAGATGTGACCATTGAAGATTTGGGTTCGGCTGATAAAGTTAAAGCAGACAAAGAAAATACAACAATCGTTCAAGGTAAAGGTCAAAAATCAGAAATTACCGATCGTATTGCTCAAATTCGATATGAAATCGACAATACAGATTCATCCTACGATAAAGAAAAATTGCAAGAGCGATTGGCGCGTTTATCCGGCGGTGTTGCCGTATTGCGCATTGGCGCCGCAACTGAAACGGAGCAAAAAGAGAAGAAATTCCGAGTTGAGGATGCGCTTGCCGCTACGAAAGCTGCTGTTGAAGACGGCATTGTTATCGGTGGTGGTATGATCTTGCTTCTGGTTCAAAAAGCTTTGAATAAAAAACTAGAGACGCAAGGGCATGATGATGTTCGTGTGGGTTACAAAATTGTTGCGGATGCACTTAATGATCCATTGTCTATCATTGCGGCCAATTCGGGTCAAGAGCCAGCCGTTATTTTGGCTGAAGCTAAAAACCAAACCGATGAAAACGTTGGGTACAATGCACGTAAAGGGCAGTTTGAAAACCTATTTGAAGCGGGCGTTGTGGATCCAGCTAAAGTGACAATCTTGGCTTTGCAAAACGCAGGGTCTATTGTTGGGCTAATCTTAACTACCTCGGTCTTAATGGCAGACAAGCCAGAAGAGAAAAAAGAGGTAGCTGCCGGCGGTCATCCGGAAATGCCTTACTAAACAAAACATTTGGATTGTAAATCCAGGTTTTCTGGCCACTTCCTGCAGACTCAATAGCGGGGGTGGCCAGTTTTTTTTCTAGACACAAATTGTGGGGGTTTGGTACAATTATAGCTATAGTTTATTAAGGCATAATTTAAATCAAATAGGAACAAAACAATGACAATCGACTACAAAAACTGTATGGTGGCTGAGTATATATGGTTAGACGGTTCAGAACCGATGAAATTGGTTCGCTCGAAGACACGAGTAATTGAAGACAAGCCCATTACGTCGGTTGATCAGTTTCCGGACTGGGGATTTGATGGATCCTCGACCAATCAAGCCACTGGGGACAACTCCGATTGCATTTTGAAACCGGTTCGATTTGTTCATGATCCGATTCGGGGAGAGGGTAATTACTTGGTGTTGTGTGAAGTGTACGATCGATCAGGCAACCCCCATAAAACCAATACCCGCGCGATATTGCGCGATATTTTAGACCAAGGGGCGGATCAGCAAGATGCTTGGTTTGGCTTTGAGCAAGAGTACACCTTGTTGGATGAATCCGGTCATCCGTACGGCTGGCCAGAGGGTGGGTATCCGGGTCCCCAAGGGCCATACTACTGCGGTGTTGGTGGGACACGCGTAGCGGGACGCGATTTGTCTGAAGATCACTTAGAAGCCTGTTTGGACGCCGGATTGTTAATTTACGGCACCAACGCTGAAGTGATGTTGGGACAATGGGAATTTCAAATTGGATACCGTGGCTTTGATGAGCCATCGGACCCGTTGTTGGTTACTGACCACATGTGGTTGGCCACTTGGTTGATGGATCGACTCAGTGAAACCTATGGGGTTCGCGTTTCCTATGACAACAAACCCATAAAAGGGGATTGGAATGGCGCTGGATGCCACACTAATTTTTCTACTAAGCTGATGCGCGATGCAGCGTCTGGCAAAGCCGAGATTGCCCGTGTAATTCAGGCGTTTGAAGCCAAGCATGCTGAGCATATTCAAGTGTATGGCGCCAATTTGGATCAGCGACTCACGGGGTTGCATGAAACCTGTGACATTAATACGTTTAAAGTGGGGGATTCAGATCGCGGTGCATCGATTCGTGTGCCAATGGCAACGTCTGAAAAGGGCTATGGGTACTTGGAAGATCGTCGGCCGGGTGCAAATGTGGATCCATATTTAGTCGCGGCTCGGCTTCTAGCAACCATTTGCGGTTACAGCTTTCCAAATCTGTGAGTGCCGTTCGTCTCATATTTGACGACAAAACGGTATTTCACGGGGTGGCGTTTTCGACAGGATCCGAGCAGGTTGCGGAGCTGGTTTTTAATACAGCGATGCAAGGGTACCAGGAAGTTTTAACGGATCCATCGTATGCGGGCCAAGGGGTTGTTATGACCTACCCGATGATTGGCAACTATGGCATTAATTCGGCGGATGGCGAGTCCAAGGCCATCCACCTGAGTGCCCTAATTGTTCGTGATTATGTGGACCAGTATTCGCATTACCAAGCGACGCAGTCCCTGAAAGAGTATTTGGCAGCGTCTAGCATTTGGGGTATTACCGATGTCGATACGCGTGCGCTAACCCGGTATATTCGTGCCTTTGGTGCAAAGCCGGCGGTGATTACCGATTCGACCGATTCGGTCGATACTATAGTGAGTCGGTTGCCCTTGGTATCCAGTGTGGAAGGCCAGGATTTAGCCAGCCGAGTCAGCTGCTCAGCGGCGTATACCTGGGACCAGCCGGATACCGTTCAGTACCGGGTGGCGATTGTGGATTGCGGGGTTAAGTCCTCTACATTGAATTATTTGACTCAGCATGGGTGTTTATGTGATATTTACCCAGTTACAGTAACGCCAGATGTGATTTTAAATGGGGATTACAATGGGGTGATGGTTTCAAACGGACCGGGCGATCCAGAGCCGGTGACGAGTGTCATTACGTTGATTCAAGCCTTGCGAGGTAAATTGCCAATTTATGGTATTTGCTTGGGTCATCAACTGATTGCCTTGGCGCATGGTATTAAAACGTATAAGTTAACGTTTGGTCACCATGGCTCCAATCACCCGGTTTGGAATGTTGAAAGAAACAAAATTGAAATTACGGCTCAAAATCATGGGTTTGCGGTAGATCCCGACGGCATTGCTGCCGCTGGGTTTTCGATTACGCATACCAACTTGAATGACCAAACGGTAGCGGGTATTCGCAACCAAGATGGGTCGATTCGATCCGTTCAGTTTCACCCAGAAGCGGGACCAGGTCCCCACGATAGTGTTGGCTTTTTTGATCAGTTTATTCAAGCGATGCAAGTCGCCGTGGTGCAATAAGTATGCCAAAACGAACCGACATTCATACAATTTTAGTGATTGGCGCAGGCCCTATTGTTATTGGTCAGGCGTGTGAATTTGACTATTCAGGGACTCAAGCTTGTAAGGCCTTGAAAGAAGAAGGCTATCGCGTTATCTTGGTCAACTCAAATCCCGCAACCATTATGACCGATCCCATTATGGCCGATCAAACTTATATTGAACCGCTGACGGTATCCGTCGTTGAAAAAATTATCCAAAAAGAGCGCCCCTGCGCCATATTGCCCACGGTAGGCGGGCAAACAGCATTAAACTTGGCGTTAGCCTTGGATCACGAAGGCATTTTAGACCGGTACAATGTCTCGCTCATTGGTGCGGATCCCGCTGTCATTCACAAGGCGGAGGATCGGGGGGAATTTAAAGCGGCCATGGCGCGCATTGGTTTAGAGTCTGCCCGGTCCAGTGTGGCCTACACCCGAGAATCAGCCTTAGAGCAAGCGGAAGCGTTGGGCTATCCGGTGGTTGTGCGTCCTGCATTTACCTTGGGGGGGACCGGTGGGGGTATTGCGGCAAATCCAGAGGAATTGTGTGCCATTGTAGACAGTGGGTTGCGCAACAGCATTATGACCGAAGTGTTAATTGAAGAGTCCATTGTGGGCTGGAAGGAATTTGAATTGGAAGTCATGCGCGATCACAGTGATAATGTTGTGATTGTGTGTTCAATTGAAAACATTGACGCCATGGGTGTGCATACAGGGGATTCAATTACGGTAGCCCCGGCGCAAACATTAACCGATAAAGATTACCAGCGTTTGCGCAATGCAGCCATTGATATTATGCGCGAAATTGGAGTGAATACCGGTGGTGCCAATGTTCAATTTGCCTTAAACCCAGCCGATGGGCGAATTATTGTTATTGAAATGAATCCACGGGTATCACGCAGCTCAGCGTTGGCCTCGAAAGCGACAGGGTTTCCCATCGCCAAACTAGCGGCCAAGTTATCCGTTGGGTATACGCTGGATGAATTAACCAATGATATTACCCAAACCACACCGGCTTGTTTTGAGCCGGCCCTTGATTACTGTGTGATCAAATTGCCCCGATTTGATACGCAAAAATTTAGCAAGAATGCGATCGTTAGTTTGGGCACTAGCATGAAATCGGTTGGTGAGGCGATGGCAATTGGCCGTACCTTTAAAGAAGCTTTGCAAAAAGGCTTGCGATCCTTAGAATTGGGGCGTTTTGGATTTGGGTTTGATCAGGAACCCCAAACCCTGGATGACCAAACATTGACCCAGCGATTGGCTATCCCCCATGCCCATCGGTTGTTGGATGTGTATACAGCCTTGGCTCAAGGTTGGTCCGTGGATAGAATTCACACCCTCACGCATATTGATCGGTGGTTTTTGTGGCAGTTTGAAGCCATTGTTCACCTGGGTAAAACGCTGGACGTTACGTCAAAAGCGGGTCTTCTATTGGCGAAACGCAATGGGTTTTCGGATGTGCAATTGGCCCGAATTTCCGGTGAGTCTGTGGATACCATTCGGGAGCGTCGCGAGTCCCTTGGGGTGACGCCGACCTACAGTTTGGTCGATACCTGTGCGGCTGAGTTTGAAGCGCAAACTCCGTATTATTATTCAACCTATGAAACCTGCGATGAGCGTCAAGACAATTCAAAAGAATCCGTGATGATTTTGGGCAGTGGCCCCAACCGCATTGGCCAGGGCATTGAATTTGATTACTGCTGTGTGCATGCATCGTTTGCAGTGCGTGAAGCGGGCTACACCAGCATTATGGTTAATTCCAACCCGGAAACAGTATCAACGGATTTTGACTGTTCCGATCGCTTGTTTTTTGAGCCAATCACGGTTGAGGATGTGTTGGCCATTTATAAGGCTGAAAAACCCAAAGGTGTCATTGTTCAATTGGGTGGGCAAACCCCATTAAACTTGGTATCGGAATTGCATGCGGCGGGCATCCCTATTTTGGGCACATCGCCGGATAGCATTGACTGGTGTGAAGATCGTGAACGAACCAAGCAGCTTTTGGACCAGTGTGGGTTAAAACAACCCAACAGTGCTATGGCGTCGTCGTTGGAGGCAGCGATTGCAGCGGCTGAATCGGTTCAGTATCCAGTTTTAGTTCGTCCGTCTTACGTGATTGGGGGAACCTCAATGCGGGTAATTTATACCGAATCGGATTTGATTGAGTATATGCGCCACTATATGGCTGGGCCCATGCGGGATAAACCGGTGCTCATTGACCAATATTTGGATCGCTCGATTGAGGCAGATGTTGACTGTATTGGGGATGGCACGGATGCTATTGTGATTGGTATTTTGCAGCATGTTGAACCAGCGGGGGTGCATTCTGGAGACTCAACCTGTGTATTTCCACCGTTTTCAATATCCGAAGCGATGCAAGACACCATGCGGGCAGCGGCTATTGCCTTGGCAAAAGCGTTGCGTGTTGTGGGCTTAATGAATGTCCAATTTGCCATTAAAGATGACCAGCTTTATGTATTGGAAGTGAACCCTCGGGCGTCTCGCACGGTACCCTTTATTGCCAAAGCGGCTGGGGTCCCTTGGGTCAAGTATGCCACGCGGGTGATGTTGGGAGAAACGATTCAGTCGATGGGATTGTCTGAAGTGATTCCGAGTTATTATACGGTCAGAGAAGCGGTGTTTCCGTTTAACAAGTTTTCAGATACCGATACCTTGCTCAGCCCAGAAATGAAGTCAACCGGAGAGGTGATGGGTATTGATAAAACGGTATCGCAGGCGTTTTTAAAAGCGCAGGTCGCGACGCGTCAAAGTACGCTATCGTTGGAAAATCCAACGCCTAAAGCGGTGTTTGTTACGGTGAATGATCGGGATAAGCCATTTATATTGCCGTACGTGAACCAACTGGTGCAGTTGGGTGTGCGTATTTATGCAACACAAGGCACGCATGATTATTTAAATACGCATGGGATTGCGAGTGAGTGTGTGCATAAAATTGCCGATCAAAACGATACCTCGTCCTTGACGTTGGTTGAGCATGAGCGGGTTGACTGGGTGGTCAATACCAGTGCGCATCACCATGTGGAGGATGAGCGTATTTTGCGCCGAGCCGTTTTGGAGCATCAGATTCCCTTTATATCCACTATTGAAGGGTTTGCTATGCTGGTTCAAGCGGTTGTGGACGCTCAGTCATCCTTTGATGTTCAGTCCATCCAAACGTTTTACGCCAGCTGATAGGGGGCTGAGCTACGAATAGCTCAGCCATGTGGCTCCCCATTAGAAGCTGGGTTGTCAGCAGCTTCTAGACCACATGGGTATATCAATACCTCCATACGAATAATTTTAAACATGGTATTATACATACTTATGAGTGTAACCCCAAATTTAACCTGGTTTGATTTACCCAAATGTTCCGCCCATCCCCTGCCAATCTTGGCACTTGGCTGGGATTTAACCACCAGCTTTCGAGCGGGAACGGCCGAAGCACCCCTGCATATGCTTGCGGTGTCGCATCAAGTGGATGTGCACCATCCCTGGTTTGGCACGGCGGTGGTGGATCGTGGGATTCAGTCAATCCCGACTCCCGAGCGGGTGACAACGTATCAACGCATGTATGCGCCAGCGGCGCGTGCGTATATGACCGAGTGGCATGGGTTGGATAACTCGCCTGCAGCGGATGATTTAAATGCAGCGTGTGAAGCGGTGCATGCCGCCATTGCGAACACCGTATCGGCGAACTACACAACGTGCATGGGGGTTGTGGGTGGGGAGCACAGCATTACTGCCGGAGTTGTGGCTGGGATTGCCCAGCATCGCACTCAGTTTGGGATTTTGCAAGTGGATGCCCATATGGACTGCCGGGATGCCTATCAAGGTTTGCAGCATTCTCATGCCAGCGTCATGCGGCGATGTGCGGGCGTATCGGCCGTGGATACGGTTGTTCAAGTGGGGATTCGGGATTATTGTTTGGATGAAGTGGCATTTGCGAATGATCAGGGGTTTCATACCTGGTTTGATTGGGATTTGCAAACGGCATTATTCGAGGGGCAGTCGTGGCAATCGCTGTGTCAGCGCATGGTGGATCCGTTGCCGGAGCAGGTGTATATTACCGTGGATGTGGACGGCTTAGAGCCGGGGTTTGTGCCCGATACGGGGACCCCAGTTCCGGGTGGGCTTCACTACCCGCACGTGACGTATTTAATTCAACAGGTGGTGGCGTCTGGGCGACAGATTATTGGCTTTGATTGTGTGGAAGCGGCCGGTGCTGCAACAAGCACAGGGATTATCAATGCTACACAGCTGCTGTATTTTTTATGTGGGGCGGCATGCCATCGCTAAGTGCCTTTCGAAAATTAGCCATTCATACATGGTCGGCGCCCAATCAACCGGCCATTTACGCCCGTTTAGAGTTGGACTACACAGCGGTTAAAGCTTATTTGGCTCGTCACAATGCGCAGAGTATTACGGTCAATCATGTTATGACGTGGGCGTTAGCGCGTGTGATGGACCGATACCCCAACTTAAACCGGCGGTTGCATTGTGGTCGCTTGGTGCAGCGCAACCAAGTGGATGCATTTTTAACCACACATTTGTCGATGGCGTATGGCTATGAATTATCGGGGGTGAGCATCCGTGATATTGCGTCGATGCACCTGGCGGACTTATCCCAAACGGTGCATGCTGCGGTTGCGGATTTGAAGCAAAATCCCAACACGCTGATGCGACAAACGTATCGCCGGCTTCAGGTTGTTCCATCGTTTATGATGCGACCGACGGTGCGACTGTTGGATTTTGTGACCAATACACTGCGCGTGCCAGTGCCCGGGTATCCGGTGGATCCGTTTGGATCGTTCATTCTCACGTCATTGGGGTCGTTGGGATTATCCGATGCGTATATTCCGTTGTATCCCACGGCGCGTAATGCGTGTATCGTTGCGGTAGGAAAGCCCGAGCGTCGACCCGATGGCCGGTTTACCGTGGTGATTAATGCCACATTGGATCACCGGTACGTGGATGGGGCGGACTTGGCCCGACCGGTTGCCTTTCTGAAGCACATTATGGCAAATCCGGATTCATTTTTTAAAATGGAGGCGGCGTAGCCGGATGCTGGATACACAAGCGTACTCGTTGTTTCGGTTGCGCAATGGGGATCATATTGTGGGTTATATGCGCTATGTATCGCCCACCCTGCACTATTATTCGACGGATTTGCTGTGGTGGGCGGGGGATACCATTGCGTATGAACACAAAGATGCGTATAGCACGGTTAAGGACAAAAATAGTCAGTATATTTTTGAGTGGGATTTGATTAAAATGACCCATAAAACCAGTGGTGAGAGTCTGGATGCGCTGGTGGTTCACAGTCCGTTTACCAATGATTGTGTGGCGGTTCGGTGCGAGTCCTTTCAAGAAATTTCCCAATGCGATTGGGGCCAGTACCGCATTCAACGCCATAGCTATTTATTTGTGAACCCCGACTTGATGACCGCATTTAAATACAACGGCTATATTCCATTTGATATTGTTTAGCTTTTGTTATGATTGAAAATCTGATTGGGGCCGCGTTTAGGCTAAAGTAAAAACACTTACGACCGCCAATTATTTAATGTAAACTAGGATATAATGTTTAGGAAATTGCGGTGTCTAAAGCCATGCTAAATCTAACGGGTAGTCAACCGAGCCAATAATAAGGAGAAAGACCATGACAAATACACAGCAACGAGCCTCACTACAAAGCCAGATATGGAAAATTGCGAACGATGTTCGCGGTGCTGTTGATGGCTGGGATTTTAAGCAATATGTTTTAGGTACCCTGTTTTATCGCTTTATCAGTGAAAACTTTACCAGTTATATTGAGGCGGGTGATGAGAGTATTAACTATGCAACCCTTTCGGATCAGACAATCACGCCCGAGATTAAAGTTGATGCCATTAAAACAAAAGGGTACTTTATGTATCCAAGTCAACTGTTTGTTAATATGGCCAAAAGTGCGCATCGCAATGAAAGCCTGAACACCGACCTCGCCAGG
>Ga0181566_10003940_pt1 | contig 12094 bp, 12 predicted proteins | sample 101ome_15_FD_133762 | JGI IMG/M metagenome (GOLD analysis project Ga0181566, IMG submission 133762) | Coastal salt marsh microbial communities from the Groves Creek Marsh, Skidaway Island, Georgia - 101402AT metaG (megahit assembly) | ecosystem: Environmental > Aquatic > Marine > Intertidal... | reverse complement strand
TTTCCTGGGCGGCCCTTTCCCTCAAAACCGGGGTTTCTGGGCTGTTTGTCCTCTTTCGGCGGCGAAAGATCTTCATAGAGCGCCTGCGCTTCGGGGGCAGGTCCGCGCCGCGTGCCGCAACCAAGGATTCGGACGACCTTCACGTCGTCTTCCTTCATGAAGGTCAGCACCACCCCCGGCCCCACGCTGCGCGCAGGCTTGGAGACGGGCGTGCCATCCACCCGCACCTTTCCGGCGCTGACAATGCTGGCCGCCAGCGTGCGCGTCTTGAAAAAACGCGCATGCCAGAGCCACTTGTCCAGCCGGATCGTATCGCTCACTGGGTCTTGAAGCCCGAAAGTGCTGCCGCGAACGGGTTGTCAGGGTCGATCTTCTTTTCCTTCGGGGGCCGCGCCTCGAAACGCTGTCCGCCTTTTCCACCCTGCTGCGGCTTGCCGCCCTTACCCTTCGGCTTGCCCTTACCACGCGGCTTGTCACCCGCCGGTCGGGCGGGCTTGCCACCGCGCTGCTGCTGCTGTCGGCCACCCCAAGCAAAGGTATAAAACACCTCCATCTCAGGCGCTTCCGCCTCGGCGCTCGCGCTGTCATCGCTTGGCACGGGCGCTTCAACAGGCGCATCCGCAGGCGCTTCGCTCGGAGCTTCAGCAGGCACCTCTTGCGGCGCTTCCGCAGGTTGCTCACTCGGTGTCTCCGCAGGCACTCCCTCCGGCTCACCAGAGTTGTTTTCCGAATCAACATCAGCAGCTTGCGGCTTTACCTTCACGCGCTCACCGCGCTCGGCCTTATAGCCCAACCCTTGCATCAGGTCGGCAAATTGCTCCAGTGTCATGCCGGTGATCGAGAGCATATCCGCAGTCGCCTCGAACCCACCGCGCGTGTCTTTGTCGCGCAGCATGTCGGCAAGGCGTTCCAGCATATCAATGCGGATCGCCCGCGCGCCAGCAGCCCGATAGCCCGCCATCGCGAAATAGCCCGGCGCCGCGCCCTTCTCGGCAGGCACCGTCACCAACCCCGGCGGCGGCGCTTCTGGGAATTCGTCCAGCTTCTGCGCCAACGACCACAGCACCAAACGCAACCGCGTCGGCGCGGGCTTCAGCAAAAGCGGCATGAAAATCGTGAACTGGCCAAAGCGGACCCCATGCTTGCGCAGCGCACCGCGCGCATCCTGATCCAGCTCCTTGACCCCTTGCGCCACTTCTCCGCGTGGCACCACGCCAAAGCCCTCGGACAGACGGAAGGCAAACCCCTTCGCCAGACCCGTCAGCGCCTCGTCCTTCAGCATGTTGAGCATCGGCTCATAGAGGGAAGCCACTTTACGGTCGATGAAATGCTGCAAACGGCGCTGCACCTTTTGCGCCACTTCCGTTCCGGCTTCATCATCGACAAACGCCACCACCTGCGGCTTCATCGGGTCATCGCCAGCGACCAGCTTGCCCACAGCATCAGCGCCCCACATCAGGCCGCCTTGCTCGGTGAAATCAATCTCCGTATCGGGCGCGTTGTAGAACCGGTCCGCCCGAAGATGAAACTGCGGCGCCAGTGCCTGTACGGAGGCCGCGCGAAGCGTCTTGGCCTCGTCAGGGCTCCCCGTCTTGTCCATCCGGAACCGGAAACCCTCCAAACGGCCGACGAACTCGCCGCCTACCGTCACTTCGCCCTTATCGTTCACGTCGGCCACAAGGCCCTCCTTCTGCTTGAGCCGGCGAAGGAGCACACTCGTCCGCCGGTCCACAAATCTTTGCGTCAGTGCGCTGTGCAGCGCATCCGACAGGCGGTCTTCTACAGCGCGAGTCTCCCCGCGCCAATGGGATTCGTCATTCACCCAGCCGCGCCGCTGCGCAACATAGGTCCAAGTGCGGATATAAGCGAGCCTTTTGGACAGCGTATCAATATCACCCTCCGGCCTGTCGATCCGCTTCACCTGCCGCGCAAACCAATCCTGCGGGATGCTCCCCCGCTCGTGCAAAAAGCTATAAAGATCGCGCAGCAGCGCTGCATGCTCGCCACGGCTGATCCCACGGAAATCCGGCACGCGGCACACATCCCACAGCAGCCGCACGCTCGTCCCGTCACTGGCCCGCGCCCGTGTTTCGGCATCCTCCGCCAGCGCCTTCAGCGCCGCCAGATCGTCGCTTTCCCGCACACGGGTGAACCACGGGTTATCGGTCTTCTTCTCCAGCGCCCCAATCAGCCGCGCGACGGAGCCGAACTCCATCCGGCTGTTGCGCCATTGCAGCTTGCGCACCGGCTGGAACTGGTGCTCCTGAATGGCCTCCGCCACCGCCGGATCAATCTCCGGCGCCTCACCCGTCACGCCAAAAGTGCCATGCGTCATATGCCGCCCCGCACGCCCCGCGATCTGCGCCAGCTCATCCGCCTGCAAGGGCCGCATCCGCTGCCCGTCAAATTTTTGCAGCGCCGAAAACGCCACATGCGTCACATCGAGGTTCAGCCCCATGCCAATCGCATCCGTGGCAACGAGGAAATCCACATCCCCGTTCTGATACATCTCCACCTGCGCGTTTCGGGTGCGCGGGCTGAGCGCGCCCATCACCACCGCCGCCCCGCCCTTGGTGCGGCGCAACAGTTCCGCGATGGCATAGAGGTTATCAACCGAGAACCCAACAATAGCCGCCCGCCCAGGCATCCGGCTGATCTTCTTCGAGCCGGTATAGGTCAGGGTCGAAAACCGCTCGCGGCGCAGAAATTGCGCCGTCGGCACCAGCGCCGCAATCGCGTTGCGCATCGTGTCCGACCCCATGAATAGCGTCTCATGCAGGCCCCGCGCATGCAGCAAACGGTCGGTGAAAATATGCCCCCGCTCAGGGTCGGCACAGAGCTGGATTTCATCAATCGCCAGAAAATCCGCGCCCATCCCCTCGGGCATCGCCTCAACGGTGCAGACCCAGTATTGCGCGCGCTCGGGGACGATCCGCTCCTCCCCCGTCACCAGCGCCACCACCGAAGGCCCGCGCAGCTTCACGATCCGGTCATAAACCTCCCGCGCCAACAGGCGCAGCGGCAGGCCAATGATGCCGGTGCGATGCGCCAACATCCGTTCGATGGCATAATGGGTTTTCCCGGTGTTGGTCGGGCCAAGAACCGCGGTGATCCGCCCGGCATGCGGGGAATGGGCCATAGTCGTGATCCCGTCCTCGCGGGCCTGCGCGCGTGGGTTAGGCGTCGCGGCCACTCAGTTGCGTTTCCAGCTGCCCGATGGCCGCCATGACATTTTCCGCTGCAGGCATCATTTCCAGCAGCTTTTCCTGTACGGCCAGCGCCTCCTCGATGCGGCCCAGATCCTCCAAGATGGTCGCCAGCCCGTTCATCGCCCCGATGTGGCGGGGGTTGAGCGCCAGCACCACACGGATGTCATCTAGCGCGGGGCCAACATGGTCAAGCTGATAATAGGCCCGCGCCCGCGCCTCCCGCGCCGCTGCGAATTTCGGCGCATGATCCACCGCTGCCGTCAGATGCTCCACCGCCACCTCCGGTGCGCCCGCTTCCAGCGCCTCTTCCCCGCGCCGCAGCAGCAGGTCAATCGCCGGTGAACCGCTCTGCCCCCAGATCTCCCGCAACGAATCAAGAATGCCAGCTATTTCGCTCGCCTCTGCACTCGCAAGCGCCTCCAAAAGGAACGCCTCGCGTCCTTCTTGGGCATTTCCCGCGACGGAAAGCGCAAAACACACGCAGACTGCCGCCACGGCACGTTTGAGGTAGACGAACAAACCATACATATTCCAAATGTAACGCAACCTGCGCGTCATACCAGACCGCAGAACAGAATATCGCGCCACGCGAGAGAAAGGACATTCCATGAGCGAGATCATCACCAAGGCCGTCGAGGCTCTCAGCGCGAAACTTGGCGACGCAGGCTACGACGGTTCCGCCAAATTCGTGATCGAGGGCGAAGGCAGCATCATGATCGACGGATCCGGCGTCCGCGCCGCCGACGATGACGCCAACGTCACCCTCACCGCCAGCGCCGAAACCTTCCAAGGCATCCTCGAAGGCGACATCAACCCCACCTCCGCCTTCATGACAGGCAAGCTGTCGCTCGATGGCGATATGGGCGAAGCGATGAAGCTCGCAGGCGTCCTCGCCTGAGCCCATGACCGTGGCGACCGCTCTTCCCACCGCGCCTTTCTATGCAGAGGTAGCACAGGGCCCCAAGGATGTGGTGGCGCATTGGATCACCGCCGCCGATGGCCCGCGCCTGCGCGTGGTCTATTGGCCGGCGGAACCCGCCAAAGGCACCATCCTGCTGTTCCCCGGTCGCACCGAATACGCAGAGAAATACGGGCAAACAGCGCGTGATTACGTCAGCAACGGCTATTCCGTCCTGACGATCGACTGGCGCGGTCAAGGGCTTGCTGCCCGCCTTGTCCCCGATGTGGCCAAGGGTCATGTCCACAAGTTCCGCGACTATCAGCATGATGTGCAGGCGATGGTCGCGGCGGCAAGGGATCTCGGCGCAGCCGCGCCCTTCTTCCTGATCGCGCATTCCATGGGGGGCGCCATTGGCCTGCGCGCCCTGCATGACGGGCTTCCGGTGCAGGCGGCGGTGTTTTCCGCCCCGATGTGGGGCATCAACATGCACCCAGCGCTGCGCCCGCCGCCCTCGCCATCGGCGTCATCTCCCAGCTCACGGGCCAGAGCCAGAACTTCGCCCCCGGTCAATCCGGCGACATGCACTTCGATTTCGATAATTTCGACGCCAACAGCCTGACCTCTGATCGCGAAGCCTACGCCGCCATGATCCGGCAACTTCAGGCCCATCCGGCACTGGCCCTCGGCGGGCCGACCGTGCAATGGGTCTACTCCGCCCTGCGCGAGACGAAGCGCCTCGCCGCGATGACCCCGCCAAAGCTTCCCTGTCTGACCTATCTCGGCACCGAGGAAAGCATCGTCGATCCCGCCCGCATTCACAGCATCATGTCCCGCTGGAAAGGCGGCGCGTTGCACATGCTGACCGGCGCACGCCACGAAGTGCTGATGGAAACGCCCCCAATCCGCGCCAAGATCCTCGCGGAAACGTGCGCCTTCTTTGACAAAAATCACTATTAAACAAATTCTTAAACGATAAACTTAATTCAGCACTTAAACAGGATTGCTCCCTTGTCTCTCCCACGCGCCGCATCCCCGACAGCATCCCCCCAAGCGCCTCTTTCTTCGCTCCCCACCGGCGCCTGTGATACCCACGTCCACCTGATAGGCGATGATTACCCTCTCTCAGAAAAACGCGTCGAAGACCCGCCCTCAGGCACGCTCGACCACTGGCTCACCCGCTACCGCGCCCACCTCGCCCATCTCGGCTGCACGCGCGGCGTGATCGTCCATTCGATCCTCTACGGGCAGGATAATTCCGTCACGATGGAAGCCGTCCGGCAGATGGGCGCAGGCTTTACCGGCATCGGCCTCGTGCCGGACACCGCGACCGAGGCCGACCTTGACCGCCTCGTCGATGCAGGCTTGCGCGGCGTGCGGCTCAACTACGTTCATGGTGGCGTGCTCAGTTGGGACGGCGCCAAGCGCCTTGCCCCCGCCCTTGCCGAGCGCGGTTTGCATATCGAAATGCTTGCGCATGCGCATCTGCACCTCGCAGCGCTGGCGGAGGATGTCCGCCAAATGCCCGTCCAGATCGTCTTTGACCATTGCGCATGGCCCGATCTTTCCTCCGGCCTCGGCGCGGGCCATGCAGCACTCTGCACCCTGCTGGCAGAGGAGCAAGCATGGGTCAAACTCTCCGCCCCCTACCGCTACGATGGAACACCCGCGCTGATCGAAAGCCTCGTCGCCGCCAATCCGGCGCGGTGTCTGTGGGGCAGCGACTGGCCGCATCTGATGCTCGGCGGCGTGCCGATGCCCGACGCAGGCGCACTTCTCAATGATTTTCTCACCGCCGTGCCCGATCCCGCGCACCGGCAGGCGATCTTCGTCGATAACCCGTCGCGGCTTTATCGCATCTAAGCCGCCTTTCAACTCGGCTGTTCCTCCCCTATCTAGAGGGGAAATGACATTCTGAAGAGGTATCCCATGCGCACTCCCGTCTTCGACGCCACTCTGACCGGCGGCAAGGATCTCGGCCCCCTCCCCGAATGGGATCTGACCGATCTCTACCCCGCCCCCGATTGCGCGGAACTGACCCGCGATCTCGGCTGGCTCGAAAATGAATGCGCCGCCTTCGCCACCGATTACGAAGGCAAACTCGCCAGTCTCGACGCCGCCGCCATGCTCAAGGCCGTCCAGCGCTACGAAGAGATCGACATCATCGCCGGCCGCATCATGTCCTATGCCGGCCTGCGCTACTACCAGCAGACGACAGACAGCGCCCGCGCCAAGTTCCTCTCCGATTGTCAGGACAAGATCACCACCTTCACCACGCCGCTGGTGTTCTGGAGTCTTGAGTTCAACCGCCTCGAAGAAGCGCAGTTCAACGCCCTTCTGGAGGCCAATGCCGATCTCGCCCGCTATCGCCCCGTTTTCGAGCGGATGCGCGCGATGAAGCCCTACCAACTGTCCGACGAATTGGAGAAATTCCTCCACGATCAGTCCACCGTTGGCGCTTCCGCATGGAACAAGCTCTTTGACGAAACCATCGCGGGCCTGACCTTCGATGTGGATGGAGAGGAACTGGGCATCGAGGCCACCCTCAACCTGCTGACCGAGCAAGACCGCGCCCAGCGCGAGGCCGCGACCCATGCGCTGGCGCAGGTGTTTGAGGAAAACATCCGCACTTTCGCCCGCGTCCACAACACGCTCGCCAAGGAGAAAGAGATCGAGGACCGCTGGCGCGGCTTCGAGACCCCGCAAACCTCCCGCCACCTTGCCAACCATGTCGAGCCGGAAGTGGTCGAAGCGCTGCGCAACGCCGTTGTCGCCGCCTACCCGCGGCTTTCGCACCGCTATTACGCGCTCAAGGCCAAATGGCTCGGGCTGGAGCGGATGCAGGTCTGGGACCGCAACGCGCCCCTGCCGATGGAAGACACCCGCCTCGTCGGCTGGGAAGAGGCCCGCGACACCGTGATGACCGCCTATGCAGGCTTCGATCCCCGCATGGCCGATCTCGCACAGCCCTTCTTCGAGAAAGGCTGGATCGACGCAGGCGTCAAGAACGGCAAGGCCCCCGGCGCCTTTGCCCACCCCACCGTCACAACCGTCCACCCCTATGTGATGCTGAATTACTTGGGCAAACCGCGCGATGTGATGACACTGGCGCACGAGCTGGGCCACGGTGTCCATCAGGTGCTCGCCGCCTCACAGGGCGAGCTTCTCTCCTCCACCCCCCTGACGCTCGCGGAAACCGCGTCCGTCTTTGGCGAGATGCTCACCTTCCGCAAGCTGCTGGATGCCGCCGAAACCAAGGAGCAGCGCAAGACCCTCCTCGCCGGCAAGGTCGAGGACATGATCAACACCGTTGTCCGCCAGATCGCCTTCTATGATTTCGAGTGCAAACTGCACGATGCCCGTCGCGGCGGTGAACTCACCCCCGATGACATCAACGCCCTATGGATGAGCGTGCAGGCCGAAAGCCTCGGCCCCGTCTTCGATTTCGCGGACGGCTACGAAACCTTCTGGGCCTATATCCCGCACTTCATCCACTCGCCCTTCTACGTCTACGCCTATGCCTTTGGGGATGGGTTGGTAAACGCCCTCTACGCCGCCTACCGCGACGCGCCCGAGGGCTTCCAAGACAAGTATTTCGATATGCTCTCCGCTGGCGGCTCCAAACACCACAAGGAACTGCTCGCCCCCTTCGGCCTCGACGCCACCGACCCAGCCTTCTGGGACAAAGGCCTGAGCATGATCGAAAGCCTGATCGACGAGCTGGAAGCGCTGGAAGCCTAAGTCCTGCCCCCCGCGCCGCGCCCACACATCAATGGGCCGCGGCGCGGCGTTACCAGCGGCGGCACTGCGCACTTTATCTCCCCAAATCCGAAAGACATTCGAACCCCACACAACGCACCCAAATCGCCGGGCCGAGGGAGCGACCCGCCGATGCGCAGCGGCTTTCAGCCTTGTCCTACCGCTAATCAACCCTCAGCCACGCAAAAGCCCGTCGCAGGTAGGCCGCGCCATCCTCCGTCACCGGCGTTCCATGCGCCATCACCACCTTTTCGACTGGCCATGACAGGATGGCCCGCACCGCAGAACGCGCCTTTTTCCGGTCCCGAAATGCCACGCGAAACTTCCGCGGCACGGCGGGCATCGGCTCCGTCATCAGATCCAGCCGCGCGATAAGGCCACGCCAGCCCTTGTGCCACCCTCTCGGGAACTGTTGCAGCAGGTCGGTAACCAAAGCGGTGCCGCTCGGCTTGTGAAAAAAGACCACCTCGCAAGTGATCTTATTTCCCTCCATAACCACCTGCGCGATTTCACCCGCCCACGGTCCCGTATTCCCCAACTCCGCCTCAATGGCCAAATCGGTCCGCTTTGCCGCCAGCCCCGGCGCCACATGCAACTCCGCCTCAGGGAATGCCGCCATCCACTCCGCCAGATAAGTATCATACAAGCCATTTGGCGCGACAACGAACCGAACAACACCCATCTCCGCAAGTTGCACCCGCAGACCTTCGGTCAGCGCCACCGGCGACCAAATGAACAGATCGCCACCCGTCAACCGGATCACGGCCATCCGCGTCGGATAATGAAACCCCAGCGCCGCCTTGATCACCCGCCCGTCAGAAAGCCAGATCTCCGGCCCGAATTCGTGCAGCGCAGTCATTTGTTCCATTCTGAACCGAAGATCACCAGCCTCACTTCAACTGGCTGTCTTTCGATCCCCGCCGGTTGATCCCGCCGCGCTGCTGGTGCCGGCCCTGCCGCTCGGCGGCGCAGTCCACGCACAGCTTCACACCGGGCAGCGCGTCACGCCGTTTCTGCGGGATCTCCTCGCCGCACTCAGCACATTCCGCCAGGCTCTCGCCCACCAGCGCGCGCCGCGCCCGCAACCGCGCCAGCTCATCGTTGATCGAGGCTTCGATCTGTTCGTTCACCGCCCCGTCGCGGCTCCAGCCACCAGCCATTACGCAGGCGCCACGCTCAGTCCAGTTCTGTCCACGGCCAAGGCTTCACCTCGCTCGCCGCCGTCTGGAACCGCGCAGCCTTTGCAACCCAAATCCCCAGAGCGGTGCCGAACTCAGCCAACTGTTCATTCGGCTTGCCCTTGTTGATCACCATGATCACGAACTGAATGATCGTCAGAACCCCCAGAATGGTCTGCGCAAGGCTGATCATGATCGCAATCAGGATCATATAGATCAGCCGCATGATCAGCTGGTCCTTTGGTCCCGGATCAGGCTGCTCGCCATGCAAACGCACCTCGAATTTCTCATCATCTGACGGTGTCATCCCCATTCCCCTTCTGTTTTCAAGCGTCGGCCGCCGCGACCACCATATCAATCATCGCCTGCGTCCCGCGCGAAAATTCAAGCGGGCACGGATAGGCACTGCCCTCTTGTACCGCGCGGCAGAACGCTTCCACCTGTAGCACATAGTGGTTCACTCCGGGCCAGCGCTCAACTGTTACCTCGCCGCCCCCCTGATCCAGCACCAACTCGGCCTGATCATGAACACCCGCATTGAATGGGCAGGTCAGCCGTACAAGGCCCGTATCCCCGTGGAAGGTGATCTCCTGCCGGTTCTGAAGCCGCATCGACACGACCGCGCTATAGGTAAACCCGTCAAACTCGGCGGTAACGAGGTTGAACACATCCACCCCGTTCTCCCGATCAATCCGCGCATAGGGCACCCGTTGCGGCTCCGATCCGGTAACAAACCGCGCCGATCCGAAGGTATAAACCCCGATATCAGGCAACGCGCCGCCACCCGTTTCGGGCCGGTTTCGGATATTGCCGGTGTCGGCAGCGTTGTTGTAGCTGAACACCGTATCCACATGGCGCAGCTTTCCTACAGCCCCGCCCTGCACCAGCTCCCGCGCCCGCGCGAATTGCGGATGATGCACGATCATATAGGCTTCAGCGGCGAGCAGCCCCGTTTCATCCCGCTTGGCAATGACCGGATCAAACGCCTCCGCTTTCATCGCCAAGGGCTTCTCGCACAGCACATGCTTGCCCGCCTCCAGCGCCTTCAGCGTCCATTCCACATGCAGGTGGTTCGGCAAAGGAATGTAAACCGCGTCAATCTCCGGATCAGCCAGCAGCGCCTCGTAGCTCTCATGCACCCGCAAATTCGGCTGAAACGCCTTAAATCCAGCCGCCTTTTCAGCGCTGGAGGTGGCAAGCGCCACCAAATCCGCGCCCTCGGCGGCATGGATCGCCCGCGCCATGTGCTCGCGGGCAAAATTCGCCGCGCCCAGAATGCCCCATCTTGTTACTGCCATCTATCCCTCCACTTTGTTGCCAACAGCCTAGCAAACCCCGGCGCGGAGACTCTCCGGCCGGGGCTGCAAACTGAACTTTTTCACCTATCAGGAGTTTTCGAGCATACCCTTTTCAAGCGCGAGCTCCTGCATCCGCTTTTGCAGCTTCTCAAACGCCCGCACCTCGATCTGCCGAATACGCTCGCGGCTCACGCTGTATTGCGCGCTCAGGTCTTCAAGGGTGATGCTTTCTTCTGACAGCCGCCGCTGCACGAGGATATCCCGCTCGCGCTCGTTGAGCACGTCCATCGCCTCGGCCAGCAACTCGCGGCGGGCATCCATCTCGTCGCGCTCCGCATAGTCGTTCGCTTGGTCGGCATCCTCGTCCTGCAACCAGTCCTGCCATTGCGCCGTACCGTCATCTTCGCTGCCGATCGTGGCGTTGAGCGATGCATCCCCGCCCGACATCCGCCGGTTCATCGAGATCACTTCATCCTCGGTCACGCCCAGATCATGCGCGATCTGTTTGACGTTCTCAGGGCGCAAATCACCCTCTTCCAGCGCCCCGATCCGCGCCTTTGCCTTGCGCAGATTGAAAAACAACTTCTTCTGGCCGCTGGTGGTACCCATTTTCACGAGGCTCCACGAACGCAGGATATATTCCTGAATGGAGGCACGGATCCACCACATCGCATAGGTCGCAAGGCGGAAGCCCTTTTCAGGGTCAAACCGCTTCACCGCCTGCATCAGGCCCACATTCGCCTCCGAGATCACCTCAGCCTGCGGCAATCCATAGCCGCGATAGCCCATGGCGATCTTCGCCGCGAGCCGCAAATGGCTGGTGACAAGCTTATGCGCCGCGCCGGAATCCTCATGATCCACCCAGCGCTTGGCCAGCATGTATTCCTCTTCGGGTTCCAACATCGGGAACTTCCGAATTTCCTGAAGATACCTGTTTAAGCCCTGTTCCGGCGATGGTGCCGGAAGATTGGCATAATTACTCACCTTAGACCCCCGTTAATCGGTTTCTGTCGCCCTATGTTTACGGGCTTAACATCAATATGGGCGCACCCGGGGCCGATTCAAGCCCCAAAATGCAATTTCTGAGACTAATATGAACCTGTGAGCCGCCATATGCACCCCACATTTCAGTGCGCTCACGCACATGGGATCGTCAGTGATCCGCCAGATCTTGTGCCGCGTTGCGGTCCAAAGCGGCGATCAGCCCGCGCATATCGTCGGGCAAAGGCGCCTCGAATTGCAACTCTTCCTCGGTGACAGGGTGGATAAATCCCAGCGTCGTCGCATGCAGCGCTTGGCGCGGAAAGGCCAGCGCTGCCTCCCTGCCTTCGGTGCCCACGGATTTCTCTGCCAGCTTGCGCCGCCCGCCGTAAACCGGATCACCGATCAGCCCGTGCCCGCAATGCGCCAGATGCACACGGATCTGATGCGTGCGCCCTGTCTCCAGCCAGCATTCCAGCACCGCCGCCACTGCAGGCGTTCCCAAGGGCGCGATCACCCGCGCCCGCGTCACCGCATGCCGCCCGCCGTTGAAACTCACCGCCTGCCGCTGCCGGTCGGTCCGGTGGCGGCCAAGGAAGGTCTGGATCTTGAGGATATTGCTCCCCTCAAAGCTCGTCCCCTTCACCCCATGCAGGCGAGGGTCGCTCTGTTCAGGCACACCATAGCAGATCGCCATGTAGCGGCGTTCCACGTCATGCGCCTCGAACTGCGCCGCCAGCCCGTGATGGGCGCGGTCGCTCTTGGCTGCCA
>Ga0181566_10003928_pt1 | contig 12118 bp, 12 predicted proteins | sample 101ome_15_FD_133762 | JGI IMG/M metagenome (GOLD analysis project Ga0181566, IMG submission 133762) | Coastal salt marsh microbial communities from the Groves Creek Marsh, Skidaway Island, Georgia - 101402AT metaG (megahit assembly) | ecosystem: Environmental > Aquatic > Marine > Intertidal... | reverse complement strand
GGTGCTAGAGCATTATGGTGCGAAGTGCTAAACGTTTAAATATTGGTGAGATAGATGCCTAAAAGAAAAAAAGTTAGAAAACATTATAATGCGAACCTAAAAAAACAAACTTTCAACCAAAATGACCGGACTCTTGGCAAGATTAAAGTTTTATTCTTGCTTGTTTCTGTGGCCGTTGTTGGAGTTTTAGTAATTTCTAAAATTAACTCCTGACAACTAGCTAATGATTTAGATAAGATATCCCAAAATGTATTTTGGGATAACTATGAAACGATCATTATTTTTGATACTTATTTATACTTTAATATGCTTTAGTGCATTTTCAGATTTTCACAATGATGAATCACTTGATGAACCAAGTTTAGCGGATCTAATTGGTAGGAAATGTATCCTTCACCATGAAAAAGATGATTTCTATAAAGTTATCTGGGGAGCAAAAGATTATAGACTAGAGATGAATTCTCAAAAGGGACTTTTTCTCAAGAGCCCATGTCTCTCAGACGCTGATAAAATACACCTTGAAATATATCGACAGAGAGATAACCAGAAAATTCTTCTGCCAAGAGAGTTGGCCCTTCCATTTGAATCGATGGTATCTCTAAAATCTGTTCCAAAAAAATTATTTCAACTGCTCATTACCTATGATGAGAAAATTTCATTCATTGATCATCCAACAACGATGAAATTTTGGCGAAGTGAGTTTCAGGAACTCATTTCATATTATAAAAATATACTAACCCCTCCTTTTATCGCTACAGATGAGCTAAAGGATTTATATCTTAATCGCCCAGATTTAAGCTCAATTCTTGATGGAAAATATGAGGACTCCATTCGTTTATTCCTATTTTGTCGACGCAATAGAGATTATCCTTGTCTTTTTACGGCAAAAGACAAATATGACAATCCCATATTGACTAATGATCGTGACGAGATTTGGCGCCAACCTGCTCTTGCTCAATCAGCACGACTTTTAAGCTCAAATATTGTTAATGGAAGGACTCCCCAAGGCGTACATACAATTGATTCAGTCATGCCATACGCTGACCAGTACACCTCTTTTGGAAAATTTAGACGATTGATTCTTAACTGGGTTCCGACTGATGACAACGAAGAGATAAATGATGACCTCATCACCAAATCTCTTCTTTCACCTTTAAGTGAAAAAAACACGTGGTGGCGGCAAGCATCTGTCTCTAGAGATATTGGACGCACAGACCTTCGTATTCATGGCACGGGTAAAAGAAATGATGATTCTCGAACCCCATATTATCCACTGAGACCTAGCAATGGTTGCATTACCCAACGAGAAGGTCTTTACGGTAGAAATGATTATAAAGATCAGCGTATTATTTTAAATCAATTAATGAAAGGTCTTGAGCTTGCAGTGACATACGAAAATGAAGAAAAGATTAAGGGTATATTATATTTAATTGAGCTTGATGATCAAAAGAGACCTGTTGAGTGGACTGAGGTTGCTAAAAAGATTGGTTTAACAGAAGAAAATCAAGAAATCTAATGTCTAGCTTTAATGATGAAGTATTTTTCATGTGTCCTTACTGTGGAGAGCAGATTTCAATGCTTTTTGAGGCATTTTCTGGTGCCCAAGAATATATTGAGGATTGTGAAGTTTGCTGTTCTCCAATTAAAGTGAATTACAAAGTACATAATAATGAAGTTGAATTAATAAATGTTCAGCGACTGGATGATTAAGTTTAATAAATGGAGATATCGATGAATAAATTTTTAACTTCACTGCTCTTGTTGCTTTTTATTTCATGTCAAGAAAAAGGAGAGGCTCAAAAAAATACCCTTTGGATTTATACCTCATTATACAAAGACACCATTAATGAAATTACTCCTGCTTTGAAAAAAGAATTTCCGGAAGTTGAGTTTAAGTTTTTCCAAGCTGGAAGTGAGGAGATTGCGACAAAGGTAAATGCTGAGATGATGAGCGGAAACGTGCAAGTAGATGTAATGATCTCTAGTGATCGTTTTTGGTATGAGGAGTTAGAGCAGGCTGGAAAACTTTTAAAGTATATATCTCCAAAAGCTGCAGGCATTGCAGATTCGCTTAAAAGCTCAGGAGGATTCTATTCTACTCTTTCTCTGCCTGTAATGGTTTTGTGCTACAATAAGGACCTCATCAACATTGAAATGCTGCCAAAAACTTTTAAGGATTTAGCTAACTCAAAATACAAAAATCTTTTTACAACCGGCGATCCACTAGCAAGTGGAACAAATTTTACAACTATGGCAATGCTTCAGCATCATTATGGATGGGATTATTTTAAAAACTTAAAAAATAATAATACCATTGGGCAAGGGGGTAACAGTTCCGTCTTGAGACGAATTCAAAATGGAGAGAGACCAATTGGTTGGGTTTTATTAGAAAATGTTCTTCGCTTTCAAGACAAGGACAAGCGGTTAAAGGTCATTTATCCAAAGGATGGAGTAGTAACAAATAACAATATTATTGCTATTTCAAAAGATACTGGTAACGCCGATTTAGCAAAGCGTTTTGTTGATTTTATGTATGGAAAAGTTGGTCAACAACAGATGGTGAAGTCTTTTATGTACAGTCCAATACCGGGGTTTGCCGCTCCAAAAGGAGCTCCTGAATTTTCTTTTGTCTTGAAAAATAGTTTTCCTTGGACAAGAGAGTTTCTTTCAAGTGTGAGGGACTCAAGAATGGAGTTAAAAGAAAAGTATACTGAAATAATGTTTCAGTAGGTTGCACATGCGATTAAGTTTTCGAATTAACTTTTTTTTAATATTTATATGTGGTGCAGTTGTTGCCTTGAGCTTTTCTCCATTTTTCTCTCTTTTTAAACAGGTGGTGGTGGCCAGCAATCCCTCCGTATTAAAAAAAGTATTTAGCTCTTCAAGCACTATATTGGCGATCAAGACAACCTTAATCGTGTCACTTACGACAGTATTACTATCAACTCTTATTGCAATTCCCCTCGGGTGGATTTTTTCCAGGAGTGACCTGAAGGGAAGAGAGTCTTGGAAAACTCTTTTTAGTTTGCCGTATGCAATTCCTCCCTACATAGGAGCAATTGCTTGGATTATGTTAGCGAATCCAACTAATGGAATATTAAATAATTTGTTCGGATTAAGTTTTAATATTTATACCCTGACTGGTCTAATTTGGGTGATGAGTTCATTTTTTTATACTTTTATTTTGCTTAATATTACTAACCTCTTATCTCAAATGGACCCAAGTCTTGAAGAAGCAGCTAGGTTATCCGGTGCAGGTCCATTTAGGGTTTTCAGAGAAATTACATTACCTCTAATTAGACCTGGTTTGATCTCTGGAATGGTTCTTGTTTTTCTTTCTTCCTCTGCTAGTTTTGGTGTACCTGCTTTAATCGGTGGGCCGGGGAGAATATTTCTATTAACAACCAAAATTTATACTTACCAAAAAATGGGAAGTTTCATGGGGATAAATTATGCGAGCATTTTAAGCATTGTTTTATTCTTTGTGGCGATTATCTCATTGGTTATTAATAGTTTCTTATTAAGGAAAAATTCGTTTGGCGTTGTTTCGGGAAAATCATCTAGGGCCAATTTATTTGCATTGAAAAAGAAAGCACCTTTAATTCAAGTAATTTTGTTCATTGGATTATTTGTCCTTCTAATCCTTCCTATTTTTGGGATACTTTTATCTGCCTTGGCGAAGGTTCAAGGAGTTGTCTCATTAAATAATTTAACTTTTCAAAATTTTTATAAAGTATTTTTTGAGATAAGTGAATTTTCAGTTGCTGTAAAAAACTCTTTAATGGTGGCTTCAGCCGTTGCTTCCCTGAGCGTTCTTGTTGGTTTTTTTGTCGTGTATGCTCAACAGAAAACAAGAATTAAATTTTTAAAGATGACCGATTTATTTATATCTCTTCCTTATGCAACGCCTGGAACTGTTTTGTCCCTGGCACTAATTCTCGCATTTAGCGGTCGAATTTTTGGCATTATAAGCTTATATAATACAATTGCATTAATCGGCATTGCCTATTTTATAAAGTACTTAAGCTTTTCTGTTAGAGCTTTGCAAAGCTCAATCGTTCAAATTGATAACTCCTTACTCGAAGCTGCTCAGGTTAGTGGTGCTGGATTTATCAAAAGAATATTTTCTATTTGGTTACCATTACTAAAGCCAGCGCTTATTTCATCATGGTTTCTTGTTTTTATGCCTTGTGTGAGTGAGCTAACGATGACAATTCTTCTTACAGGGCCAGGACTTGAAACTTTAGGAACTCTATTGTTTCAATTGCAAAACTATGGTGATGCAAGCGGAGGTGGTGCTGCTGTTTTAGGACTAATTATCATTACAATGGTTTTATTTATTAATTATTTTGTGAAATTTATTTCAAAAGGTAAGTACGGATTATGAGTACTGTGGAGTTTAAACACATTAAAAAGTCTTATGGCGATGTAGAGGTCGTAAAAGGGTTTGATTTAAGAGTTAATGATGGGGAATTTGTTTCCTTTTTAGGCCCAAGTGGATGCGGGAAAACAACGTGCCTTCGAATGATTGCAGGGCTTGAGGAAAATACAAGTGGTGAACTTTATATTGGAGGAGAGCTGGTTAGCTCACCCGAACAAAAGGTTTACATATCTCCCGAGCAAAGAAACGTTGGGATGGTCTTTCAAAGCTATGCCGTTTGGCCCCACATGAATGTATTTAACAACATCGCATACCCCTTAAAAATTCAAAAGGTTTTGAAAAGAGATATAAAGAGCCGAGTTGAAGAGATAATGGATGTCGTTGAGCTCTCAGGCCTCGGCGAAAGGATGCCTAACCAGTTAAGTGGAGGGCAGCAGCAGAGAGTTGCTCTGGCCAGGGGGTTAGTCGCAAGTCCAAGAGTTTTACTACTTGATGAGCCTCTAAGTAATCTTGATGCAAAATTAAGAGACAAAATGCGAATAGATATTAGAGATATTCAACAAAAATTAGGCTTTACTTGCGTCTATGTTACTCATGATCAGCTCGAGGCGTTTACAATGAGTGATCGTATTTTAATAATGAATCAAGGGGTTGTTCAGCAAGTGGGGACTCCAGAGGAAATCAGGCAAAACCCTGCCAATGAATTTGTTCGAGAATTTATTAAAAAGTCTCATTAGGTATACATGATTTCAATGAGTTAGTTCAGAAGGAGACGCTGTGATAAAATACTTACTGGTAGCTGAACTTTAGGAACAAAACAAAGGGCCCATCATCCATGTATATGCCTAAACTTTATGATGAGAAAAAACTTCTTCGTTATTTGAAAAAGCAACAAAAACATGCATGGAATCTTGAACATGATTTTTCTTGGGCTAATGATATTGATCTAACAAAAGAGTTTGTTCCTCTTCCTGATGACTTTATACTGACTCCACATATTAATGAGCATCAAAAACTTCTCGTCTCGCAACTGATTGGGCTAATGATTAACTCTAGTATTTGTGAGTTAGAGGGCGCATTGGAGCGATCTAAAAAACAATGCTGGATAGAGGTGATTAATCAATATCCTGTTTCTCCTGAATTTGAGGCGCTAGGAGAAAATTTCTTTATTGAAGAAAAAAAGCATTCTGATGCTTTTGAGCTTTTTTTAGAAAAGTTTGCACGACAAACCAATGTTACAGTAAAGGAATTAAAATCAATTCTTCCAACCCTAAATGAATCTAAAATAGAAAAATTGTTTCGGGTTAATTCATACCTTGGTGGAAAGGCCTTGTGGATGGTTGTTGCCGCAGTGGAGGAAGAGTCTATTGAGGTTTATAAAAAAATGCGGCCCTATCAAGATTCTATAGACCCTATTTATTTTCAACTTCATCAAAAGCATTTTGAAGAAGAAACAAGGCATGCAAGTTTTGCATTTTTAATGCTTGAGCTTTTAGAGGAGAGAACATCAACTCCTGTTAAATTATTAAGTCGACATTTAGATTTTATCTTATCTGAAGTTCTTCAGGTCTCTTGGATTTTGGGAGAATTGATGAAAGTTGTTAACCTTGAAAAGCTTAAAAACCGTCACCCTTTTTATCAAGGTCTCTCAGAATTAATTCCTGTGATAAAAAACTTTACCTTCACTGATGTTTTAAAGAGTTTATTTAATGATGCCCCATTTATTAGTCTAATTCTTCGTCCGGGACTTAATAAGCATCTCTCTCAATTTCTTGATGAACAAAAATCATCAAGGTTCTTGGATAAGGTAATTTAACCGTGATGGCGTTTTTCAAAGAAGAAAGTTTCAAAAATGGACAATCCAATTTATATTTTTTAAAAAATGATTGGTCATCAAAAAGAGAAACAGTTGTCTTTTTACATGGTTTCCCTGATGGCCCAGAGGTTTGGTGCGAATTGGCGCTAGAAATTGGTCAGTATTTCAATATTATTATTCCTTACTTACCAGGCGTTCACCCGAAGTTTAAGATGTCTAGTGAAATTGGTAGGAGCTTTCAGCTTAGTGTATTGCTCCTCATAAGGTCTCGTAAGGAAATGTGTCGGGGAGTGCATTTAGTAGGGCATGATGTTGGGGGAGTTTTAGTCGATCAACTTTCATACATGCTTGGTGATCATTGCAAAAGTCTAAGCTTTATTTCAACAATGGGGTTAAATTTGTACTCTAAAAACTTGAAAATCGATCAAATAGTAAAATCTTGGTACATACCTTTATTTTCTACCAGTGTCGGCCAAAAATTAATGTTAAAAAATCTGAATATTGGTAAAAAGTTTTTAAAAAAAATGGATGAAAGTGTTGTTGAATCAAAGATACCTGATAGACTTGGCTCCATAAAGCTGTACCGAGAATTCGTCAATCTTCTCGTTGCCCCCACCAGATGGGACCGAATAAATAATCACAGATCATTGTTTGTTTTTTCGACTAAAGATCCCTTCGTCAAAATACCTGAGAAAAAAAATGTGCGACAATATTATAATAATTCAACTGTCAGAGTTATCGATGGTGGTCACTGGGAATTTATCCATCAGAAAGAAAAATACGCAGAAATATTAAAAAACCATTTATTAAATGAGGGAGGCGAGTATGAGTATCTCGAGATTTAATAAATTTCTAAACTATCCAGCAGCGACCATTCTTCCTGTTGGAGAGCATTTGTTTAAATTTAGGCGAGCTCAATTGGGGGTTGATGGATTAAAGAAGTTTTATAAAACTCAAGATTTAGCCCTTAGAGCGGCAAATGAAATTGCCAATATTATCAAGCCAGGGATGACAGAGTTGGAAGGTGCTGCCTTACTTGATACCTATTTAAAGGATCACGGTGTAAATGCTTTTGTTCACTATTCTTTTGCCTGGTTTGGAAATAGGACAAGGTTTGATCATTGTAAAAAATATAAAGACTTAATGCCTTCACGAAAAATAATTGAAGAGGGAGATGTGTTTATTCTTGATACTGCCCCGGTTTTGAAGGGAGCTCCAGCTGATATTGGTTTATCCTTTTGCCTAGGTGAAAACAAAGAATTTCAAAACTCGATGAATCAGTTGGAAAAAATTAAGAAAAAAATTCCAAGCTTATTTGAGTTGAATTGTTCAAGTGGGAAGAAAATTTATGAATGGATTAATCAGCTAATTGAGCGTTCCGGACATGATTCAATTCATCAGCTTTACCCTTTTGGCGTATTGGCTCATCGGTTATATGATGTGCCTTTTTCAAATTTACCAGGTCTTTTAAAGCCTTTCACTTGGCAAGCCTACTGGTCTTTACTTTCAAGAGGTTTTTATAGTGAGACGATTTCTGGCAATCGGAATTTAAGTTTAGACGGGATCTGGGCAGTCGAGCCTCATCTGGGGGCAAAGGGTTTTGGTGTGAAGTTTGAGGAAATGTTATTTGTTCATAATGGAAAAGCAAGGTGGATATCAAAGATGGATGACTTAAAAGATTCAGAGCTAATCGATGAGTAGGCTCATTGTTATTACTGGAGCTGGCGGAGGACTCGGGACAGAGTTTGTTCGCCAATATATTGAAAGAGAATTTTTTGTTATTGGTGTTGATTTAAATACTGATTGTCTTGCTGAATTTAATCGCGATAATTTTGTCGCGATCAATTGTGATTTAACAAATAAAAAACACTTAACGAATTTAATTTCAGATATTGTTAATAAATATGGCACTCCTTACATGTGGATAAATAATGCAGGTATCGTTAATATTGCGTCTTTTTTTGATGAGACAGAGAAAAAATATGAGCAGGTAATGAAAATTAATGTTGATGTCCCTGTAAGAATTATGAAAAAGATAATTCCAATTATGGAAAGGAATGGTGGGGGAAAAATAATTAATGTAAGTTCTGTTGCGGGACTCGTGTCTGCACCGATTCTCTCATCGTATTGTGCCTCCAAATTTGCTCTTGTCGGTATTACTGAATCTGTTCAGCAAGAGCTAATGTTGAAAAAATCACCCGTTGACTTAGTGCTTGTTTGTCATGGTTTTATAAAAACTGAGCTAATAAAACTAGGGCATGAAGATGGTTTTCCGGAGCAGTTAACACCATTTTTATCGACAACCAAGAAGGCGGTTGAGAACATTATCAAAGGTATTGATTTAAATAAAAAGTTTATTGATCCAACTTTGAATGGCAAAGTAATGTCTTTTGCAAGTAAATATGGGCCTAAAAAGTTAAAGGAATTTGCTGCAAAATTGGCTGTGCCAAAAACGTTAATTCAAAAAATTAAAAGTTGAACATTAATTTCTATTTATAGGCAATGACTGCTGCTCGCCTTGGTGCTGGGTGCCCTTCAATGGTTAGGTTTTTGTTTGTTGGATCAAGGAAATCCTCTAGTGACGCGCCTCCTGACCAAGAAGTTACTCGCTGTTCTTCATTCGTAAGTAATTCATCAAAAACAATTTCCACATGCTTGAACTTTGCTTTGATTAACCAGTTTTTCATGCAGCTTGCTGTTGGAACAAAAAAAACATTTCTCATTTTTGCGTATCGGTCTTCAGGAAAAAGGGCGATTGATTCATTACCAGCAATAGTGATTGATTCAAGGAGAAGAAACCCATCTTTCTTTAATGCCTTTTGGCAATGCTTTATTTGCTCGATGGGATTTGGGTGATGATAAATTATTCCCATATTTAAAATACCATCAAAAATATTTTCGAAATGTTTTACTTCCTCGATACCAAGCATTTCAAAAAATAAATTGGGCGCTTGGCAAAAATGTTGTAGGAAGTTAAATTGAGCCTCGCAATAAGGCACTGGGTCGATCCCTAAAATGCTTTTCGGATTCTGTTTAAGCATTTCGAACATGAAATATCCATTATTACAGCCAATATCTAAGAGGGTCTTGTTTTTTAAATCTGGAAGGGATTTTTTTATTCTTTCCCACTTCAAGTTGCTTCGCCATTCAGAGTCGATGAGTAATTCACCCATAACAAATGGGCCTTTTCTCCAATGAGATAGGTTTCTTGCAATACGTTCAATATTTTTTAATGTTTCATCATCAAAAGTTGAGTTGTTTTGAGGCGTCGGATTAAAAGAAGAGGTTTCAATTTTTCTCAATTCCTCTAACGTATTTAGTAAATTTTTGTTTTGAGGTAAATCATACTTTTTTTTATTTTTTGATAATACAGATGTGATTTCTGGTAAATTTATCTGACTCTGATATTTTTTAAAAAAATCGTTCATTTTTTATTTCAACGCTATGTAGCTAGTGAAGTTATACCATCTGAATGCTTGCTCGACATGGTTAAAGCCAGCATCATTTAGTAATTTAATTTGTTGATTTGGAGTTAGTGGCACCAGTACATTTTCTAATGCTTCTCTTTTTTGAGAAATTTCTAGTTCGCTATACCCTTCACGCCTCTTGTAATCGTAGTAGAGATCGGTGATTAATTGATGAAAAGTGGAGTCATTGGTGTTGATCTTTTCAGAGAGAATAAAAACTCCCCCTGGCCTTAAGGAGCGAAAAATTTTTTCTAGAATTAATGGCCTTAAGTCCTCTCTAATAAACTGAAGAGTGTAATTCATTATAATCATATCAACGTTAGGATCTATCTCTACGTCTTCTATATTTGCACATATTACTTTTGCGTTTGTCACCTTTAAACGGCTAAGTTTTTGTTGTGCTTTTTCGGTCATCGCTTTTGAGTTATCAACGCCCACGAAGCGACAATTTTTGTGATTACTTTTTAAGTGGTTTTCTAGAACTCCTATTGTTGTTCCCGTTGAACAGCCCAGATCCCAAATAAGGTTTTCTTTGTCATGATGAGTAAAGTAATTTGAGTAATCTGTGATTAGTCGGTGTATTTCATTATAAAAAGGAACAGATCGTGAGACCATGTCGTCAAAAACGTCTGCTACTGTTTGATTAAACTCAAATGCCTTAATTTCATGTTGCCTGCGCTTGAAAACTTGATCAACGCCACCTGCGAGTACTTCATTATTCATGAGGTGTTGATATCGAGCAAAGCGTTAAAAGTCTAACGTTTTTACTGCCTTAGGACAAAATTTACGCACTAAAGAGGCTCCCAAGTAGTCGTAAGTGTGAAATCTAAATAGTGCTTGTGCATAGAGTCAAAGAGAAGAGGGGGAGGCAGAAAGGATAAAGCAAGATATTTATTTAGACGATGAGGACGATAAATTTTTTGGCATGTATCAATGATCATCATTTCAAGAACATTTTATTTAAAAGTAAATTAAATTATTGGTAGACATGATCATGATTAATAAGTCGTAAATAATATTTATCGCCAACATCTTTCACCATTTTTTTATTTAGCAAAGAAAAAGTTAACGTCTTTTAAGTCTATAGCAATAGGTTTATTATATTAATAAATATAACGGAGAATTTAATGACGCTTGATTCGAATAAAAAATCAGTTTTAACCTTCATCTTTTTTGTCTTGGTTAATACCACCGTACTTGCTCAAGGACAAAGCATGTCAAAGGACCGTTTAGTCGGCTCCATCTTGAAAAATGCTCTTGAGACATATCACTACACTAAAAAGAAAATTAATGACGATGTAAGCGAGAAGGCTTTCGAAGAATTCTTAAAAAAAGTTGATTACGGCAAGCAATTTCTCCTAGAAAAAGATGTCAAGGGATTAGAAAAATATCGGTTTAAACTAGATGACCAAGTAATATCTGGAGATCATTTAGCAATTAAATCAGTAGAGGAGACGTTAAAAAGAAGTATCCAACAAACGGAAAAATACAGAGAGGAGTTTTTTAAAACTGGTTTTGATTTTACCAAAAAGGAAACACTTCAATTAGATCCAGAAAAGAGGTCATGGGTTAAATCTGAAGCAGACAGAAAAGAGCTTTGGAGAAAAATATTCAAACAAGCCACACTCTCTAGATACCTTGACCTATGGCAAGAACAGTTAGATTTAAGAGATCCCAAAAAACAAAAAGAGAAAAAAGATGCTGATAAAAAAGCTAAAAAGAAAACTGCTGAAGTAAAGAAGCTAACCAAAAAGGAAACCTTAGCCAAAGCGACAAAAGCGATAAGTGATAAATATAAAAAAGTATTTGATCGTTTAAGCGACGATGACCGCGAAGACTTTATGGATAAACTGTTTAATTCAGTGACGGAGATTTTTGATCCACACACAACCTACTTACCTCCAAAGAAAAAAGAAGATTTTGATATTGATATTAGTGGAAGCTTAGAGGGGATTGGAGCAGTCTTACAAGAAGATGGTTCTTACATTAAAGTTGTTCAAATTGTTCCTGGTGGAGCTGCCTGGAGACAAAAAGATCTCGAAGTCGAAGATTTAATTATCATGGTTGGCCAAGGTGATGATGAACCTGTCAGTCTCGTTGATATGCGAGTAGACGATGCTGTCAGATTTATAAGAGGCCCCAAAGGGAGTACGGTTACATTGACAGTCAAGAAAGTTGATGGAACGAGAAAGGTAATCAAAATTGAACGTGATGTAGTCAAGATAAGTGCCTCTTACGTTAAGTCTTCAGTTATTGAGCATGAGGACCTAGGTCAAAAGATTGGCTATATTCATGTTCCAAAGTTCTATCGAGACTTTAATGGAGATGGAAGAAACTGTTCAAATGACGTTAAAAAGGAGCTTGAAAGACTTCAAAAGATTGGTGTTGATGGAATGATTCTCGATCTTCGAAATAATGGAGGAGGGGCTTTAGAAGACGCAAGAATAATGTCAG
>Ga0181566_10003912_pt1 | contig 12155 bp, 10 predicted proteins | sample 101ome_15_FD_133762 | JGI IMG/M metagenome (GOLD analysis project Ga0181566, IMG submission 133762) | Coastal salt marsh microbial communities from the Groves Creek Marsh, Skidaway Island, Georgia - 101402AT metaG (megahit assembly) | ecosystem: Environmental > Aquatic > Marine > Intertidal... | reverse complement strand
GAGGAGAAGTGGTTTTTTGCCTTGTTCTTGTTGATCGAGAAGAAGGAGGGAGGCAAGCCATTGAGGCCGATGGGGTCCCTGTCGTCAGTATCTTTACAAGGACTGAATTGTTAGGCTGAGCTTCATCAATTCTTCAGTTTCTCGCTTCCCTCTCCCCGAGTGAAGGCGTTGAATAGAGCTCATGATTAAGGTTCTTTTAGGTGGCCTCGTTATTGGGTTGATTGCTGGTTTAGTAGGAGCTCTCTGTGGGGTCGGAGGGGGTATCATTATGGTGCCCGCTTTTGTTCTCTTGATGGGGATGGGTCAAAAGTGTGCGGTGGCAACCTCCCTCGCGGTTGTTGTTGTTTCGGGACTTTCTGGAACCCTGAACAATGCTTTGAATTCAAATCTTATCGATTGGCGGCTCGTGGGGGTGGCTGCAGGAGGTGCGGCTTTGGCTTCGTGGTTTGGAGCGGATCTGATGCGCTCAATGAGCAATGATCAGCTTACAAAGATTTTTGGAATTCTCTTAATATTGGTGGGGTTGAGGATGCTGCTAATCAAAGCTTGATGAGCGTGTTTGACTAAGCTCGATATTATGGATCCAGTGACACAAGCGGCGATGGGAGGGGTGATGGGCGAGCTGGTGCTTGGCCGTAAGCTCGGTTGGCGAGCAATCGCCCTTGGTTGTCTTTTTGGAACTCTGCCAGATCTTGATATCTTCTTTCTTCCATTTGCTGAGCAAGCGCAACAATTACGGATTCACCGAGGGTTTTCGCACTCAATCTTAGCGATGGTATCCTTCGCTTTCATTTTTTGTAAACCTCTCTCCTTAGCCTGCCGAAAACAAGGTGTGACGACTGCGCGAGCGTGGTGGTTTGTGTTTTTGGCGTGGAGTACGCATGTGATGGTTGATGTCTTCACTTCCTATGGAACTCAAGTTTTTGGGCCCTTTTCGGATACGATGGTCGCAACGAGTAATCTGTTTATCATTGATCCTTTTTTCACCCTGCCGATGGTCATTGGTTTGGTTTTAGTATGCTTGAAGCAACCAGGTTCGCCAGAGCGACAACGAATCATGCGGCGAGCTCTTTTGATCAGCTCACTTTATGTCGCCTTTAGTTTCACGATGAAACTATGGGCAACAAATCGGATGAAAGCGAAAATGATCGAAGAGCTTCCAGAAGCCGAGTTTATCTCGGCTACGCCGACACCCTTTAATACTCTCTTGTGGAGAGGGCTTATTGAAACCGAAGATGCCTACTGGGTCACTTACTGGAGTCCCTTTGATGACCGCGATTCGAAGCTGGAGTTTCTCCCTAAAAATAGGGACTTACTGAAAGTTTTTCAGGGAGAAGAACTTTATGAAACGCTAGATTGGTTTGCGCAAGGTCACTGGGTTGCTCGCAAGCTGGAGGATGGAAAGCGCGTTCTCGTCGCGGTGCGTTTTGGTGAGATGCGAGATCTCGAAGAAAAGGAGATCTGCCCGAGATTTCAGTGGCACCTTTATTTTGATGAGGCTGGAATGATGCGAGCACCTCGATATGCGAAACAAGTTGATGCCAAACCAATGCTTGGTTTGTTGTTCGAGCGGATGTGGGGAAGGCAAGATCGCTGGGAGGAAATGAAGGAGTTTTGAGCGTAGACAGAATGGATGAATGTCTTAGAGTGATCGCGACATTTTGAGCAGAAAGTTAGCAGTCGGGGATATTCATGGGTGTTTGAAATCCCTCAAAAAACTCTTGAAACTTGTGAAGCCTGAGAGAGGTGATCAGGTGATCTTATTGGGTGATTACGTTGATCGCGGTCCCAACAGTCGGGGAGTAATTGATTATCTTCTGAATTGGCCGTGGGAGGCCGAATTAATCTGTCTGAAGGGCAATCATGAAATGATCATGGAAGATTCGGTTCTTTCTAATGAACACTTTGCATATTGGTGTGATGTGGGTGGGATCGAGACGGTGGTTTCCTACAATGCTAAGTTTGATGAGATTCCGAAGGATCATTGGGAGTTTATTCGCGAAGGCCTCGCTTATTATGAAACCAAAAAAGTGATCTATGTCCACGGAGGAGTGGATCACAAAGTTCCTGTCGAACAACAAGATCGTGACGAACTCAGTTGGCGGCGCTTTCCCAATGCGAAAAAACATCATTCCGGAAAGCTCGTCGTGTGTGGACATACCATTCAGAAGCGAGGGCTTCCCGTTTGTAAAAAACACACGGTTTGTATTGATACCGCAGCGTGTCGAGGCGGGTGGCTCACTTGTTTTGAAGCCAAATCGCGTCGTTATTGGCAAGCCAATGAAAAGGGAAAAACTCGAGAGGGAGTGCTGCCTAAGCTGAAGAAAAAGAAGAGTAAAAAATCTAAATCTTCTTCTTCGCCAAAAAGTTGATGGATCGACAAAGTTGGAACCAACAAACTAGCCAAAGCAGAAGGCAGGTTCCAAAGACCTGAAGCGATATTTGATAAAGAGGCTCTGGGAATGTGGAGGGCCATTTTCTCTGGACCCACAGAATCACTGTTAAGATTTCGGCGGCAAGCAGGGAGATGGGAAAGAGAAAAAAAGAAGGTCGCCAAACGCGCTTGGCAAGCGAAAGCCCAGGGTGAGTCTTGACGTTGTGATTCCAAAGTTTGGCCCAACCAAAGAGAACCACAGTGCACCAAAAGGCATTGAAGAAGGGGATGACAAGGTGTCGAAGCGCTTGATTGCCAGTGAAGCGCCCCCCTAACATATGCATCATTTCCCATGATCGGTGGAGATAAACCATCGATAAGGCCACCCAAGTAATGAGACTCATCCCAGTCAGCGAGAAAAGAGTGATTTTTAAAATTGGGTGGTGGATTTTTACCGCATAGAAACCTAGGCCTACTGTCGCGAGCAAGATCCCTAAAAAGCTTAAAAAGCTCGAGTGTTTGAGATGGGGGAGATAGAGCCCTCCCGGCGGGCCGTCTGTGATTGAATGGGTTGGCCGAGATTGAGCACAATCCGCGCTTCTGGATGATGACGGCAATACCTTTTTGGAATGATTTTGCGCAATGAGCCCAACAATTGAAGATGCAAGCACCTTTGTATTTGAGCCTTGTTTCCAAACTTTATGGTGCCCAAGGAGGACGAGCTCTAGCGCTTTTTCCCTGAGCTCAGAAAAGCTGACTGGGCCATAAGTTTGATCCTCAATTTCATAAAACCACCCTGAAGATGGGTTTGACTCCAAGGAATTCTCGTAAGGCGTTTTGGAGGGAAGTTTGGCCAAAGATGCTCGGTCTCTTAAAAGTGAATTGCGTGACCATCTGCGTCTAGCGTTGCCTCATGAATGGCTTCAGCCAGCGTAGGGTGGGCGTGGATAGTAGAGTGGATATCATCAATGGTCGCTTCCAGTGAGAGAGCGAGTCCCATTTCGGAAATCAAATCAGTGGCATTCTCGCCGATAATGTGAGCGCCAAGAACCTCGCCGTATTGTTTGCCAAAGAGGATTTTAACAAACCCTTCCGTTGCTCCGCTCGCTTGAGCTTTACCCAATGCTTGATAGGGGAATTTGCCAACTTTGTATTCGATGCCTTGCTCTTTAAGCGCACGCTCGGTTTGACCGACAGAAGCGACTTCAGGATAACAGTAAGTGCAGCCAGGAAACTGATCGACACGTTTGACATCATGGCCTTCGACAAAGATTCCTTCGACACATTGGATCGCTTCATAGCTTGCGGTGTGAGCAAGCCATGGAGGACCAGAAATATCACCGATGGCGTAAACATTTGCAATTGAGGTTTGGTAGCGATCATTGATTTCGACCCAACCTCGGTCGGTGAGAGCGGGTTGTTGCCCGCCCGGCAGGACAGGCGAGACTCCGATGGCAACAAGACATGTTTCGGCGTGAATTTCCTGAGTGCCTTTGCTGTTTTCAACAGTGATGGTCACGGAGTCTCCATGGTCTTGGGTTCCCACAACTTTCGTGTTCGTAAGGCACTGAATACCAGCTTTCGTGTAGCTTTTTGTGATTGCCTCGCTGATCTCGTCATCTTCGACGGGAAGAAGACCTGGCATCATTTCGATGAGGGTCACTTCGGTTCCGAAGCAGTTGTAGATGTAGGCAAATTCTACCCCAATCGCTCCGGCTCCGATAATCACCATAGATTTTGGCTGTTTTTCTAAGACCATCGCTTCTTTGGATGAAATGACGGATGTTCCATTCAATGGGAGTCCTGGCATTTCGCGAGATTTCGCTCCTGTTGCGATGATAACATTTGCCGTTTCTAAGACCTCTGTGGAGCCGTCTTCTTTCTGAACCTCAACATTTCCGTTGCCATCAATGGCTCCAAAGCCTTTCACGTAGTCGACATTGTTTTTCTTAAATAGAAACTCAATGCCTCCGGCGAGTCTGCCCGACACTTGGCGTGAGCGAGAGATCACTTTCGACCAGTCATAATTCAGATTATCGAAGCTTAAGCCAAAATCCGCTGCATCATGTTTGAGTTGATGGTAGAGGTGAGCGTTCTTTAAAAGCGCTTTGGTTGGAATACAGCCCCAATTCAGACAAGTTCCCCCCGCTCGTTCCACTTCGACACAAGCGACTTTTTTTCCGAGTTGACCGGCGCGGATAGCCGCGACGTAACCTCCAGGCCCTCCTCCGATGACGACAAGATCGTATGACATGGGCGAAACGTGGAGGTGGAAGGCCGAAGAATCAAGGCGTAAGGGTAAAATTGAAAATCCATCAGGGTCACCTTTGAGAAAGGCATGGGCTTTATGGATCTTGGAATTATTTAAAATCAGTTGGATAATTTCCATTTTGTTGCCCGTAGGAATGTCCAACTTTTGGAGGGATTTTTCCCCCTGCCCAAAACCTACCCTTGCAGCATTTGCTCCTTGGGTTAGTAAATCAGCATAGAAATCATGAGTTCTTCCCTCACCGTTCAAGAAGCCCGCGAGCAGCTCGATGCTCGGACCGTCGAAATGATTCATTGGCACTTTTCTCCCGAGACCGGCTGCCCCTACTGGTTAGATTGGGCCAAGAATGCTGGTTGGGATCCTCGAGAAAAGGTCAAGTGCTTCGCTGATATGCTCTATTTTGATAATTTTGACGATGAGGTCCTTCGTAAGGAAGATCCCGCAAAATTTATTCCCAAGGCCTACGAGGGACGCCCCTACAACGTCTTTGAGACAGGTGGCACGACAGGGATGCCGAAGCAACGGATCGGATGGGAAGACTACAAAACCGATTATTCAGAGTTTTCTGAACATTACGGGCCAGATTTTTTCCCTCAAGGTGCCAATTGGCTGATGGTTGGACCTACTGGGCCAAGACGTCTCAGGCTTGCCATTGAACATCTAGCCAATGTGCGTGGGGGAGCTTGCTACTTCATTGATCTTGATCCTCGTTGGGTGAAGCGCCTCATTGGTATGGGGGAGATGCAGATGGCCAAAGCTTATCAAGAGCATGTGATTGATCAGGCTGTGACCATTATCAGACACCGTGATATTCAGTGCCTCTTTACGACTCCAAAGCTGCTGGAAAGTCTCTCACTGCGCATGTCTTTGGCGGACGCGGGAATCAAAGGAGTCTTCGCTGGTGGAACGACAATGACACCCCAGTATGTTAAGTTTATTCAGGAGGAGGTCCTTGAAGGGAAAATTAATTATGCACCGACTTACGGAAATACTCTCATGGGATTAGCGATCTCGAAAAAACGAGAGCCTGGTGAGTATTCCCTGACTTACTATGCCCCTCAGCCGCGTGCGACCCTGCGGGTTGTTGATCCCAAGGACTCCACCAAGATTGTGGAGTATGGGGAATACGGTCGAGTGGAACTCACGACGATGACCAATGAGTTTTTTGTGCCTCGTTTCTTGGAGCGAGATGAAGCGATCCGCAGACCTGAGTGTGAAGAATTCCCATGGGATGGAGTTGGTGACGTGCGACCCTTCCAGAGTGGCACAAAGACCGTTATCGAAGGAGTCTACTAATCAAAGCCATGCAGATCCCAATCCTACGTCTTGGTGAAGTTTATGAGTCCGCGGACTTAGTGGAGCTCAGTGATCACCTCGTCACTCACACTGCCAATCCTGGTTTGATTCGACGTGATCTTCTCCGCATCAAAGAATCAAAAGCTGCTCTCGATCGAATCCCCGCAGAAAAACTCGCCGACTATTGTGAGGCCGCTGCCGAGCTCTTCATGCATGCCGAGTTGCCATGTGGTGATTCTATGCAGGGACCGCAGGATTACATCGAGGCACTCTCTGCTTTGACCCGCCTTCCTCACACCTTGGTGCGCATGAACATGGGTAAAATCCATGCAGCAATGTCGCAAATCCGAACGGTCATTGGGGGGCTCACTCGCGGGATTCCTCTCGAGATGTTTGACCGAGGGGTGGCGACGATGGGTGATCTGGATGTGAATTTTTATCCTGCGACCGATTCTCTTGGAGTTTCCCTTCCGAGTAATGCTCCTGCTGTCAACTCGCTGTGGATTCCCGCACCGGTGATGAAGATCCCCGTTCTTCTAAAGCCGGGAAGGGAGGATCCCTTCACTCCGCTTCGTATTGTGCAAGCAATGATTCAGGCAGGATTCCCCAAAGAGGCCTTCGGCTTTTACCCGACGACCCATGAAGGAGGAGATACCTTGCTGACTTCTTGTGGAGCTGGAATTTCTTTCGGCTCGGATGTCACGGTCAAAAAGTATGCGCCTTTTAAATCGATCCAAGTTCATGGCACTGGTCGTTCAAAAATTTTGATTGGTGAGGATTTCATGGACAAATGGCAGGACTATCTCGACGTCTTTGTCACTTCGATTGCGGCAAATGGAGGCAGAAGTTGTATTAACACGTCGGCGATTTTGGTCCCCTCAGGCAGAGATGAGATTGCCGAAGCGATCGCGGCGGAGCTTGCTAAGATCGAGCCACTTGCTCGAGATGATGAAAACGCTTTGCTCTGTGGATTTGCGAATACAGATCTTGCCGATGGGATTGATGGAATGATCGAGGGATTGCTTGCTGATGAACCAGGAGCAACGGATGTGACTGCGAAGTTTCGCGAAGGAGATCGTAAAGTAGAGGCCTTTGGGCAAACATATTTACGCCCCACGTTAGTTGCTTGTGATGACCGGGGGCATTCCCTCGCAAATACGGAGTTCATGTTTCCTTTTGCGAGCATTGTGGAGATTGCTCAAAATGAAATGCTTGATCATATCGGCGAGACTCTGGTGGTTAGTGCCTTCACGGAAAATAGAGAATGGGCTCAGGAATTGATGATGAGTCATCATATTGAGCGACTCAATGTGGGGCCGTTTCCGACCAATCGAGTCCAGTGGGAGCAGCCTCACGAAGGAAACCTATTCGAATTCTTATACCATCGCCGCGCGATTCAGGGAGATTTGGCGATTGTCAAATAGGTGACCAGAAGCGTTGTTAGGCTTACGATCTCGTGGAGAGAGAAGTTCGGTAGAGAGCGATTACTCTAAAAAACATGCAAAATCTTATTCACGGCTCTGGTTCCCTTCGAGAGTTGTCTTCCTTGGTCGATGGGAAGGCCATGATCGTTACGGATGCTGGTCTTGTTGCTGCTGGGCATGTTGATCGAGCAAAAGTTTTTTTAGAAGATGTTGTCGTTTTTGACCAGGTTCAGGAGAACCCGACTGAATCTGATGTTGAAGCCTGTGCGGCATACGCTCGGTTGATCCAGCCCGATGTGATCATTGGCCTTGGAGGTGGAAGCTCAATGGACACGGCAAAGGGCGCTTTGTTTTTGCTGAGTGGTGGAGGCAAAATGTCAGATTACCAAGGGCATGGAAAAGCCAAAGGAGACATGCTCCCTTTTATCGCGATTCCGACAACAGCAGGAACGGGAAGTGAATGCCAGAGCTACGCAGTCCTGAGTCGGGATGGATCTCATGAGAAAATGGCCTGCGGCGACCCTCGTGCTTTAGCAAAGGCAGCTATTTTAGACCCTTATCTCACAGAATCGATGCCTTTGTCGGTGGCTCGCTTAACAGCTCTTGATGCTCTCTCCCATGCTCTCGAAAGTTTGGTCTGTAATCGTGGGACCAAAGACTCACGAGAGATCTCTCGTGAAGCATTCAAACGAATTGAACCCGTGATTGAACCTGTTTTGAGAGGGGAGGCCACGGTGAGCCAACGCGGAGAGATGCTCTTAGGGGCGGCATTGGCTGGCCAAGCAATCGAGGCAAGTATGCTTGGGGCCGCTCATGCCTCTGCAAATCCTCTAACAGCGCAATATGGGGTGGTTCATGGGAGGGCGGTTCTAACGACGTTGCCTGCTGTCATGCGTTGGAATGAGCCTTTGGTGGGAGATATCTATGAATCCTTGCGCCCTCATTTGATTTCTTGGGTAGAGAATTTGAGAGTGATCGCAGAGCTCGAGCCGGTAAGTGTTCCCGAAGATCATCTTGAGGACCTCGCTCGCTCAGCGGCTCATCAGTGGACAGGTCAGTTTAATCCACGGCCTCTCGAAGTTTCGGATTTTAGGAGGATTTACGAGGAATCGTTGGTGAAGAGTTGTCAGGAGAGCTGAATCTGTCATCTTGTGGAGAACTCTCTCTCACATCGAATTATGTCTCAGCTTATGAAGCATTTCAGTTTAGCCTTCGTCCTCGTTGCTTTGGTTTCTTGTCGGACGAAGGCTCCAGAAGATGAGGGCGAAACGACACAAAATGACTCTCCCACTCCTACTAAAGTTGTTGAATCAAACTGGCCCGTGGCCCGCGGTGGAGCGGGTCTGTCAGGCCAAGTAGGCTTCGCTCTCCCAGAAGGACCTGAGGTGAAGTGGACTTTCAAATCCACTGGGGGCTTTATTGGAGAAGCAGTGGTTGCCGATGGGAAAGTGATCGTCGGCGACAGCGCGGGTTTTTTAACAGCGCTTGACTTAAAAAGTGGCGAGCAATGTTGGCAGGTTGAATTTGATCAGAGTTTTGAAGCTGCTCCTGCAATCTACGACGATACCATCTACATTGGGTGCGAAGATTACTTCCTCTATGCCCTCAACCTCCATGATGGGCAGGAGAAATGGTCCATTGAAACAGACGACAAAATCACCGCAGCGGTGAACCTGACTAAAAGCCCGGTCAGTGACGAGATGTGGATTGTCCTCAATGGCTATGATGGAGTTTGCCGCGCTTTGAAGGCTTCGAATGGGCAGCAGGTCTGGGTTCGTGAGACAGATAGCCCTATTAACGGCACCCCAGCAATTGTTGATGGTAAGTTCGTTGTTTTTGGTGGGTGTGATCACTACCTTTATACCTTAGACTTAGCCACTGGAGAGCCGTTGAAAAAAATTGAAGGAGACGCCCCGATCGTTTCAACCGTAGGAACAGAAGGGAGCTTTGTGGCTTGGGCAAATCATGCCAATCAGGTCATGGGTGCTGACATCAATGCCGGGGTGGCAAGCTGGACTTATAGTGATCGATCATTTCCATTTATGTCTGCTCCAGCAGTTGATCAAGTTCGTGTGTATATTGGAGGGAGGGACAAAAAGATCCATGCCATCAATCGCTTGAAGGGAACCCAAGATTGGGTCTTTAAGACCGGGAGTCGGGTGGAGAGTTCTCCGCTCTTGTTTACCAATGGGCTTTTGTGTGGCTCAAGTGATGGTCGACTTTATGCCTTGAGCTTAGACCAAGGCCAAGAGATTTGGTCCCTCGACTTGGGTGAGTCCTTAGTAGCCAGCCCGTCATTTGCGAGTGGTAGGATATTGATTGGAAGTGAGGATGGCACTCTCTTTGCGGTAGGCTCGAAGTAGCAGAGAATTTTTCTTAAGGACGACCTGCAATGACTTCAGAAATCAGGGTGTCGAGGCGCCATTTTCTGGGAGTCACCTGAGGGGTTTGGTTCGATCTCTGAGCTTAAGGTGCTGAGCGTACGACGCGATAAAATCGTCGTTTTTCGTTCACAGTTGAATCTAAGAAGGAGGCAGTGGTTTCTTGGTAGCTCGCTGAAGATGAGAGAGCAACAAAGTCATCAGGATTTGCTGAGGTGGCGGCTTCAACGCGGTATTGGTATCCAGGGATGCAGGGCCATGTAATCTCAAAGCCATGGATGCTTGGGTTCACTTCACAGGCAAATTGATCTAAGACGGATCCTGTCAAATAGGCTTCTGCTTTTTTGAAGGCATTGAGGCCCACTTTTGAACCGATCTCCCGGCCTGGGCCATCATCTGCGGCGACATGTATTCCGCCGTAGAGACGTGAGATCCCTGCCTGATCGGCCGCGTCGTAGTAGGTGGCCCATTGAAGCTCTATGTTAGTTGAAGGGCCGTATTCGAATTCTAAATCACCGGCATTGATGGTTTGCGAACCGAGTCCCCCTGGGAAAAAAGCATTTCCGGTGAAGGCGGTGAGCACCTCTGCAGCGGCGCGGCTAAACGCACTGTGCCCCGAAACATAGCCCGCGAATGCTGGTGTTACGAAGGTGTCTCGCTGATAAGGGAGCCACGTCCTTGCGTCGATCCAACCAACCTGGCCAATTTCGATTGCAGGATCATCTGGCTCACCTCTCCAGGCATAGATTGCGACGGTATCTGGAAGAAGGCCTTCGTGACGGTTTCCTGCCTGCGAGGACTCTAAAGTGACCATTTCAACGAGCCCTTCCACGAGCGGAATTCCCTGAGGATGATACCTTGGCCCATTGGGGTCACTCGATTGTCCCAGAGTTGCGAGGTGTCGAATGCTGGTAATCGGGCGGACGTAGTCATAGCGCCGCTTGACCCACCAAGCAGCAATGGCCGCATCATGAAGGGCTCCGTTTAAGGCCAGAGAGAGTTTGACGTCCCACTCGAGATCAGAAAGCACACGGCCTTGTCCGCGAAACTGTTTGGTCAAACGAGGATCGTCGGAGACTTGATTGGCAATAACATTCCAATGGCCTGGTGGGGTTTCGGAAGAGGGTCCGTCTGCCCAAAACTCAGCAATCACCCGTCCGTAATCGGCGAGGTTGACGACATTTTTTTGATAAGGTTCCTGAGTGAAAGGATTGAGCTCGTAGCCCTCGCCATCATTGGTGCCGAGTGAATTGTTTCCTTGAGACCTTGGCGAAATATCGATCTCACCGGAAGATTGCGGATCGAGAAGTGAGCTGTAGGAAATGACCTCAATATTGTTTTTCTTAAACTCATCATCACCAATTGCTCCGAGAAAGGGAGGAGGGCCAGGATCGATGGGTTCTGGTAGCGAAAAGGTCTTCACTTGCCCCCAGTGTGAGCCAATAAAGGTTTGAACTTGTGTGGCAATCAGTCCGTTTTGTGTGAAAGCCACATCAAAGGCGAGTGGTTGCCACCGGTTTGGAAATGCGAGAATTCCTGTTCCTGGGTTTTGGAGTATCAGAGGTCGATTAACCGGGGCGTAGTCACCAAGGCCTTGATAATCATTGAGCTGGTTTGACCCATCATTGAACTGATTTTCAATAATGCTAAAGGCGCATCGATTTCCTACAGCTTGGGGGCTAGTGCCCTCCACTGAGCCACTTCCAACAGCGTAGCCGAAAGCATTCATTTGAGCAGTAAGTTCAGAAATCGTCTGTGCTCCTCCGACAGCATTTAAGTAGCGTGATCGAAGAATCCAGTAAGCTGCGTAGCTCACGGCCTCATGGCGTGCCGTTTCGATGTCACCGCTGGATGCGCGTTCGTTGTGGAAGAGGCCAACAGCCGTTTCATCGTAGGCAGCCCATGCATCATACATGGCAGCCGAGCAGTGATAGAGGTTTCGTGCGTGAACGGTGGGAGCCGGAAAGTCTCTGCGAATCGCCTTGAGGCAGAGTTCATTCCAAACTCGTGCGACGGAACTTTGGGCAGTCAGCTCACTCCAAGGCAGCAAGCAGGCGGTGCTGCCAAGAAAGAACCGTGAGGAACAAAACATACCTTCCAAAACCTTACGGCGGATTGTGGAATAGGCAAGACAGGTAAGTCAGTAGCGAAGTTTACCAAGAAAACACCACCGGAAAGGTGAGAACTTTGGGCCGAGCCCCTCGTTTGTTTTTGGTTTGTTCGGTGGAAGAGACAAAGCCGTTTTCAAATTCAACGACTTGTTTAGATTTTACTTCTTCTGTCGTATGCGTGAAGCGCCGGTAGAGGGCACCTGTCGATGGGTCTCGAAAGGTGGCGAAGTGATCAACCGTTTCGTAGTCGATAAACTCCCAGATCTCAGTCTGTCCATCTGCATTGCGTCGCAGGGTTGT
>Ga0181566_10003905_pt1 | contig 12164 bp, 22 predicted proteins | sample 101ome_15_FD_133762 | JGI IMG/M metagenome (GOLD analysis project Ga0181566, IMG submission 133762) | Coastal salt marsh microbial communities from the Groves Creek Marsh, Skidaway Island, Georgia - 101402AT metaG (megahit assembly) | ecosystem: Environmental > Aquatic > Marine > Intertidal... | reverse complement strand
GACATGCCAGGGCACAGGGCAGTCCCAACGTCAACGTGGCATAGTCATGTCTTGTGGCGGCGGTCTAACAGGTCTAACCATGATAGCAGGAGCAGGCATGCTCCAGAACACAGGACTCACTGTGAGTCCCTCACTGACATCAAACATATCCAACATCAAATCAGTGGTCCCAGCAGTGGGACAGATCGCTGACGTGACCGAAGCGGCCAACCTGGCAAACTCGGGATTCAGCTCGGGAGTACTGAGCAACCTGTCCGCAGTCGGACAGGGCACCATACCCGGACTGGGCAATGGCATACCCATCAGCCTGCAATCGACGCTGGGCACCAATTCGCTGACCAGCACACTGACCAGCACAGGCAACAGCATCCTGGGTGCGGACCTGGGAGTGTTCAGCCAGCACCTGACCAGTGCGGGCACATTCGTGTCAGGGTCAAATGAGTTCATCACATCGGCACTGCTGGATTCCGCATTGGATGACGGCGTACCCGGACTGAACGCAGTGGACGGAATCATGACGGGATCCTTCTCACAGGTCAACAAGGCATTCCCATCATTCAGCACTGATCTGATCAACACCGGCAACATACTGGATCTGTCCGATCTGGGCAATCTGGGCAACCCGATGTCATTGGTCAAGAACCTGACGGCACAGGCCGGAGGACTGTCAGTGTTGGCAGGCCCGTTGAAGGCCAGGGGTGTTGATCCATTGGCATTCAGCACACTGCTGTCAGAGAATGACGCAGGTGCACTGTTGAATTCCACAGTGGGCGGTGCATTGGGCACGGGATCATTGACGGCAGATGGATCATCCAACTACAACACGGGAGGATTCAATCCGGCCAACAGAGGACTGGCGGAACTGGTATATGATGCCATGGGAGATGTCAAGGGAGGAGATCTGGCCACACTGCAGGCACAGATGGGATCCAAACTGACCAACATCACCAGCATGCAGGACATGATGGACCCCAGCAAACTGTTCCCCACCAGCCATAACTCACTGACATCATTTCCGGATGGATCAGGCAACACATTGAGCAAGGTATATCTATAATGTCATCAGTAAACGATAAATTCAAGGGACTGGGCCAGGAACTGTACGTGGCCACTCCAGAGGACGTGGCAGATGCCAACCGTGCATTGGCACGTGCATTGGGCCAGGTCAAGAACATATTTGACACCACACCACAGCAACTGTCCACCATGGTGGGCACGCTGGAGTCCAGCAAGGGATTGGACCTCATAGACAGCCTGGATCGCAAGATGCCACAGGACGTGATAGACTACTACACCAACACCTTCGCCACTGGCAGTGGAGCCAATGGTGAGCTGTTGCTGACCGATGTGATCGGCACGGCGGCAGGATGGGTACACAATGACGAGTTGCCGGCCGAACAGGCCAGGCTGAAGGAACTGCATGACCTGGGAGTGTTTGACAACCTGTCACACGACGAGGGCACGGGTCCCGGTGGCAGTGGCAATCATGGCATATACACCATCATGCGATACCATGTGGTGGACAATGCCTACTACTCACCCATAGAAAATGACCCACTGACTGATGAGGACGACGTGGACAGATGGATCATACCCGAGGGCAGGGCCAACACCACCTTCACTACCAACAGCAAGTCCGCGGCACTGCAACATCTGATCGATGCCGCCAACACCGAGATAGCCAGCATCGCCGCATCATATCCCTTGCAGGCACAACAGAGCCAGACTTCCAATGCCAACATGGTCAACCAACTCAAGCGTGAATCGGACAACAGGGCCAAGGCCGGCATAGACACGGCCACCACACAGACCAATGTGCAGACTGCCACCTTCCAATTGGTGCGTGGACTGCATGACCTGGGCAACGACACCTCACTGGGCGGCAGTGCCTATGTGATGGAACAGATAGCGGACACCAGCAACATCACCGGACAGTCCGTCATCGCCTCCATGCGTGAGGGCAGGAACATACAGAGACTGGCGGATGCCGGCATATCCTCATCCTCATTCCTGACATCCAGGAGCCGTACCACAGAACAGGCCACCCTGACCAGTTCAACTTTCACGGTCGACGAGGCCAAGGGTTCGATCCAGGAATAACTTGACTTATCTACACAACCTGTTATAATATCAATACTATGCGTTATTTTTCATATGGACTGACGGTCCACGAGCATGAGATGCATCAGGCATGTCCCAGGGCAACATTGCTGGGTCCCGGCACACTGATGAGCCATGAGATCAGATTTGCTGGCACAGTGGATGCCGTGCTGGACCAGTACCACAGCGTGGAAGGCATGGTATGGGAGATAGACGAGTGCTACATCGACATGATACTGGCCTATGAGAGGCACGATGACAAGCACCTGAAGATGATCAGGCGAGGGCAGGACATCATGAGGGCCTGGACATCATACAAGCGACCGGGCACACCGCCACAGCAACCCACGTGGGACTACTGGCAGGAACTGGAATCAGCACACAGGCAGGCAAAACTGCCCGTGAGTAGCCTCAGACGTGCCATTGAGGTCACGGAATACTACATAGATCTCAACCAGAACTATTAGTATAATTGACAAAAAAGTAAAAAGACTTTATAATATACGCAGTTTCAACCTGTAAATAAAGCAAGCGACACCTTAACAATAGGAGGTATTTAATCAATGACATTGATTAGAAAGATACTAAAGGAAAGGATATTACCAAGCATCAATGTTTGGTCAGTGGGATGGCTCCTGATGCTGGCAGTCATACTGTCTCTGAGTGGATTGAAGATCATGCACATCAAGAACACAGCAGACGCCAGGGAAATGATGTCCCAGAAAGAATTGAATGAGAAGCATGCGTTCTACAATGATGAGATCGACTGCCTGACCACCAACCTGTACCATGAGGCTAGGAATGAGCCCATCATCGGACAGATGGCGGTCAATTTCGTGGTGTTCAACAGGGTCAAGTCCGAGGACTTCCCCGACTCCATATGTGGCGTGACACTGCAGGCCAGGTCATACAAGGAAAATGGAGAGCCAGTCAAGAACAGTTGCCAGTTCTCTTGGTACTGTGATGGCAAGGCCGACGAGATCAAGAACATCAAGAAATACAACCAACTGTACCAATTGAGCTACAACATGTTCTACAATGCCAACAAGTTGGATGACGTGACTGAGGGTGCATTGTACTACCATGCTGACTACGTCAATCCTAAATGGTCCAGGGTACACGAGAAAGTGGTACAGATCGACACGCACATCTTCTACAGGGCGAATGAAGACTAAACACATCCGGGCATACATGAAGACCGCACACGCATTCGCGGAGTGTAGCACGGCAGTGAGACTGAACGTGGGCGCCATAGTGGTCAAGGACAATCGCATCATTTCCATCGGTTACAACGGCATGCCCAGTGGTTGGGACAACAACTGCGAGATGGAGATCGACCAGGCATTGAAGAGCAAGCCAGAGGTACTGCATGCCGAGACCAATGCCATAGCCAAATTGGCACGCAGTCCAGAATCAGGACAGGGTGCCAGCATGTTCATCACACACTCACCTTGTCTGGATTGTGCCAAGTTGATATACCAGTCGGGCATCACCGAGGTGTACTACGAGACGGAATACAGGGACAGCGCCGGAGTGGATTTCCTAAGGAAGTGCGAGGTTGGCATACATCACTTGCCGTGATATCCCAGGTACATGCCATACAACAAGGCACCCAATAACCAAATGCCCAGCACAATGAACGGACTGAACACGATCAGGTACCAGTAGGTCCTGAATATGCCATGTCCATGTTTGAGCCGGTACTCACGCTTGCGGGCAAACCAATGTGCCACTCCCTTGATCATGCCCTTGATCAAGTTCACGAACCATTCACCTATGTAGTGCCTGATCAGGCGCATGACTATGAGCACGGGCGAGTTGATCACGTTGAAAACTATCAGGAACACGTCGACCAGCACATCCACCACGTGATCTATGGTCCACCAATCCTTGAATCTTTGCCACCTATTTTTACGCATGTTTTATTTATTTTTGGGCATCTGTGCCATTTTTGCCCCTGTACGCCCAGTAAAATTGGGCATCTAAACCCAGGAAAAATAGGTTGACCAAAAAATCAGAATACCATATAATATACTTAAGTTAATAAGATTAGGGGTAATCACAAATGGCAGAGATTTTCGATCACGCAGACGCAATCAAGAAACTCAAGTTAGCAATGGTGGACATGAAGCCTCTTCCATCCAGAAAAAATCCACACATGAAGACAGTGGCAGAGCTGTCAGCACACTGGAACTCCGAGGAGAAAATGAAATCGGGCAGGACAGTGGGCGAGTGGTTGAGAGACGGTGTTTGCCCATTGGGAGACAAAGACGTTGACTGGAAGATTGGTGCACACGGCGAGGTGAGATGGGTGTCATCCGACAACATCATTCCTGAGGACTGCCTGGAGATGGCAGTGGTGGATGGTGTGATCAGCATCCAGGATAGGGAAGCCACACTGGTACGCAAGCCGATCGAGACCAGAGAGTTCTTCGAGAAATATTCCGCCTGGAGAGAGAAGGTGGGCTACTCCGAGGAGGAGAAGGCGATCATGAGATCAGAGATGGAGCCAGGCGAGAGATTGGTTGACGCAGGCACTGGCAAATACATAGATTTATAATCACAGGAGGGTAATACAATGGAATTTCTTTATATACTTTTTATTATCATGGGTGCCTTCGCTTCGTGGGCAGTCATTGACAAGTTTTCATGGGGGGCGTGGTTAATAGTATCAGTTGGTGCAGTGACCATTGGTGGATTCTTTTGGGGTTGGGAAGGTGCATTCTGGACATGGTCGATCGTAATGCTTTTTGCGTGCAAAGGCGTTCAAGAAGACAGCCCATCCACGGGCACAGCATACGTGAACGGCAAGGCATACAACCTCACTGAAAGGAAAGACAAATGAAATTGATGCCCTGGAACATCATCGAGAGGCTGGAGGCCAACAACAGCAGGAAGGCCAAGGAAGCCATGATCAGGACAGAAGCGGAAGGTGGCAACGACATCTTCTTTGAGGGTGCCAGGTTGGCACTGGACCCATTGGTCACGTTCGGCATCAAGCAGGTGCCAGTGAGTGACACCGACGGTCCCGGATTGGATTGGATCATATTTCACGAGGCGGTCAAGCATCTCATCACACGTGAGGTCACGGGCAATGCCGCCAGGACAATCATAGAGTCCCTGCAGGACACGGCCACTGCCAGGCAGTGGAACTTATGGTATAGACGCATCCTGATCAAGGATCTGCGTTGCGGAGTCAGTGAAAAGACTGTGAACGGCGTTGTTCATAAAGATTACCCCTCTTACGCCGTTCCGGTCTTTACCTGCCAACTGGCACATGACTCGGCCAACCATGAGAAAAAGGTACAAGGCAAGAAACAGATAGAGATCAAACTGGACGGTGTCAGGGTGCTGTGCATCCTGTACAAGGACAGGCGTCCGGAGATGTTCAGCCGTAACGGCAAACAGTTCCACAACTTTGAACACATCATTGATGAATTGGCACAGGTGGCCAACACACTGGAGCAGGACACGGTGCTGGATGGAGAAGTCATGTCCAGCTCATTCCAGGATCTGATGAAGCAGGTACACAGGAAGAGCAACGTGCAGAGCAATGACGCGGTGTTCCATGTGTTTGACATGCTGTCGCTGGAACAGTTCCAGTCGGGTGGCACTGACCGCTCGCAGGAAAGACGTTCCACAGAACTGCACAGGTGGATAGAGTCACACGCACAGCAACTGCCACACGTGGCATGCCTGTCGTGGGAGGACGTGGATCTGGACACAGCAGAGGGACAGCAACGTTTCCGAGACATCAACAAACAGGCCATAGACGGCGGATACGAGGGCATCATGATCAAGGATCCCGGTGCAGGATACCAGTGCAAGAGATCACATGCGTGGCTGAAGATGAAGCCATTCATAGAGGTGTCACTGGAGGTCAAGGCACTGGAAGAGGGCACGGGACGCAACGCAGGCAAGTTGGGTGCGTTGGTGTGCGAGGGACAGGACGATGGCAAGGCCATCGCCACCAATGTTGGATCCGGACTGACGGACGACAACAGACATGTGATCTGGTCGGACCAGCAGTCGGTGATAGGACAGATAGTGGAGGTCAGGGCAGATGCCATCACACAGAACCAGGACGGCACCTACAGCCTGAGATTTCCCAGGTTCCTGAGATTCAGGGGATTTGAAGTGGGAGAGAAACTATGACCACCAAGGCAGGCAAGGTATGGGGCGTGACCGAACTGATACATGCCAACGGAGTGCTGGAGTTCCACAGGATACAGGCACGGGCAGGCAAGTATTGTAGCAAACACCTGCACAAGACCAAGTGGAACGGCTTCTTCGTGGAGCAGGGACGACTGCTGATCAGGGTATGGAAGAACAACTATGATTTGGTGGATGAGACCATACTGGAAGATGGTGACTTCACGGCAGTGGCACCAGGAGAGTTCCACCAGTTTGAAGCACTGGAGGACACAGTGGCATTTGAATTATATTGGGCAGAGTTTGACCACGATGACATCCAGAGGGAGACCGTGGGCGGATCTAGAACACAAATACAACGAGAGGGATAGCAATGGATTGGACAGTCAGGATGCACAGATTGAACATGGACGGCACAGAGGAAGTGATCGAGACAGAGCACTGGACACATGGACCTTCGGATCTTTTCCAACACATGGAAGTGGAGTTCAGGAGGAAGGAATACGTGACCACCAAGCTCGAAGTGGTCAACAGATCCAGGACCACATATGGAATGATGACCTGGAAGATACAGGAGAAGAAAGACGCCAAAGATGGCGAGACAACAGCAGGGCAGATAACGTTGCTGGAGGGGAATGATGATATCATATACAAATGAACATGCGAAAGTGGTGGAATGGCAGACACGCTGGGTTCAGGGTCCAGTGCCGCAAGGCGTGAGAGTTCGAATCTCTCCTTTCGCACCATACGAGTTGCGTGAATAATGCAAACCGTGTATAATTGTTCAGTATGTAACACTGATTTCGATGAGTACGCAGAAGGTGGCACGGTGGGTGAATTTGGTATCATGCCCGTGGCATTCTGTCCTACTTGCCTGGCTAGCATGTTTGATATGGTGGAGCAAATGAAAGATAAACAAATGATTGATGAACTCAAGAACAAACTACGCAACGTGATCGATGATGCGGATGGCGCTGATGCAGTCACGGACGGATCCCAACAGGTCTACGAAGGCAGGGCAGAACTGGCGGGAGAAATATTGGATTACCTGGAGGAGAACACATGAGCATGCATCTATTGGGTCCATGGATGACCACTACTTCCTACAAGAAACGCAAACAGAAGATCACCAAGACTGGCATGATGCGTTACCAGACCGAACATGCTGACTTCAATCGCAGGATGAAACGTGAAGGCAGGCACCAGGAACAGCTCACCCTCGAGCAGTACATTGATTACACCTGTGGCAAACTCAAGTTAAATACTTCACAGCCCAAGGTACAGGCACAGCCAGCACCCAGGACATATCGCAGGGAGACCGAAGAGATCCCCAGCCTGGGCATAGGTGTTGGAGTGGCCACCAAGGGTCAGGACAAGGTCTACACGGGCACCAAGATCAAGGGCATAGGCACGATGCACAAGTCCAATGCCGTGCCAATCTTCAGTGACGACGAGGCCAAGGAGATCAGCAAGATGAGGAGAGGATAGATGGATGCTTATTGGAAATGTGACGGCAAGACACTGAGCCACGATGGCCACCCTGCCGTGTACCTGCCAATCAATGAGAAATGTCCATACTGTGGCAACAGCAAGGATACGGAGCAAAAGTATGGAGAGTCCATGCGTGATGATCTGCCAGGTGATCAATGACGTGTGCATAGGATGCCATCGCACACTGGAACAGATAGAGAACTGGACCGAATACACTGACCTGGAGAGGTTGGAGATCATGGCGGACATCAACAACAAACAGGATCAGGACTGATGGCACAGGTGCTGTCAGGAATCACGGTGTGCACCAAGTGTGGTGCCAGCATGCAGTGTGCGGCCTACACGCCAGAAGTCAAGTGCTGGTGCGTGAGCATGCCACCACTGAAACGCATACAGTCGGACAAGTCCTGTTACTGTGGCGATTGCTACAACACCAAACTGCGACTGGAGCAGGAACAGTCAGACAAGGAATCAACAGCAGAGGATGAGGACCAATGACAAGCAAGAAACCAGCCATGTCCAGGGAGGCAGTCAAGGACATGATATATGGAGCCATGAGAGAATTTTCCACCAACACCAAGTTCTGGTATGGCGGCATCAATGATGATTTCTCACACCTCACGCCACAGGGCGAGCGGGAGATGCTGACCATGTTCAACAAGTTCATACCCATGTTAAAACGTTGCGAGGATCAACGCATACAGGACATGGCCAAGCGAATGACCTGGGGCGAGCTGGGCGGCGAGGATACCGACAGCATCACCGAACTGAGCCGAGATGAACTGTAATGCTAGTATTTTTCTGGCGCACAGGTACTTAAATAATTGATTATGAGAAAGAAAAACAAAACAACCAAACCAAGCACGCCCAAGAAGCAGTCCATGCCCATCAGCGACAAGTACCTGTTGCCGTGGCTGACACTGCTGTCCGGACTGTGCATATCGGCAGTGGCCGTATGGTATTCGGTTGCAGGACTCGTGGCCATTTTCGCCGCCTCCGCCCTGGCCATCACACTCATGGGAGTGGTGTTGGAAGTGGGCAAGTTGGTGTCGGCAGTGTGGTTGCACCGCAACTGGTATCGATCGGCAAGATGGCTCAAGACCTATCTGGCAGTGTCAGTGGTGGTACTGATGTTCATCACCAGCATGGGCATATTTGGATTCCTGTCCAAGGCACACGTGGAGCAGACGGCACTCAGTGACGAGAATCTGGCACAGGTGGAGGCCATAGACGACAAGCTCGAACGTTCCAAGATCAAGATGGACCGCTGGCAGGATGAGATCAACAGGTTGCTCAGCACGGGCAACACCACGGTGGATTCGGCACTGATGGCACAGGACCGACGTGACCTCAAGGAAGTCAGGGCACAGATCAAGTCAGAGAAGGACGTGATCCGCAAGGAGTCGGAACAGCGTATCCAACTGGCACAGGGCATGGAGAACGCACAGGAAGAGATCACAGTGGCCAGGACCGAGCGTGACGAGAAATTGGCCGCCGTGGACAAGAAGTATGCCAGAGAACTGAGGACGCTGAACAATCGCATCAACAAGGCACGCAGAGGAACCACCAACAAGGCCGCTGATGCTGACAAGCGTATCAAGGAACTGGAGGCCAACATAGAACAGGAACAGGCCGTGATCGACGAGATACGTGGAGAGAAACTGGAGTTCGAGAAAGAGGTCAGGAAATTGGAGGCAGAGGTAGGACCCATCAAATACATCGCTGAATTCATATACGGAGAGACTGACAAGACCATCCTGGAAAAAGCAGTGACCTGGGTAATCATAATAATTATATTTGTATTCGATCCATTGGCGGTGGGACTGCTGATAGCCAGCCAGTACTCGTTTGCCATGGCCCGCGGTGAATACCGCAAAACCATTGATAATGCTGGCGAAAAATCGTCTGTGTTGGACGGCAGGCAAAAGACCAAGGTCATAGAGAAGGTGTACGAGGTCGAGGCCGACGTGGATGACTCCACGCCCAAGGACATACAGGTGCTGGAACAGCAGATAAAGGATAAAACGGAGAAGTGAAATGGCAAAACCACAAGACGCACTAGACAACATATGGGGCAAGTATCGCAAGAGCCTCACGGAGCTCTCGGCAGTGTTGGACGTGAACGAGGCATTGAGGGCAGACGCGGACATTGACTTCACCATGCCCGAGGACATCGCAAAACTCGAGGCAACGGTGAATGACAAACTGGCACAACTGGGCATAGAATGACGCAAAGGGTCGAACACAAACGACACCTGGCCAAGGCAGTGACCTGGCGTGTGATAGCCAGCACCACCACTGCACTGATAGCCTGGGCATTCGGACTGCCTCCCAAGGCAGTGGGGATGGTGTTCGTGGCAGACCTCGTCATTAAATTCATACTGTACTACGCACACGAGCGTGTGTGGTACCGACACATTAGATTTGGAGTAAAAGATGTTTGATTGGAAGAAACCCACCACACAGATGTTGGGCAGATGGCAACCCTGGCATGACGGACACACTGAACTGTTCAGGAGGGCACTGGCCGAATCCGGACAGGTATGCATCATGATCAGAGACGTGGGTGGCATCGTGGGCCAGGACGCAGGAGGCGGACGCACGGCCACGCAGGATGACAATCCATTTGAACATCAACAGGTGGTGGAGAACATCAAGCAAGGTTTGGCGGATGCGGGCTTTACATATGACGAGGAATACGTTATAATGAAAGTTCCTAACATAGTAGACATCAGTTATGGACGTGGAGTGGGTTACACCTTCACGGAACACGATTTGGGCAAGGATGTGCATGACATCAGTGCCACCAAGATCAGGGCTCAGATGAGAGCGGAAGGAAAATTATGATGACCAGTCAAACCAAACATGGTATCGGCTAGACAGAAAGAGATAGACACGGTATGGTCCAAGTACCGGGTGGCCCTGCAGAGGCTGGACCGGGTGTTGGACAGATTGGGTTCGATGCCGGCACAACCCACCACGGCGGTGCTGAGGCCACTGAACCAACCCGCGGTCGAGGTACCCGGACTGGATGACCAACCCAACATGTTCTTCGAGGACGGAGTCCACAAGGACATCAGAGACCTCAAGCCGGAAACGGTGCATCACCTGTTCACGGAAGGCAAGTTGCCCGCCGAGTACAATGACCTCATCAACCTGCAACAGCGAGACAACTACATACAGAGCAAGGCAGTGACCACGCAGGGAGAGAGCAAACCCAAACTGCACGAGACCAAGGCACTCACCGGCATATACAACGACTGGGACACACGCATAGGCCTGAACGCGGACAACACACAGTCCTATGAAAGCCACTCGGGATTTGGAGTCAAGTTCCCACAGGAGGCACGCAAGGGCGACACGTTCCTGAGGGTGGACCAACTGCCCACCAAGTTGTTCAAGTACAACGGACAGAAGTGGATAGAGCTGGACAAGGAGATCAGCCAGAGCTACAGTTACAATGACGAATACATCAGGTACCTGGTCAACATGATACGCACCGGACAGTACGACACCGAACTGCTGACGGAGTCGGAACGGGCACAGGTGGAGGATCTGATCAGGGCAGGAAAAATAGATGAATAGGAGGTTGAGTGAAGAAGAATGACAGCACGTCGAGCATCAAGGAATGCAGTTTCTGTGGCGTGGCCAAGGCCGAGGCCAAGAAACTGATAGTGGGAGAGGGTGCGGGCATCTGTGATACCTGCGTCAAGTTCTGCCAGGAGTTGCTGGGCCAGGATGTGATCAATGCCAAGTTCGAGAAGACCAAGTTGGACCTCAATCCCATCAGCATCAAGGAACACCTGGACAAGTTCGTGATAGGACAGCACCGGGCCAAGATCATGCTGTCAGTGGCAGTGGCCAATCATTACAAACGCATAGACAAGAAGACCACACTGGAGATAGAAAAGGCCAATGTGTTGTTCCTGGGACCAACGGGCAGTGGCAAGACACTGCTGGCCAGGACCATAGCCAAGTACCTGGACGTGCCATTCGCCATAGGCGATGCCACATCACTGACCGAGTCCGGATACGTGGGTGACGACGTGGAGTCACTGATACAGAGGCTGTTGAATGCCGCGGACGGAGATCCACGCAGGGCCGAGAGAGGCATCATATTCATAGACGAGATAGACAAGATCACACGCAAGAGCGAGAGCACCAGCATCACCAGGGACGTGTCGGGAGAGGGAGTGCAACAGGCACTGCTGAAGATAGTGGAAGGCACCATATGCCGCTGTAATCTCACCGGCAACCGCAAACACCCCTCAGGGGAGGTCATGGAGATCGACACCAGCAACATACTGTTCATAGCCGGTGGAGCCTTCATAGGTCTGGACAAGGTGATCAACTCACGCACACGTGGCTCGGGCATGGGATTTGGATCTGAGATCAATCATGACACACAGGCCAGCCTGGCT
>Ga0181566_10003902_pt1 | contig 12170 bp, 12 predicted proteins | sample 101ome_15_FD_133762 | JGI IMG/M metagenome (GOLD analysis project Ga0181566, IMG submission 133762) | Coastal salt marsh microbial communities from the Groves Creek Marsh, Skidaway Island, Georgia - 101402AT metaG (megahit assembly) | ecosystem: Environmental > Aquatic > Marine > Intertidal... | reverse complement strand
TTTATGGGACTGATACGCTGGCAGATGTGGAACAGCGTTGTTATGCATTGCTTGCAGATACAGGCTTTGAGCTTGATTTCAAACAGTCCAACCATGAAGGTGAGCTGGTGGGCTGGATTCAGCAAGCCATTAGCCAGCATCAGGCAATTATCATTAATCCGGCGGCCTATTCACATACATCCATTGCTATTCTGGATGCGTTGAAAATGTTCAAAGGCCCAGTTTTGGAAGTGCATATTTCAAATATTCACCATCGCGAATCCTTTCGCCATAAATCTATGGTGACCTTGCGCGCAGATGGGGTGATTGTTGGCTGTGGTATGCAGGGCTATGAGCTGGCTGTCCAGCGTGTCCTTGCCCTGCTTGGCTAGATATTTATCACGGTATAAATCGAAAGCGTGACCAGTTTAGATAGGGCTGGTCTGCCGCTAGTTCAATCGATGGAAAATGGTTGTGATTAGGGGCGTCTGGCCATTTTTGAGGTTCAATACAAATCGCAGGAAACTGCCCGAATTCAGGGGCTGTTCTGCTTTTCAGCTTGGGGTTGAGCTGGTGTGGGCAATAGATTTGCAAGCCGGGCTGGTTGGTTTCAATCTGCATTTCAATGCCTGAAATATCACTTCTCAGACAGGCCGCCGGCATTAATCCTGATCGGGTGGTATCAAGGCAGAAATTATGGTCAAGAAGAGGGGCATTAACCAGCCTGCGTAACGGCGTCAATGTGCGAAAGTCAAAGGCTGTATCTGCGACTTCAACCAGCTCGCCCGTAGGCAGTTTTTCTGCATCTGTTGCAAGATAGCGAGCTGCTGAAACCTGTAGCCTATGCGATAGAATATCACCGCTATCATCAAGACAGAAATAAGGGTGAAAGGCCATGTTGCACAAGCTGTCTTTATCACTCACCATTTCAAGCCGCACATCTAGCCAGCCTGTTGCATCATCATCTTCACCAAGACTGTAATGACAGGTAAAATGACGATTGCCCGGAAATCCAAGCATCTGGTCTGGCTGAAATAACGATAATGTTACCTGACTCTCTGACTGGCTTTCTATGTGCCAATATTGCCTGCCAATCCCCTGATGCCCGCTATGTAATGTATGTTTTGATGCCTCGTTTTTATCTAGCTGAAGGGGGGTACCAAAACAGGGGGCAATACCGTTCCTGATCCGATTTGCAACAGGGCCTGCGATAGCCCCAAAATGCTGAATATGCTCAGGATATAGCTCTGCTGTAATAGCTCTAATAACAGAATATTGATATCTGCCTATGTAAAGTCCGATAACAGAAGCGCCAAGACAGCTAACCTCAAGCGAAAGCTGTTTAGATGAAATGATTACATTGTCAGATTGATGTTTGGCCATAAGCAGAAGACTGTCTGGTTCATAATGATGAAAAAAGCCTATAGAAAAAAAATTAACCAGTGAAGCATAAGCAGGGATTTTATTAATAAATCAATCTGATTTATTAATTGACCTGAGCAATCTGCCTGAATTATTATATTCCTGTGATTCACTTGCTAACAGAAATTGTGTGCAGATATGGGTGTTGAGAAACACATGTCAAAAAATCCGGATGAGAGCCTAGATTCAGCACTTGGTGCAGAATTTAGCAAAGGGTCTAATCAACGTGGTGTTAAGCAATATAATGAAAAGCTTATCATTGATGTGGTGCGCCGGCTGGAGGCGGTTAGTAAAGCAGAGATTACGCGGATCACCGGACTGAGTGCCCAAACCATTACCGTGATCGCAAATCGGCTTATTGATGAGCAGCTATTGTTAAAAGATGATGCTGTTAGAGGCAGGGTAGGGCAGCCATCTATTCCTCTTCGTCTAAATCCAGATGGTGCTGTGTCAATTGGGGTAAAGCTGGGGCGGCGCACTGCCCAAGTCATTGCGACTTCATTTACCTATCAGGTTCTGGTGATGAAAAGCTTTCATTATGACTATCCAGATAGCGGTGCGATTCTAGACTGGCTTGAACGTGCTGTAAAACAGACCATCGCAGAGCTTTCACCTGTTCAAAAATCAAGAATTGTCGGTATGGGGCTTGCCATGCCAGCCCATTTACATAGCTGGGAAGGTATAATTGATGCGCCTGAAGGTGTGCTGAGTGAATGGCAGCATATTGATGTGATCTCCTGGCTAGATTCACAATTTGGTCTGCCTGTTTACATGATTAATGACGCAACAGCCGCTTGCCTTGCCGAAATGTCCCTACATCACCGGACACAGCAATTAAGCTGTCTTTACTATTATGTTGGTACATTTTTCGGGGGTGGCATTGCATTAGATGGGCATATTTATAAGGGCTATTCTGGTCATGCCGCATCTGTTGCATCTTTGCCATTATCATTGCCGGTAGATGGAAATAAACCCTCTCAGATGGTGTCTGCCGCCGGATTACACAGGCTGGAAGCCAAAGCGATCGAATATGGCTTTGATAGAAACATATTTTTGTCTGAACAGCCTTTACAGGAAAAGCATTTTGCGCTGTTTGATAGCTGGGCTGACGAGGCGGCCTATGCGCTTGCTTTTGCGGTGATTAACGGACAATGCTATCTAGATACGCCGGTATCAATCATTGATGGGCGTCTGCCAGAATTTCTGATGACCCGCCTTGTAGACAAGATACGGATTGCGCTTCAGACATTTGATCTGAGCGGCATAGAACTACCCCAGATTCAACAGGGCAGGCTTGGCATGAATGCCAGACCGCTAGGCGCAGCGATTTTGCCTCTGCATCATTATTTTTCACTCTCATCTATTCAGCTTCAGATCAGCGTTGAATAATTCAAAGGATATATAAATGGCTCTTAGAATTGCAATTAACGGCTTTGGCCGGATTGGCAGAAATATATTACGCGCTCAGCTTGAAAATAACCGTCCGGATATTGAGATTGTAATGATTAATGATCTTGCAGATATCGCAACTTCTGCACATTTGCTTGAATATGACAGTGTGCATGGCAGGCTGGCTGGCAAGATGAGCGCCCAGAACCAGTCTATTTGCATAGATGGGCGCGAGATAAGCTATCATTCACAGCCAGATCCCGCACAGCTAGATTATTCTGCACATGGCGTTGATGTGGTGTTTGAATGTACTGGCCGGTTTACATCAGCTGATACAGCCTCAGCCCACCTCAAGGCAGGGGCTTCAAAAGTTATCATTTCTGCGCCTGCAACACAGGTTGATAAGACAATCGTCTATGGTGTCAATCATGAAGAGCTTGAAGCTGGTGACAAGATTATCTCAAATGCTTCTTGCACAACCAACTGCCTTGCGCCGCTCGTATCTGTATTAGATGGGCTATGTGGTATCAAACAGGGATTTATGACCACCATTCATGCCTATACAGGGGACCAGCAATTGCTGGATAGTGAACATAGGGATTTGTATCGAGCCAGAGCAGCTGCGATTAACATGATCCCGACTACCACTGGTGCTGCCCGTGCTATTTCTTTGGTTATGCCTCATCTGGCAGGGCGGCTTGATGGTGTTGCTGTACGTGTGCCAACGCCAAATGTATCTGCTGTTGATCTGGTATTTGAAACAGAGACAGCCTGTTCTGCTGAACAGATTAATGATGCGATGGTCGCTGCATCTGAAGGCAGATTAAAAGATGTGCTGGCGGTGACTGACCGGCCTCTTGTATCATCTGATCTCAATCATCATCCTGCCTCATCAATCCTGCATCTTGACCAGACAAAGGTTATGGAAACAGGTATGAGCAGAATTTTCAGCTGGTATGATAATGAATGGGGATTTTCAAACAGGATGCTTGATCTGGCCCAGCATATGGCAGGGTTGAAATAGCCAGTTACAGGCTTAAATTGTCAATCAGCCTGGTAGTGCCAAGCGTTGCTGCAACCAGCAAAACACCCTTTTCTGAAAAGGCAGATAGCGGCGTCAGATCTGTTCCATTGCAATAGCTTAAATAATCTATGCTATCAAAACCGCCTTTCAGAATCCGCTCTTTACCTGCGATGATGGCACTATCTATCTGTTTGCCGGATTTAATGTCATCACCAAGCGTACGCAAGCTAGCGTAAAGCATTGGTGCGATGGCGCGTTGCTGTGCCGTTAAATAGCTGTTTCTAGATGATAGCGCCAGCCCGTCATGGTCTCGTATGGTTGGTGATGAAATGATGGTGATCGGCAAATCCAAATCTGCAACCATCTGTTTGATGACCAGCACCTGCTGGAAATCTTTTTCTCCGAAAATAGCAAAATCGGCAGGCACATGATTGAATAATTTTAGCACAATGGTTGAAACGCCTTTGAAAAAATGCGGCCGTTTTTCAGTTTCAAGCCCAGTGGCAGCACCCTCAGGCACGATCATGGTCGCATGGCTGTCTGAATACATTATTTTGGGCTGGTAAATGCTGTCACAACATGCAAGCTGGCGCAATTTTTCGCTATCTGCCTCATGGCTTCGGGGGTAGCTGTCAAAATCTTCATGCGCTGCAAATTGCGTAGGATTGACATAAATGCTGACAACCACCTTATCAGCATTGCGTGCGGCTGTTTCAATCAGTGACAGATGGCCATCATGCAGATTTCCCATTGTCGGCACAAGCGCTGTTGTTAACCCTTGCGATTTCCAGCTGGCAATCTGCTTCTGAATTTCTGATTTATGGGTGAAAAAGTTCATGATGTGCCAGGCCCATTAAAGGAATAACTTATAATGACAGAAATGCTTGCATTTACACAGGTTTTTTATCATTTGAGGCATGTTGCGTGACATAAAAATCGGTAAGCGTCAACACAGAAGGCTGGCTTCCATTATACTCAATGGCCTGACAAAGCTGGTCAAGTAACGCATTTGAAACAGCAGAACCACCACATGACTGGATAAAATAGCCGATATCCTTTGCTGCATTTGACAGGCTGAATTGCAATCTGGATATATCACCCTCACGCAGATAGGGTGCAAATCTGTCAAGCACAACAGAATTACCGCCACCCAGTTCAAGCACTTCTATCAGCCGTTCAGCAGAAATATCATATGATTTTGCGGTCGCCGCAGCTTCTGCCATGATGCCAGCATAGCCAAGCGAAACATAGTTATGAATAAGCTTTAGCATCTGTCCTGAACCAGCAGCGCCAGCATGTGTAATATGTTCAGAAAAACAGCTCAGCAGAGGCGTGATGGTTTCAAATAAACGCTCTTCTGCGCCTACGATCAGATTTAATCTGCCTTCTTCTGCTTCTTTTGGGGTGCGTGTCATGGCCGCATCTGCAAACAGAATATTGCGTTTTGCCAACTCGCTGGCTACCTGTTTTGTGCGCTCTGGCAGGCCGGTAGAACAGTCAATGACAATCGTGCCATCTGCCAGATCTTCTGCAATGCCGTCCTGGCCAAATAAGATAGAATTTACTTCATTCGCACCTGTGACACATATCAGCACAATCTCGGCAATATCTGCCAGACTATCCAGCCTGTCATGCGCAACCGCCCCCATTGCCAGCAAATCATCAACAGGCTGATTGCCACTATGGGCAAAAAAATGAAGCTCATAGTCAGGGTGACTGCAGATATGTTTTGCAATACCATGCCCCATCAGCCCGACACCGATCATTGCAATTCTATGTTTTGTAGTAGTGGTCATCATGGCATCTGCCCTCGCATAATAACGCTAGCTATAATCTTGATATGACTTTTCTTCGACTAGCTCAGAACCAGTTGCCAGATTAATCTGTTTTTTCAAATCTGCCCGCCTGTCATTGGTATAATACACGCTTCTGGCAAGTTTGATAAACTCATCATCAAATTGTTTTGCGGCTTCTTTATCTCTTATCTGGTCTTCAATATCCCATAATTCTTCATTCACAGATTTCAGCTCTGCAACCAGTTTCTGAACCTCTTGACTGGTCAAATTTGTTGTTGAGCAGACAGGTTTTAACTTGGCAATTTCTTTATGAATATTTTCCAGCTTTTGGGCATCATCAATGCGCTCGGATTTAATCTCAAGAATGGTGAGCTTGTCCATAGCCTCGCCAACCGAAACAGATACAGATATTGCCATGAAGAAAAATTCCCTACTGGTAAACTGGTTATTAATGACCTTACTGATACCAATTTGGTAGTGAAAATACATCAATTATTTGCATTTACGCGCCATGAGATGCGGATCAAGGCTTGATTGAGCCTCTTGGACGTCTTTATATAGTTAAGTCTTAGCTGTGGTGATATTTGGTCATGCGCAGAAATCTGGAACAGGGATAGAAAATGGGCAAATCAGTTGCATTTGTGTGTGGCGGTATCGGGGATCAACTCTACCATTTTACCCAGATGCAGGCACTGGCTCAGCTTGACCATCGCTCGCAGATTGATATTGCCTGTCTGCACCCTAGAATAATGAGCGAAATTACAAAGGATTGTGAATGGGCCGGACAGATTATTGATCTGTCTGCTGGCCGTCATCTTAGCCAGTTAAGGGCGTTTGGGGCGTTTGTAAGACAGCTAGCTGGCCAGCGCTATAGCCATGCCTATATTTTACATAAATCATCTAGTTTTAAACTGGCCTGTCTGCTGGCAGGGATTACGCATCGCATCGGGCTATCCAGCAATTTTGCGGATAATCTTATCTTGAGCCATCCTTTATCAATTGCATCTGGCGGAGCGCGGCGTGCTGCATGGGGGCATCGTCCCTTCATTGCGTCTATTGATGATTATCTGGAGGCTAAATTTGATGCAGGACAGTATCAAAAGCTATCACAAAACACCCCGATAATGCCAAGCAAAGCCTGTATAAAACAGCAACAGAAACGCTACCAGCATCTGCCGCGTCCCTATATTATTTCAAATTTATTTGCACAGGATGAAACAAGACGCTGGTCTGTTGGTCATGCGCTACAATGTTTTGAGCAGATATTAAGCCAGCAGGGCGGAACAATCTTTTTAAATGCCGGTGCTGATGCGGCAGACTGGCACAGACAGCTTATCCAGCAATGGTCTGGCAAAACAGGGCATATTATCCATAGCTTTGATGATTATTCAGATATCAGGCAGGATATCGCATTATACCATCTGGCAGATTTATATCTGGGGGTAGACAGCTTTACAGCCAATCTGGCGTTAAATTGCGATTTGAAATCTGTTACCCTGTTTAACAAGAAATCTGACACACTGACATACAGATCAGAATCCAGACCGGTTTATCCTGACGCTGGGCAGGCGATAAGTAATTTGCCTGTTAGCCGTATCTGTGATGAAGTAGCATTACTTTTAAAGACACCTATATAAAACAGGTGGTCTGTCACTTTGACAGCCACATCTCAAACACTGGATAAAAGGCATATCAATATGAAACTTCTTACTGCAGGCCCTTCTCCTTTTGGTCGAAAAATTCAAATGGCATTAGATGTTGTCGGCATGACCGGACAGGCAGAGCTGGTTGCTGTTGATACTTCAGCAGATGATTCAGAAAATCGTAAACGTAACCCGCTTGGCAAAATCCCCACACTGGTTGTGGATGATAATGCCATTTTTGATAGTCGGGTAATTATTGACTATCTACATGAACATTCAACCAACTCGTCATTAATTCCGGCTGATAAACAGGCACGTACGCGGATTTTGACACGCGCTGCCATGATGGACGGTATTTTAGATGCTGCAATTCTGGTGGTGTATGAGAAGCGAATGCGGCCAGAAGATAAATATGTTGAAAGTTTTGTTGATTATCAGCGTGGCAAGATTATCCGGACATTAACAATGCTGGAAGCTGAAAAGCCTGTCTATGATAAGGGCGCATCTCCTGATATAGCAGATATTACGCTTGCATGTGTGATTGACTATCTGGATTTCAGGAAACAGGTGAACTGGCGTGATTATGCGCCATCTCTTGAAAGCTGGATAACACAATTTGCTGCCTCTGTGCCAAGCTATCATCCAACCTTACCTGAGGGGATTGAGTCTGCCGCATGGCGCACAAAATAATCATCAGCAAACATTGTACAAAAAAAACAGGGTGGCTATGATATGCCACCCTGTTTTATTTGCGGGTTAATCTCGTCCAGCTGGGGAGGAAAAAGGAAAATGCTAGAAAACTGAGATTGACCCTATTTGCAACAATGCGCCGGATTAAGCAGCATCATTTGTCTTGTTATCATTCCAAGATTTTACAAATTCATGAATGTTCTGTCTTTTTACACCCATCTGTTCCAGCGCTTTGTCATCTAGACGATGTAGCGCATTTACAGCACTTGAATACTGGAGCCAGTTAAACACTTTTGTGAAAACTGATGATTGGTTGTCATTTGCAGCGATTGTATTTGCCATGTTCCCATTCCTTTTAATGTCATACCTGCTATCCGCAATCTATCTGGTGCGAAGCCTAGCAAGCTTGTTTTCGAAGAACATCGGCAAAACCTGTCTTGTGCATCAGTTCCTGCATAGAGGGCATGTTTTGTCGATATAAGACATATATGCTGACCTAAATGAAATGTAAAGCACTGTAATAAAACATTAATAAAAAAAATTACTTTGATAATTAAATTACTCTTTTTTGTTTTAAATTACCCAAAGGCTATGATTAGGCTATTGTTTTTGTAATAATATTTCGTCAGCATAAAACCTGTCTTTTGTGTGGCGTGCAAAAGATGGAAATGAATGTACGAATCACCCCAAGATAACCTGAAAAAAGATACAGGCCATGACCTTAACCAGCCAATCTATCAGCTATCTATGCCGCGACTGCTTCGGATATGGCTATGCAGGCGGTGACAAAAAGCTAGCATCCTGTCCTGAATGCGGGTCTAGCCGCCTTGTCCAGCACGCCGAGCTGTTCGAGCTTCATCTGGCCCATATAGATTGTGATGCGTTTTATTGTTCAGTTGAAAAGCGCGACAATCCTGAACTTGCGGATAAGCCGGTGATTGTGGGCGGCGGTGATAGAGGGGTGGTGGCTGCTGCCTGTTATGTGGCGCGTCAATATGGTATCCGTTCGGCAATGCCTAGCTGGCGGGCAAAACAGGCATGTCCGGAACTGGTTATCCTGAAGCCACGCATGGCCTATTATAAACAGATAGGTGACCAGATTAAAAAGATGATGCTGTCTTTATCACCTCTGGTTCAGCCTTTATCGATAGATGAAGCATTTATTGATATGGCAGGCACTGAAAAATTGCATAAAAAGCCGGCGGCCGTGATGCTGGCACAATTTCAGGCAGATATTCTGCAACAGATTGGCATTACCGTATCGGTCGGGCTGTCCTATAATAAGTCGCTTGCAAAAATATCTTCTGAACAGGACAAGCCGCATGGATATTTTGTGCTGGGGCAGATGGAAGCAACTGACTGGCTGGCAGAACAGCCCTGTTCGGTGATATTTGGTCTGGGCAAGCGTTCAACAGCACGGCTTCACGCCGAAGGTATTAATACAGTAGGCGATATTCAAAATGCAGCGTTGCCGCATTTACGGACAATTTTAGGACATGATGCCGCCCGTATTAAGGCGCTTGCTTCTGGTCAGGATGACAGAACTGTTCAGCCACATAGCACGGCAAAATCAGTCTCATCTGAAACAACCTTTTCAAAAGATATTTCAGATCTGGAAACATTGCTTGGGATTGCAGAACGCCAGACCCAGATAGTATCAAAACAGTTAAAGCAGAAATCTTTTCAGGGGCGGACGCTAACCTTAAAGCTGAAAACTGCCCGACATCAGATTATCACCCGCTCTGCTACACTTGCCCAGCCAACACAGATGGCATTTCGTATTTTTTCCGAAATTAAAAGACTGGCAGAAAAGCAGATAGATGGGAAAACCAGCTATCGTTTGCTTGGGGTAGGGGTGGAGATCTCGTCTGAGCAGGCAGAAGCATCGTTTTTTACAGCAGAACATGAAACGGTATTTCGACAGGAAAAGCTTGAACTAGCAGTAGATAGCATTCATTCAAAACTTGGTCAGGACAGTATTACAACTGGCCGCCAGCTAGGAATGAAGCCAGCTCGTGAAAAATCCAGCAACAAGAAAAATCCTGCCAAAGAGTCATGATTTATCTTTATGGCATTTCAGCTTTTTGCAAAAAAATCCTGAGATATAAAATTTCACTGGCAAAACCCCTGCGAATACAGGCATGATATACACTCAAACGGTTTTCTTGGTTTAATCAGCACAATGAATCTCTTTTTTTATGGCACGCTCAGAGCGGAACAGGTGCGTCAGGCAGTGCTTGGCCCGCATCATGCCGAGCTTAAAATTGGCAATGCACGTCTTGCAGGCTACGAGGTACGTCAGGTATCTGGTGCGCTCTATCCGATGATTGTGCAGGCTGATGATCAGCAAATTGTCTCAGGATTAATCGTGTATGATGTACAGCTAGATGTGCTAGCGCTACTTGATAAGTTCGAGGGGGTTCATTATCACCGTAAACAGGTTACGGTTGAGACTGAGAACGGCCATCAGCAGGCAGAAATCTATTGCCCTGATTCTGAAATGCAACCTGCTGGTCTGTGGGATTTTGATAGCTGGGTTATACAGGATATGCCTCAATTTTTTGAGCAAGATTTTGCGCCCGAAGGTGTCGCAACACCAGCCTATGTTGCGCACACAAAAACAGAGGGCAAAAAATGATGCCAGAGCTTCTCAACCCTGCATCACTTAGCTTTATAAATGGTTCTGTTACGGTATTCTGGCTTGTCTGTGCATTATCAGTCTTTACGGTATCTATCACCAAATCAGGGTTTGGCGGGTCAATGGGCGCTTTATCAGCGCCAATTTTGCTTACCGTCTTGCCGCCAAATATTGCATTGGCGGTACTGCTGCCACTATATCTAATAGCAGATGTGTGGACTGTGTTTATCTGGCGCGGATATTCTGTCTGGCGACTGCTTGGCTGGATGTGCCTGTTTGCGATTATAGGTCAGATTTTAGGCTGGCTGTTGATCAGCTATATTGATGACGAGATTTTAAAATTATTTATCGGCATTATCGCATTGATTACCGGTGTCAGATTTTATCTACAAAAGGCGCAAATCCAGCTGATCAAAATCAAAAAGACACATCACAAACAGATCAGAGACAGATTTAAACTGCGCGCCGGTATCTGGTGTAGCTTGTCCGGATTTTCATCCTTTGTTTCGCTTACAGGCGGTATCCCTGTTCAAGTCTTTATGCTGCCCATGAAAATTCAGCGGTTTTTTGTGGTTGGCACGCTGGCATGGTATTTTCTGATCATTAATGTAGCAAAAGTACCCTTCTTTCTGGATTTAAACTGGTTTACAGCCGAAACATTATTTACCAGCCTATGTCTTGTGCCGGTGGTGCCGTTCGGGGTATGGACAGGTAGATGGCTAAATAGGAATATGTCAGATACTGTATTTTATCATCTGGCCCATATTACGCTGATTATTCTCGGCCTTAGGCTGGTGATTACCAGCCTTTAGACAGGAAAGTAAAGATGCTGCGCTGGCGTCATTTTATTGTTGCGATTACGATGGTGCCTGCACTTGGCCTGTATGTGCTGTTATGTATGTTTCTAGCTGATTACATCGTCGGCATTCACCTGTTACTTGATTTGTTATTTTTCCTGATAGCAGGCATTGCTTGGATATTTCCTGCTTCATCAGTGATAAAATGGCTAGCAGACTCAGAAGCAAAATAGGCAGATGATTTCATCTGGTAAAATGGTTGCATAACATCTCGCTGAGGTGTCGTGACCACAGATAATAATGACGCTATTATGTTATTTACTTATCACCGTATTTTTATCATCCTAAGATGGGGAGATAACAGCCAATGACAATGCAGCGTTATTCAGCGTGGAAGATTTTCACAAAAGGTCTAATGGGCCAGAAAGGCTGGCAGCCTGCATGGCAGGATGCAACCCCGAAGCCACGTTATGATGTGATCATTATTGGCGGCGGCGGGCATGGGCTGGCTACTGCCTATTATCTGGCAAAACTGCATGGCATTACCAATGTGGCCGTGATTGAAAAGGGCTGGATTGGCGGCGGTAATTCAGGGCGAAACACAACCATCGTCAGATCGAATTATTTTGTTGAGGGTAATACTGCATTTTATGAGCATTCGCTGAAATTGTGGGAAGGGCTGTCACAGGAATTAAATTATAATGTGATGTTCTCGCAACGCGGCCATCTTAATCTGTTTTTCACGCCCGGACAGCGTGATGCGATGGCGCGGAAATATAATATCATGCGGCT